>ENA-UOXR01000980-UOXR01000980.1-bioreactor-metagenome-genome-assembly--contig:-NODE-980-length-31748-cov-5.667245_pt1 | contig 31748 bp, 29 predicted proteins | sample MGYA00238164_ERZ764825 | MGnify/ENA primary metagenome ERZ764825 (study PRJEB28920, sample SAMN05720171) | bioreactor metagenome | isolation source: Anaerobic biogas reactor | place: USA:Washington... | reverse complement strand
TCGCCGCGCCGGAGACCGAGGCGATCCTCCGCGATTGCGTGGCGCCACTGCTGGCGCAAGGGACCGATGTGCTAGTCCTGGGTTGCACGCACTATCCCTTTCTCATGCCAACATTACGGCGGGTGCTGCCGCCACACGTCGAGGTGATCGAGCCCAGCCAGGCGATCGCCCTTCAAACGCGCCGCGTCCTGGCGGAGCGCGACCTGGTGCTAGGAGAGGGGCAGCCCGCACGCCGCCGTTACGCCGCCACTGGCAACCCGACCGCCATGCAACGCGTGCTCGAGACCTATCTCTACGAACGTGCCAGCGTTGAGCGAATCCACTGGCACCGCGGGAGTTTGTTACTCACCTAGCGACCTGTCGCCGGGCTCGCCTCACACGCGGTTGGATCGGAGCCCGAATCTTGGTGCTCGCCCGAGCGTGTGCTATAATGCGCCAGATGCAAACCAAATGTCCAGGAGTCTTGCCTTATGACACAGTTCACGCCTGATCGAATTCGCAACCTTGTGCTGCTAGGACACGGAAGCAGCGGCAAGACATCGCTCGGGGAGGCGCTCCTCTACACCGCCGGCGCGATCAAACGCCTCGGCAAGGTTGAGGATGGCAACACCGCCTCGGACTATGACCCCGAGGAAAAGAACCGAGGCTTTTCGGTCAACTGCTCGATCCTGCCGCTGACCTGGCAGGATAGCAAGGTCAATATCCTGGACGCGCCTGGATACATGGATTTCGTGGGCGAGGTGCGAAATGCCATCCGCGCCGCCGACGCCGCCGTGATGGTCGTCTGCGCCGCTTCCGGCGTCGAGGTCGGGGCTGAGCTGCACTGGGGCTTTTTAGACGATGCCGGCATGGCGCGCGCCGTCTTTATCAACAAGATGGAGCGCGACAATGCCAACTATGCCAACACGCTGGAACAGCTCCGCCAAAAGTTCGACCAGACCTTTGTGCCCATCACCATTCCTATCGGCTCGCAGTCTAGCTTTGCCGGGATCATCGACCTGTTGTCGATGAAGGCCTACATGGGCGCAGAGAGCGCCGAGGCCGAGATCCCCGCCGAGATGCTAGACGCCGCCCAGTCGGCTCGCACCGAGCTGATCGAGTACGCCGCCGAGAGCGACGACGAGCTCATGCTCAAGTATCTGGATGGCGAAGAGCTTTCCCAGGATGAGCTTCTCACGGGCCTAAAGGCCGGCATCCAGGATGGTAGCATCGTGCTCACCCTGGCCGGATCCGCCACCAAGAGCATCGGCGTCAAGCAACTGCTCCAGATCGTCTCGCGGTTCATGCCGTCGGCGGCCGACGTCGCACGGACCGTGACCAACCTCGCCACTGGCGAGGAGGAAGAGATTGTGGCAGACGCGAATGGTCCGCTGGTCGTTCAGGTGTTCAAGACCCTGGCCGACCCCTTTGTGGGCAAGCTGACCTATTTCCGCGTGGTGTCGGGCACGCTCAATTCCGATGCGCGCGCTCGCAATGTGAATCGCGACACCGAAGAGCGCCTCGGCCAGCTGTTTGAGCTCCGCGGCAAAGAGCAGACGCCCGTGCCGTCGGTCTCGGCTGGTGATATTGGCGCGGTAGCCAAGCTCAGCGAAACCTCCACAGGCGATACCCTCTGTGACGCTGGGGCTCCCTATCAGCTGCCACCGATCGACTATCCCGAGCCGCTGTTCTCTGTCGCCGTCTCTCCCAAGACCAAGGCCGACCTGGACAAGCTCGGCAGCGGCCTCGCCCGCTTGTTGGAGGAAGATCCCACTCTCCGCGTTGAGCGCAACACCGAGACCAACGAGACCATCCTCTCGGGCATGGGCGAGAGCCACATCCAGCTTGCAGCCCGCCGTCTAGCCGACAAGTTCGGGGTCGAGATCCTGACCGAGATCCCCACCATCGCCTATCGCGAGACCATCACCAAGATCGCCGAGGCTCAGGGGCGCCACAAGAAGCAGTCAGGCGGCCGCGGCCAGTTCGGCGACGTCTTTCTGCGCTTTGAGCCGCTCGAGCGAGGGGCGGGGGTGCAGTTCGAGAGCGCCATCTTTGGTGGGTCGGTCCCCAAGCAGTACGTCCCCGCCGTAGAAAAGGGCCTCTACGAGGTCGTTGACGACGGCGTCATCGCCGGTTACCCGACGGTAGACTTCAAGTGCGTGCTCTATGATGGCTCCTACCACAGCGTCGACTCGTCAGAAATGGCCTTCAAGATTGCCGCACACTTGGGCTTTCGGAACGGCATCCCAAAGGCCGGGCCCGTTCTGCTGGAGCCCGTAGCCGAGGTCGTCGTCACGGTTCCCGAGAACTTTATGGGCGACATCATGGGCGATCTGAACACCCGACGGGCGCGTGTGCTCGGCATGGAGCAGTCGCGCGGCAATGGCGTGGTCACGGCCCTGGTGCCCTTGGCCGAGATTCAGCGCTATGCCACCGATCTGCGCAGTATGACGCAAGGTCGCGGCATGTACACGGTCAAGTTCTCACACTATGACATCGTCCCATCGCATCTGGTCGAAAGCATCGTCGAGGCAGCCAAAAAGCGCCGTGAGGAAGAAGCCTAGATCCGACCATCACCTTGAGTCCGATCAGAAGGGGCAGCAGCGCCACGCTGCTGCCCCCTTGCGCGTGTGGGGCTCGGAGGGACCAATCCGTGAGCCCAAGCTGGTGCGAGCCGACTTGCACGTCCACACACTGGCCTCGCCCGACTGCCTGACCTCGCCCGCCAGCGTGGTACGCTGGGCCACCCTGCGTCGGATCGACGTACTCGCGATCACCGACCACAACACAATCGCGGGGGCCCAGGCGGTTCGCCAGTCGGCACCGTTTCAGGTGATCGTCGGTGAAGAGATCTCGACGCCAGAGGGCGAGGTCATCGGCCTGTTCTTGCGCGAGGCCATCCCTCCCCAGCCCACGCCCGAGGACGCCATCGCCGCCATCCGCTCTCAGGGGGGGCTGGTGTACATCCCCCACCCCTGCGATCGCGTCCGAGGCTCGGCTATCGGCGCGGCCGCGCTGGCTAGGATCGCCCCTCAGGTGGATATCATCGAGGCGCTCAATGCGCGCGTCACCTGGCGCGCCGATAATGAGCAGGCCCGAGAGATGGCCCAAGCGGGCGGCATTCTAGCGGCGGCTGGCAGTGACGCTCACCATGGCGCCGAGATCGGCCGCGTCTATGTGCAGCTGCCCCCTTTTCAGGACGCAGCTACGCTGCTCGAGAGCCTCGCCCAAGCCACCCTACACGGCCGCGAGTCGCTCCCTCTGGTGCATGCCAGCAGCACCTATGCGCGCGTGATCAAGCAGGTGACCCGCTGGCGCCCAGAGTAGTCGCGCCTGGCACGGCCAGAGGCGGGCCAACCTAGTGATTGCACAGATGCGGGAGGCAGACCATGAAGATCGGGATCATCTCGGATATCCACGACAACCTCTGGCGCCTGGAAAAGGTCCTGGCGCAGCTAGGCGGGTGCGAGACGCTGCTCTGCTTGGGCGACTATTGCGCGCCCTTTACCATGACGGCCATCGGCAAGGGGTTCCGCGGCGAGGTCCACGCGGTGTGGGGCAACAATGACGGGGACAAGCTGCTGCTGACGCGGATGGCCGATCGAGCGGGAAACATCACCCTACATGGCGAGCTGGCGGACCTGGAGGTAGCAGGTCGGCACATCGCCCTCACCCATTACCCGCAGGTGGGCAGACCGCTGGCTCTCTCGGGCCAGTTCGACCTCGTCTGCTACGGGCACGACCATGACCAGCGCTGCGAGCAGCACGGCAAGACGCTACTGGTGAACCCTGGCGAGGTGATGGGCCGCTTTGGAGCGGCGAGGTACGCCGTCTACGACAGCGAGTCCCACCAGGTTACGCTCCATCAGGTCGACTAGCCAGGCCCCTGCCTTCCACCAGTGCGCTCTCACCAGGGAACAGGGGCAACTGCCTGCCGCCCAGCGTGGCCACCACGCGGTCGATGATTAGTCGCCGATCCGCCTCGCTCTCGACAAAATCCAGCCGGTCACACGGCACCGTCAGCACGGGACAGAGGTCAAAGGACCGCGCCCACGCCTCGTATAACTCATTGAGCTGCTCCAGGTAAGCGCGCTCGATCCCCTGCTCATAGCCGCGCCCCCGCCGAGCGATACGGGCCAAGAGCGTATCCACCGACGCGCGCAGGTACACCACCAGATCGGGCGGCGGCAGCAGGTCGCGCACGGCCTGGTAGAGGCCCTGGTAGCAGCCAAAGTCGCGCTCACTCATCAGGCCGCGGAGGTAAAGGTTGCGGGCAAAGATCTCGGCATCCTCGTACACGCAACGGTCCTGTACCACCGTCCGCGCCGAGAGGCTGAGGGCATGGTGATGGCGAAAGCGCCGCGAAAGGAAAAACACCTGGGAATGAAAGGACCAGCGAGCCATGTCGCCGTAAAAGTCCTCCAGGTAGGGGTTATCGGCCACGCCCTCGTAGAAAGGATCCCACCCCATCTCGCGCGCCAAATAGGCCGTCAACGTGGACTTGCCCACACCCACGTTGCCAGCGATGGCGATAAAGTGACGCGTCATGGAGTGCCTTCCCCTGGCTGCTGGCGGTCAGCCGTCTCGCGCTGGAGCCCCATAGCGACCGCCAGCCGCGCGAGGGCGGCCGAGCAAGCCTCCAGGCGCGCCTCGACATCGGCAGGCGCGGCGGCTCCCCTATCGTCCTGGTCTGGTCGTGCCTGTACCTGCAGCACCGCATCGGACACCGCCCCGAGAGCCTGAACCATGGCAGCCAGCTCGTAAAGAGCTGCTGCCTTGTCCCCTCGCTGCGGTGCGCCCCTGAGGCTCAGCCGCTCTGATCCATCCTGCTTCGCACGGCCTGCCGTGCTGGCGCGCCTCTCAGCCAACTCGAACAACGAGCGCTGATGGATGCCCTCTCGCAGCACGGAGCGGATGCGGTCGCTCACCAAAGCCAAGTCGGCTGGCTTTCGCACAAAGTCCAGCTCGCTGCAATCGATGCGCACGACGGGGCTCTCATCATAGCTGCCAAAGAACCGCTCATACGCCACCCGCAGCAGCTCGATATAATCCCGCGACATGCTGCGCTCGATGGAACGGTCGCGCACGGCGATCCGATCCATCAGCACGTCCGTTTCCGCATAGAGATAGACCACCAAGTCAGCATCTGGTACACTGGGCGAGAGTGCGGCATAGAGCTGCTCGTACGTGGCGAGCTCATCGCCCGCCAGGTTCTCCTGTGCAAAGAGGCGGTCTTTGCCAAAGACATAGTCGCTCAGAACCGACCCCGTCTCCAAGAGCTTGGCCAGAGCCTGCTGCTGGCGATAGCGGCTCAGTAGGAAAAAGATCTGCGTCTGAAAGGCATAGCGAGAGCGGTCGCGGTAAAAGTCGCCCAGAAAAGGGTTCTCCTCGAACGCTTCCAGCAGCAGCTCGGCGCCGAACTCGGGCTGGAGCAGCCGCGCCAAGGTGGTCTTTCCCACCCCGATGACGCCCTCCACCGCAATATAGGTCACAGTCACCTTCCCGTCTCCAGCACGCCACAATGCGGAGGATAGGGTTGGGCACCCTGGATGTCAAGGATGCAGTCGCAACCCTCGGAGCGAGCTTGCGTATAGGTGGTAGCTCATGAAACCCAAAGGGCCGCTTACGCCAATCGGAGACCAACCCACTGTGGAGTCGCAGGAGCGGGCATGGGCCATCGCGGCCAGCCAAGGAGATGAAGACGCCTTTGCCAAGCTCGTGGAGGCATATCAGCGGCCAGTCTACAACCTGGCCTATCGCATGCTTGGTAGCACAGGCGAGGCCGAGGACGCCGCACAGGAGACCTTTTTGCGAGCCTTCACTCGGCTACATACCTATGACCCAGGACGCAAGTTTTCGTCCTGGATTCTCTCCATCGGCTCGCACTATTGCATCGACCGCCTGCGAAGGCGCCGAGGCAAGACCGTTTCCATGGAAGAGCTCATGACGGAGCGGTGGCTCCCCGATGAGGCCCCCAAGCCCGAGCAGCAAATGCTGGAGGGAGAGCGCGAGGCCTTGATTCAGAACGTGCTACAAGACGTGGCACCCCAGTATCGGGAGGTGCTGATCCTCCGCTACTGGCAGGATTGTTCGTATGAGGATATTGCCGACATTACTGATACCAGTGTTAGCGCCGTCAAGTCTCGCCTGCATCGCGCCCGCAACGCGCTGGGAGAAGCGCTAGAGATGCGCGAGGCCGAACAGACGGAACAAGCCCACCAAAGGAGGAGGGTGCATGGCAATGCGTTGTCACGAGGCTTCTGAACGCCTGTCCCTGGCGGCCGACGGCCAGCTCGCCGCAGAGGAATTGCGCGTCTTGAACGAACACATCGAGGGTTGTATGGCCTGTCAACGGACACAGCAGCGGCTGGTTTCTGTTGATGCCCTGCTGACCAGCCCGCGTACGGTCGAGCCGCCAGCCAGCATGACTAATCAGGTGATGGATCGCGTCCGCGCCCACAAGCGCCGTCGCGCTCTTGTGCTGGCGTGGTCTCGCAGGGCCATGTGGCTGGTGATCATCGCGGCGACGGCAGCCCTGGTGGCCATGGCCTTTTCTTCTGCGCAGGATCTGCTGCGGTCCGAGTCGAGTGTATACGCCAGCCTGGTGCGCAGCCTGTTGGCTGTGATCCAGCTAGGCGGGACGTTGGCGCGGGGCATGCAGGTGGTTGGCAGCGCTCTCGTCCAGCGCATGAACCTGGCGATCCTGGCCATGTACGCCGCGCTGGCCATCGCCGTGGCTGCCGTATGGATGCGCCTGGTCGCCCGCGGGCCTCTGGGAGCCGCCCGCGTCAGGGGGAACTAGCTTGTGTCGCATGGGAGGTCGGCTGTGATAGCGCAACGTAGAGGTACTCTCCGTGGTCTCGCGCTCTTGGTGCTATGTCTGGCCCTGTTGGCCACGGCGTTGCCCGTCTCTGCCAACGGGTCTGGCACGCTCAGCGTCATGGGCCGCACCTATACGCTGGGAGAGGGGCAGGCCTGGCATGGCGATATGGCCGTGATCGGCGGCACTGCCCATCTATTGCAGGGCAGCACGCTCAACGGCAGCATCTCAGCCATCGGAGGCGTGGTCACCGTCGACGGCACCGTGAACGGCGATATTGTAGGCATGGGCGCAACGGTAGAGCTAGGCCGTCATGCCGTGGTGACGGGCGACTTGGTGGTGCTTGGGACGCTGCGTCAAGATGCGTCCGCCACCGTTCTGGGCGAGACCGTCCAGGGGGCGGACGCCACCCAACACCTCGAGGCACTACCAGGGCTGTTGGGGTCGGGCATCGGCCGCCTAGGCAGCGAGAGCGCGCCCCTCCGCCCGCTCACAACCACTGCCCGCCGTGTGGGGCGCTGGTTGGGCACGTTTTTGGCGCTGCTGGCCGCGGCCGCACTGGCAGAGTTGCTCCTGCCTCAGAACACGGAGCGCGTCTCCTCTGCGTTGATCGGCTCGTGGATCGAGTCTGCGGGCGCTGGCGTGCTCACGCTGCTAGCATCGGCGCTCCTGATCCCGTTGCTGGTGATCATCTGCATAGGCATCCCAGTCGCCATCGTCCTGGTGATCGCGCTGGTGTTAGCGCTGGCAATGGGCTGGATCGCCGTGGGCAAAGTGGTAGGCACCAGGCTACTGATCGCGCTGCGGGTGACGGCCTCCACACCGATGATCGACACGTTGGTCGGTGTCACTGTGCTCACCATCGCCGCCGCAGTCCCGTGCCTGGGTGGGCTCATTACGTTTGCCATCTCGGCCTGGGGTGTCGGCGCGGTGCTCCTCACGCGGTACGGAACGCGGGCCTACCCGCCACTGCCCTTTGAGACGGGCGAGCCTGTCGACGACCGTCCAGCGTCCGACACGCATCCGCTGGATGAGACCATCGCCCCACCAGAGAACGAGGCTTAACCGCCCGAGCGGGATGCCCCCCATCATGACTTGCGACCGCCTTGCCAGCCCGTATACTCATAGCAGGAGGCAAGGCGGCAGATGGTGGTCACCAGCGTCAAGTTACGATCAGCCATCGGACCGATCGCGGTTGCGGTGCTGCTATTCCTGCAGATCTTTTCTCCCGCCCGCGCGGTCCTCTTTTTGCTGCTGGTCGTCAGCGGCGTTCTGGCCGTATCATACTTTTGGGCGCGGGAGTTAGGACGCGGAATCCAACTACGTCGCTTTCGGCGCTATGGCTGGGCCCAGGTCGGCGACATCATCGAGGAGCGGTTCATCCTGCGCAACGACGGGATGATGCCGGCGCTGTGGATCGATATCCGCGACCATAGCAATCTCCCCGGCTATAGCGCCAGCCGTGCCACGGGCGTCGGCGGGCGAGCCACCACGCGATGGACCACCGAAGGCTCCTGCTCGCAACGCGGCATCTATACGCTTGGCCCCCTCGAGCTGCACACGTCTGATCCCTTTGGCCTCTTTGACGTGACGCTAGAGCACCGCTACAGCGAGAGCTTTGTGGTCTATCCACCGCTGGCGGCCATCCCACGCCTCTTTGAGCCCCGTGGCAACTCGCGGGGATCGGCTCGCACCAACATCCGCACCCTCGATCTGACCACCAACGCTGGCGGCGTGCGGCAGTATGTTCCTGGCGACGCCCTGAACCGCATCCACTGGCGCACCACCGCACGGCGCTCGATGCCACACCATGAAGAGCTCTTTGTCAAAGAGTTCGACCTGGAACCCTCGGGCGACCTGTGGATCCTGGTCGACATGGATACAAACGCTCACGCTGGCCAGGGACTGCAATCCACCGAAGAGTACGCCGTCATCCTGGCCGCCTCGCTGGCCAACGAGATGCTCCTCGCGAACCACGCGGTGGGCCTGTTCACGCACACCGACGGCCCGCTCATCGTGCCGCCCCGCAAAGGGCACCAGCAGCTCTGGGAGATCCTGCGCGTTCTGGCGGGGCTCCATGCCGAGTCAACCGTGCCGTTTGGGGAGGTTCTGAGCCTGTTCGAGCCCGTGGCTGGCCGAGGGATGTCCGCGGCGATCATCACCCCCTCACCCGAACCAGCCTGGCTCTCGGGCGTAGGCGGGGTGCTGCGCCATGGCCTGCACATGCACGCCCTGTTGCTCGATCGCGCGAGCTTTGGCGGTGCAGGCAATGTTGACGGCTTGTTCCAGGCCCTGGCCGATCTGGGCGTGGCAGGCCACATCATCGACAAGGGGTTCCCCTTTGCCTTTCTCTCCCAACGTCGGCGCCAACGCCCAACCTACCGCACCTTGGGCACGGGGCGCGTCGTCGTGGTGGAGCGCGGCAGCCAGGAGGAGGCCGAGTGGATCGCCGTCGGTGCGCACGCCCCTGGGGGTAGCGTATGACCTACCAGACCCCCGCGCCGCCCGTCCGCTCGCGGAGCAACGGTCTGATTCTGGCGGCCATCACGCTGGCGGCCTGCCTGTCACTGCCGTGGATCTTGCAGATCCTGCGCTGGGCGCCCGTCGAGGCCAGGTCGTTCGGCGTCACCCTGGGGGCCTTTGCCGTGGGCCTGGTGCTCGGGCATGCGCGCGTGCCCCGCGTCATCGCCTGGTTCCTGGCGGTAGCCCTCGGGGTAGAGCTAGCCGTGCAGATCTCGGGCCAGATCCTGCCCCCCTTCACCTTGCTTGCCCAAGAGACGCCAGCCGCGGCGCGGTGGGTGTGGCAGCTCCTGACCGAGCGCCAACTGCCCGCCTCCATCCCGTTCTCAGCGAGCTGGCAGCATGTGGCCTCCCGCGCTACCGACTGGTACGCCCGCTTGTACTACTGGTTCGCGGATGTCACCGCGGGGCGCGGCAGTGACGACACCACCATCCTGGTCCTGGGGGTAGCACTGGCCACCTGGCTGCTGGTCTTTCATGCCGCCTATGAGATGTTCCACAGCCGACGCACCATGGTGGCGCTGGCGCCGCTAGGGCTGGCGGTGGTGATGAACACCTCTTTTGCCCACATGGGCATGAACGCCGTCTACCTATTTGTGGGAGCCGCCCTGCTGGCGCTGCTTTGGAACAGCGCCGCTCGCATGGAGATGCTCTGGGAGCGAGCCAACGTCGACTTTTCGCCCGAGCTGCGCGACGACGTCCTCACTGTGGGCGTGGCGCTCTCGGCCGTCATCTTTGTCATCGCCCTGATCTTTCCCTATGTGACCTTTGACCGCGCCGTGTGGTTTTTCTGGGACAATGTCTCCTCGCGCCTAGAGCCGTTCTACCATAGCCTGGATGAGGCCTTTGCAGGGCGCAATCCGATCCCCACGCCCACGCCCGTTCCCGTGGCAGCCCTGGCGCCACACGAGCTGCTGGGCGGGCAGGCCCTCTCATCGCAGGCGGTCATGTTGGTGGATACCTCCGATCCCAGCCCCCCCACCCCCGAGGAGCTGATGATCGACCCCGCGATCGCGGCCAGTCGATCATACCCGCGTCGCTACTGGCGCCAGCGCAACTATGACATCTACACGGGCAGCGGGTGGGATCTCAGCGAGCGCAACGTGACCAGCATCCAGGCTGACCGAGCCTGGCGCGAGGTGCTCCAGCCCCACGAGCTGGTCACCCAAACCTATCAGCTGTTGGCGCCCCAGGGGGCGTTGGCCTTTGGCGTTGCCGAGCCGATCAGCGCTTCGGTCCGCTACGAGATCATCACCCGCGGCGACGATGACCTGGTTGCCTTTTCGGTGGCCACCGACACCTATACGGTGGTCTCGTGGTTGCCAGACGTCACCGTGACAGAGCTACGTCAGGCCCAAGCGCCGTACCCAGAGTGGGTCGCCGACCGCTACCTGCCGTTGCCCGAGATCCCCGAACGCATCGGCGACCTAGCCTCTCAGATCGTGGACGAAGCCGAGGCGACCACGCGCTACGATCAGGCGCGCGCCATCGAGGCCTACTTGCGCCAGTATGCCTACGACCTAACGCTACCGCCACCACCGCTCGATCAGGACGTGGTCGACTATTTCCTGTTCGACGCTCAGCGGGGCTTTTGCGACTATTCGGCCACGACGATGACGGTGATGCTCCGCACGTTGGGCATCGCGGCGCGCTATGCGTCGGGGTACCACACGGGAACCTTTGACCACGCCATAGGCGCCTGGGTGGTGCAAGAGAACGACGCGCACGCCTGGACCGAGGTCTACTTTCCTGGCTATGGGTGGTTCACCTTTGAGCCAACCCCCACCCAGCCCGTATTCGAGCTGCCCGCGTCTCGCTCTGGCGAGATCGATTACGTCCCTGGGCAGGCCACGTCGGAGGGCGACAGCACCGTACCCACCATCCTTATCTGGGCTGGGGGGCTGGTGGCCCTGGTGCTGTTCATGGTCATCTGGCCGCCGCGCTGGTTCGTCAAACGGCGCCCCGCCAGCGATCGCGTCATGCGCGCCTATGCGCGGGTGGTGCGGCGGGCGCGCTGGCTGGGCCTACAGCCCGAGCCTGGGCAGACGCCGCGCGAGTACCTGGCCACTCTGGCGGCAGCGATCGATCACCGCACCCAGGCGGGCTGGTCGCAGGACGTGCAGGAGATATCGCGCCTGTACCAAAGAGCTCGGTACAGCCACCACGCCAGCACCGAGGAAGAGGGCGATCGGGCCACAGCCGCCTGGAAGCGGTTGGGGCCACGGCTGTTGCGTCTGGCCCTCAAGCCCGCCGAATAGCCCAGACACGAGCGGGCGGTATGGCGACGGTATCGCCATACCGCTTATTCGCGTTAGCCTAAGGGAGCACAGCCCTCCAGCGTGCCCAGGCCTGGGCCAGCATCGCCCAGGCGTCTGACACGTCGGTCTCATGACCCTCCGCCTGGGCTAGAGGCTCTTCTTCTGCCACGGTCGCCCCATCAGGGGCACCCATGTAGTAGGCCACCCCGCCCTCCAAGAGGATCACCTGTTCGCCCAGGGCCAGACAAGCTCCCCAGGCGGGATGCTGCCGCGCCAACTGCCAGTACCGCTCGCTACCAAAGGCCACGCGCTCGCACTCGTCTCCCAGCTCGTAACGGGTGTCGGTCCAAATGCCATCGCGCAGCACAAAGGCACGATCCCCCACCTGGCGCACCTGGGTGGCACCAGCGTTCTCCACGCGGTCGGCGGTTCGTAGCGCCTCTTGGGTGACGCTCTTGGCCACAGCGGCCTCTCCGCTGGCGCCTACCCCGCTAGCCACCTGGGGGGCAGGCGTAGCCAGAGCCATCTGCTCATTGGCGATGCTCGCTCGCCCCTCGTGCGAGAGCGCATCCTCGGTATCATCGATCAGGAACGACGTGTAGGGCGTGACGATGCCATAGCGCACGCTCAAGGCAATGATCTCGTCGACGAGCTCGCTGTTGGCGCCATGGAGCCGCACCTGAGTCAAGAGGTAGCCGACCTTGCGCGTCGCCCACAACTGGGGGATAAAGGAAGCGCCTCCCTGACGGGTGAGGTAGAGATCATCGAACCGATAGAGCGCGGAGCCGTCGGGGCCATCGCCCGTGAGGGTCAGTTCGATGGCGCCACCCTGGCGGTACCGCCCCACCAGCACCACCTGGCTGCCCGCGTAGAGGTCGGGGAGCGGATAGGGGTAGACATCGTCGACCAAGGCGCCGCCAAAGGCCACCTCGGGGCTAGCGATTAGCGGCGAACGGATGCGATCATAGAGCGACCGCACTGCGTAGGCGATATCCTCGCCAGGCTGCACATACGCGCTGACGCCGCTGTGCTCCTGAGCCAGGGTATCCAGGAGATGGGTGTTCACATCGTAGCCTACGCCAAAGCAGTAAAAGCGCACGTGATCGGCGGCGCTCTCGGACACCTGCTTGATGATCTTGTCGATGCGGATCTCGCCCTCGGTAGGCAGCCCGTCCGTCAGAAAGAGCACGATCTGCTGCCGGCCAGGTCGCGTCTGCCGCAGGGTCTCCTCCAGCGCCCGCGCAATGTTGGTTCCTCCTTGCGCCGCCAGCCCCTGGACAAAGCGAACCGCCCCTGCATCGCCCGCGGGCACCAGCTCCTTGGCATACGGCCGTATCGCGGTGGCAAAGCTCACCACGTTAAAGCGATCGTCAGGGTTGAGATGGTCCAACACATAGAGCGCCGCCTCCTTGGCCTGCTCGATCTTGGCGCCGCTCATGCTACCAGAGGTATCGACCACCAGTAAGACATCCTTGGGCGCCACCTCCACCGAGTCGCCCTCGGCGGGGGTCAGCAACAGCATCCAGTAGCCATCCTCGCCCGCGCTCTTGTAGCTCAGCATGTGCGCCGAGATGGGCGCGTCCGATAGGGTATAGTAGAGGGTAAAGTCCTGGTCAGGCATCACGTCGTACGCCTCCCAGCCCACTCGCAGTCTTCCTGGCCCTTCGCGCTCCACATCGACCCGATGCCGCGGTGAGTAGACATCCTGGATCGGCTCAGTCGAGCGGATGGCCACCGAGACGCTCGCCTCTTTCAGGGGCTGGGTCGAGTACTTTTCCGTGCTAAGCGGGTAGGTATAGCGTACCATGCCACCCTCTAGCGGGAGGACCTCGGTGTAGCGGATCTCGATGCGTCGCTCGCCGTTGGCGGGAATCGGGTAGATGCGAGCGCGAAAGGCCCCGCGTCCCGCGTATTCCAGCAGGGCGGGATCACGTCGCTCGCGCACGATAGCCTCATAGATGGCGCGGGCCTCCTCAGCATCCAGTGCTTGCGCCTCCAGCCTAACGCCATCCACCCACATGGCAAACTCGCCCAAACTCGCGCCATCGGGTATGGGAAAGATGTATTCGCCTTCCACCTCGTAGGGCAGATCATTCCGAAAGACCTGGTCAATGTGTGTCGTCGCCACCCGATCCTCGATGGTAACGCGGACATGGTGGTATTCGATGGCTAGGCTCTGCAGCGGAGGGAGAGGACGGGGCTCGGGGAGAATGGGAATGATGATGCCATCGGCGCGCGCGGGGAGCGCCCCCCAGGCGAAAAGCAGCGCGAGGAGCAGCAACCAGGCCGAGCAGCGCCTCCACATGGCACACCTCCCGATAGCCTCTACATCGTTGTCATACAGACGTCGTGGCCTGTGTGACGGTTCCTGGCTGTTGGTGTCGGCCACAACCCGTGCTATACTTGCCGCCCAAGTCACCGAACGCGATGGGATGGCATCATGCCCAGAGAACAGTCGCTCGTCACAAGGTTGGCCAGGGTGAGCTTTGGTATCGCCCTGCCCGTGGTGTTGCTGTTCTCGCCCCTCTATCTGCTGGTATCGCGGGCCTTTGTGCGCCACGAGTACAGCCTCTCCCATATGCCCTCGTCGGATCGCTTCGGCCAGGAGGAGCGACTAGCCCTTTCGGACGTCATGATCGGCTATCTGCGAGGCTGGAACACCGCGGAGGAGATGGCCACGTTCACCACCCAGGAAGGCATCGCCGCCCTGGATGCTCGCGAGTTCAGCCACATGGTGGACGTCAAGCAGGTGATGGATTGGTTCTTTGGGGCCCAGCGCGTCGCGCTAGGGCTGATGGTGCTCAGTGGCGTGTGGTTGCTCTTTCGGTCAGGCGTCGCAGACGTGGGGCGGCTCCTACAGGCAGGAGTCTATGTGGCGGGGGCTCTCATCCTGGTGGTGGTGGTCTTTTCGCTGCTGGATTTCAACACGTTTTTTACGGTCTTCCACGGGCTCTTTTTCGAGGATGGTACCTGGACGTTCTGGGAGACGGATACGCTGATCCAGCTCTACCCGCTGCCGTTCTGGGTGGACGCCGTCTGGAAGCTGGGCGCCACTATCCTAGTGCAGCTTGGCGTAGTGTACGCTCTGGGGGCGTGGCTCCAGCGGCAAGAGCCAACGGCATCGACCGCTGGGCAGGACGCGCGATCCGACGCATAGTCGCGCTAGCTGGCGCGTTCGCGGGCGATCAACTCGCCAAAGGTGTGCTGCGTCAGGATCTCGAGCGTCGCCTGAGTAACCTCACGCCAGACATCCTTGAGCACGCAGTGCTTGGTGTAGGCGCAGGTACCGACGATGTTGTCCTGGATGCAGGTTACAGGGGCCAGGGGGCCTTCCAGCGCCTTGACCACCTCGGCCACTGAGATGTCTTCGGGCGGGCGCGCGAGCATATGCCCACCCTGCGGGCCGCGGCGGCTCTGCACCAATCCCGCCTTGCGCAGGGTGATCAGGAGCTGATAGAGATAGTTCTCGGGAATCTTGCGAGCGGCCGCAATCTGTGCACTCTGCACATAGCCCTCGCCGTACCGATTGGAGAGTTCCATCATGGCACGGATACCGTACTCGCCCTTGGTAGAGATCTTCATCTAGTCGCCTCAGCCTAGCCTTATATTGTATAGAATCTTGGTGAGATTATAGCACATTGAGCAGGCAAGGTCAAAGCTAGTGTGGCGCCACCGCTGCCAGGAGATCCGTCCATGACCGCCGACCCCCCCCGCCAGAACAAGCTAGCCCACTATTTGCTGCGCGCCGTCAACAAGGCCGCTCGGGAACACCGCATGCTCGCCTCGGGTGACACGGTGCTGGTCGCCACCTCGGGGGGCAAGGACAGCATGACCCTGCTGGACCTACTCCATCGACGGCAGCGCAGCTCCACGGAGCGGGTGACCTTGGTGGCTGCCCGCATGCTCCCTGATCGCCAGTGTGGCCGCGCCGTCCCCGTCCCTTGGCTTGAGGCCTATTGCCAGGAACGCGGGATCCCGCTGGTTACAGAACCGTTCGAGATCGCCCAGGAGCTGAAAGAGACTGACACCAGCCCCTGCTTTCGTTGCGCATGGCAACGTCGCAAGGCCCTCTTTCGGACGGCGCAGCGCTTGGGGTGCAACAAGCTAGCCTTTGGGCACCACGCCGATGATGTGGCCGAGACCACGCTGCTCAACCTCTTTTGCACAGCCACCATCCGCCGCATGGAACCGCGCATCGCCCTCTTCAAGGGGGCGCTCACGCTCATCCGCCCCCTGGCGTATGTGGAGGAGCGTGCCATCGTGGACTATGTGCGGGCGTGGGATCTGCCGCTGGCGGGCGAACCTTGTCCTGAGGGGATGGACTCGCGCCGTCGCCTGATGCGGCGAGTGCTGCGCCTGGTGGAGGAGGACTGCCCCAGAGCCAAGCGCGCCATCTACAAGGCCGTCGAGCGCAACGAGCTGACACTGCGCGACCTCCGTTCAGACCTGCGCGAGTGTCGCAAGCAGATCGCCGCGTTGAACCCATGCTCAACCGCCGAGAGGAGAGAGACGTGACTACCTTGGAGGCCTTTTGCACCTATTACAGCGAGGCCGGATCGGCCAACACGGTTCCCACCCTGGAGATTGCGCGCCGACGGGCGGACGAGCTCGGGATCGAGCATGTGCTGGTGGCCAGCACCACTGGCGAGACGGGCGCGATGGCGGCTGAGGCCATGCCAGGCGGCCGTGTCATCGTGGTCAGCCACTCGGCGGGGTTCGCCGCACCTAATCAGCAAGAGATGGAAGAGGCGTACCGCGTGCGCATCGAAGCGGCGGGGTCCCGCGTCCTCACCTGCCAGCACGCCTTGGGAGGCGTGGGGCGAGCTGTCCGCCGCAAGCTCGGCAGCTACCAGATCGACGAGATCATCGCTTTTACCCTGCGCCTCCTGGGCGACGGGCTCAAGGTGGCCTGTGAGATCAGCTTGATGGCCACCGACGCGGGGCTGGTGCGCTCAGGGGAGGAGGTCATCGCGGTAGGAGGGACGGGCCATGGAGCCGATACCGCCGCTGTAATTCGGGCCGCCAACGCCCAGGATCTATTCGACCTCCGCGTGCTAGAGATCCTGTGCAAGCCCAGAAGCCAGCGACGGCCCTGACCGTGACGCATGAGCAAGCGAAAAAGGGGCACCAGCTGGGGTGCCCCTTGCGCGTGGCGCCGGTTATCCGTTATAGGTAGGCGTGCCCTGGTAGGCTTCCTCACCCTTGAGATAGTAGGCACATTCGCGGGTGTTCTGCTCGATGGCGATGGCCAGATAGACCAGCTCGGCATAGGCGTAAAACAGCACAAAGCCGATGAGCGAGCCCACGAGGATGCCTAGGCCGCTGAGGATGCCCGCGAGGATGCCCCCACCGCCGCCCAACAGCGGCATCAGGTTGCGAAGCTCGGGCGTGCGCGCCATGGCGCTGCCACCAACGGCGCCGAGGATGATGGCCCCCAATGCGCCGAGGATTCCGCCGATCAGCGTGATCCAGGCCATCACTTTGAAGACCACCGAGACGATCCTCAGGGCGCGGAACTTTTTCTCCATCCTTCTCCTCCTCTAGGGTTGGGCATCGCCCATAGCGAACCAGTGCGCCGATTATAGCGCGATGCGATTGGCGCCTCAAGGCCGTACGCACACCTCAGTCGATCTCGCCCGCATAGATGCGCATGACGGTTTCCAGAAAAGTCAGCGCCTCGTCACGGGGCCGCTGGAAAGAGTTGCGGCCGATGATCGAGCCGAACCCACCGCCGTCGCGGATGCCGCGGATCTCGCCAAAGACCTCCTGGTCGTCCTTGGCGGCCCCGCCCGAAAAGATGACGATCCTCTTGCCATCAAACGCGCTTTGGACGACATGCTGCACGCGCTCGGCGATGGTCGCGATAGGGATCTCATACCGCTGGTAGGCCTTGGCGGCCGCTGGCAACTCCAGGTGCTCAGAGGGAAGCTTGACTTTGATCATGGTGGCGCCCATCTGCGCCGCTATCTGCGCGGCATAGGCCACCACATCGATGGCCGTTTCGCCTTCCTTGCTGAGGCCTCCCCCCCTGGGATACGACCAGACCACCACCACCAAGCCAGCTGCTTTGGCCTCACACACAAGCTCGCGCAGATCCTCATAGAGCATCCGCCGATCGCGAGTGCCTGGATAGATGGTAAAGCCGATGCCTGCGCAGCCAAGCCGCAGCGCGTCATCGACGGTGGCCGTCAGGGCTGGCATCGGGTCGGCCTCATCATAGAGCAGATCGTGGCTGTTCGCCTTGAGGATCAGCGGCACCTGCCAGGCATATTCGGCCGCCCCCATCTCGATGGATCCCAGAGGCGCCGCGTGGGCGTTGCAGCCCGCATCCAGCGCCAGACGAAAGTGGTAGAGTGGATCGTAGCCGGCGGGGTTGGGCGCAAAGCTGCGGCCAGGGCCATGCTCAAAGCCCTGGTCGACGGGTAGGATGACCAGCTTGCCAGTGCCGCCCAGTCGACCGTGGTTGAGAATCCGTGCGAGGTTCGCGATGACCCCAGGGTTCTCGCTGCGGTACCAAGACAGAATCTCTCGGACGCGGCTAGACATGGTAACCTCCTGCACTGCCGAGCCTCTTTGCTCAGCGCATCCTACGTGCTATGAGTATCATGTCAGCCGCGTGGGCCGCCGTCAAGTCCGCCCCAGCGCAGGCCTAACTACGCGACCCCATGTTCTTGCGCAAGAGGTACACGGTGGCCACCAGGAGGCCCCCTAGACCAACCGAGATCAGCACGGTGACCAGATCCAGAGATCGCGAGATGGCCGGATCCTTCACATCGATGGCCAACGTGCGCGTGGGGCTAGGAGAGGCCGTCGGGCGCCCGGTCGTCTCGCCCTCGGCCATGGGCGTGCGCGTCGGCGTGGGCGTATCGGTGGGAGCGCTCGTCGGCAGAACGAGCGGGCGCGCCGTGGCAGTCTGCCGCAGAAAGACGCACTCGCTTAGCAGAGAGGTCTCGCTCTTGGCCAGGTAGGGCACTTGGTCACTGGTCAGGTTAGCCTGGGTAGTGATCCATTCGCCCGTTTCCAGCCAATCGGCCACCTCTACCTGCAACTCGAACTTGACAGCGTCGCCAGGCTCAAGCAGGTCCACCTGCCAGGCCACACTGCTCTCCTCGTCGTCCATCACGCCCCCCGTCGTCGAGTCGGCCAGGACGGGCGTGAGGCCCACGGGCAGGGTTTGGGTAACGATCACATTGGTGACCGAGATCATGCCGACGTTCGAGATCCAGATGCTATAGCGCTGGCGCCAACCCTGGCAGAGCGGATCGTACAGGTCGGTCATGGTGAGATAGAGGTAGGGAGAGATGCCATCATCCAGGGCGATGGTGGGCATCGGCGTGGCGGTAGCCGTCGGTGTCAGCGTCGGCGTCGGGGTGGCCGACGGATCCAGCGTCGGCAGCGGTGTCGCCGTCCGGGGCGCGTTGCTGACCTGAAGCCCGTCCACGTACACATCATAGTAGTCCACGCCGCCATCCTTGCGCACAGTCGCCCGCAGGCGCAGGGTATAGCTCCCGTCGGGAATGCCGGTTGTATCCCAAAGGGCCAGTCGCCCCTCATGAACCACGTCGGCGCGCGCGGCACCGATGGGGATCCACTGCGACGGCTCGGCTCCCGGACCAAAACTCACCTGGTAGCTCTCCATGTTGGGCACATCGGCCGTTCCGAGCACCGATACCAGGCCGCCCACCACCGCGCCAGGCGCTGGCGACTGAATGGCCAGTTGATCGTTGCCCGTTTGGGCCGCAACCGGGCATGCCGCCATAAACAGCATCAGCGCACACATCACTATTGCGGTTCTCCGCATCCCTAACCTGTTCCTTCCCTAGCAACGACCCTATCGGCGACGACGCTGTCGTGCTACCATCAAGGCTTCCAGGTCACCGACAGCTCGGTGTCCCGGTCCAGTGTACGCTGCGTCGCCACCGAGCCATCCCGCTGCACAAACCAGTTCCCATCATCGCCAACCACGGCGTGGTCGGCGTAAACCCACACCAACAGGTCCAGCGCTTTGACGCCAGGCTGCTTTTGCACGACCAGATCATAGCGGTATCGTCCGTCCTCGTCGACTCGGACCACCTCTGGCGGCAGGCGATAGACCCATCTCACAGCACGGGTCTGGCCGGCTGGGATCAGCGCCAACCCACCAAACGCTAGCTTGCCCGCCTCTCGGGTTATCTCGATCTCGCCATCCAGTCCGTCGACCTGCTCCAGTTCGGAGCCGAGCGGCACCAGCACCCGCACATAGTTCCAGTAGCAGCCCTCTGTCATCTCCACATAGCTGCCGCCATAGCGAGCCTCATGCTGGCACGGGATGCCAGCCGGCGAGGCGTTCTCAAAGGTCACAGTCAGCTCTGCCCGCGCGATTCGCCCATCCAGCTCTACCCGGTAAGCCACCGTCCGTGACACGCGACGGTTGACCTTGTTCCAACCCACGTTGCTCTCGACCACCATGACATAGTCGCCGCTGGAAGGCCTAACAGCGCCGTCCCAGCCTGCGCGAGTCACATCGCCCTGAAGGCCGCGATCGGCAGGTGCCCAGACCAAGAGATCCTTGCGGGCGATGGCCTCCTCTAACACCGTCGCCAGGCCGGGCAGATCGGCGGTGTCGAGGGTGCCCAGGCGTTCCACCAGGGCCCGCACCAGAGCAGCCCCGATGTCCTTACGATGGGCCAGCCATTCACCCCAAGCCGCTCCCTGGGCCTCGATGCCGGGCGATTCCAGCGGCTGTGCCCAGAACGTCGCCGCCACCTCGTGCACGTTCGCGCTGGTCACCTCGAGGTCATACCCCTCCAGCCAGATCGGCCCCAGCGCCGCAAGCAATCGGGCCGCCAGCGACGCATTCACGGCCACCACCAGATCCACCTGGCGCCCCATGTCCATGCTATAGAGCGCCGCCATCACCTGGGCAGACTCGCCATAGTCCGCGGACCAGTTGGCATCGCGAAACAGCAGGATGCCGGCATCCATCCAGCGAGCCAGCGGCCTGGGCGCGGGCGGGTGAGCCGCCTCGTGCGCCTCGACCGCATAGCTATCCATAAAGGCCAGGTCGGTCAAGCCGCCATTCTCCAGCGTTAGCTCGGCCACGCTGCTCACAAAGCCGCCGGTCGCTCGCAACTCGTCGTCGTTCTGGAACACCAGAAGGACCGTGCGAGGCGCTCCCCCGGCCAGCTGCGGGATCACCAGCCCGAGGTCGACGGCCAGCCGCCCTTGCGACACCAACCCGGCGAGCCGGACCAGGTTGGCCCCTGGTACCGTCGCCAGCGCCCCCTCCACCCGCACCAGGCGCTCACGCACCAGCAGCAGACGGTCGCGCTCGCGTCCCAACGATCCCACCGCCGAGGCCGCCACGCTCGTCTCGGCCAACGTGCCCCAGGCGCCGGGAAGACCGCTCTCGACGTTGAGCAGGGTCCACCAACCCAGCTCGGCGAGATCCTCCAGAGCAGAAACGCCGTCGGTGAGTAGCACGCCAAGGGCATGAGCCCGTGGCAACGCCTCCATCCGAGCGAGGCCAGGCGCCCACCAACTGGTCAGACGCAGCCACCGGAGGGCGTTCTGCGCGTGCGACAAGGCATCGGCGACGTCACCCACCTGCTGAGCATCGGGTGCAGCGAGGCTCTCGATGGATGAGGCCGCCGCTCGTAGGCCATCCGCCGCTCGCAACACGCCGCGCGCCGCCAGCACGCTGGCCCCGGCCTGGGCCAAGAGCAGCCAGCCCAGCACCAGCCCAATCCAGAGCAGCACCCTCCCTCTTGGGCGCCGAATCTCACTCGCGGCCATAGCGCTCGGCAATCGTGCGTTGGTAAGCCTGGCCAAACGGGCTCAGAGCGCCTTCGGGAGAGAGCAAGTCGCCGTTGAACTGGCTGGCCCCAGATCCGCCGCGGGAGTCCAGGCAGAACCAGGCCCACGCTTGGACATGATCGGTCTGCTGCAGCCAGCGCGTGGTCGCGGCTAGAAAGGCCACCCCCGGCTCCGGGGGCTCAGCGGGATGGTCGCAGCAGCCCGAGCCGTACAAGACTCCGTACTCGGTGAGAAGCAGGGGCAAGTCCCCATGCCCGATATCGTCCATCCAATCGCGAAAGGCCACGATCCGCTCCTGAAAGGTGCGCACGTCGTACTGGCTTGCGCCTTCGTCCAGGATATAGTTGTGGATGTTCCAGGCCGCCACCCTTGGCTCTCGGCCATACAGACGGCGATAGCACGCCAGGAAGGCCTCGGCATAGGCGATATCGGCATCCGCGATGCCCGCCGGCACCAACCGCGCTCCCCAGTCCGAACGAGAGGCAACGTCTTCGGCCCATCGGTAGAACCGAGCATAGGCGCAGGGGGACATGGCATCCTGGTTCGGATCGTTAGGCTCGTTGCCGACCAGCCAGACAGCATCTCGACGTTGGCCCATGGCCGAGCTCAGCTCGTCGGTGCGCGTGTGCGGCCGGATCAACATGATACGGCGATGGTCGCCGATGTCGTCACCAGCAAACCCATACTGGTAGTACCAGACGGGGCCGAGCGCATCGAGCCTATCGGCGGACACGCGGCCCAAGACTACCACGCCCTCGGCGGCGCCAGACCAGGCCGGTTGTGAGGCGGCCTGCCTTACGGCCAGCAGGACCATGGCCACCACAAGCAGGCGCACGAACCACCGCGCCAAGGTCTAGTCCTTTTCCTCGCCAGAGCTCTGTCGACGACGCCGCTGCCTCCCCGAGGCAGCCTTCTGTCCCTCAGCATCGGTCGGTCCTTGGTCGCCATCATGCGAGGCGTAATAGTAATAGTAGTAGTAATAGTCGCTGCCATAGCCGCGGCGCCGCAGCTTGACATTGTTCAGCACCGCCCCAAGGACCTTGGCCCCCGCCTTGCTCAGTACGTCCATGGCCGCGGCCGCACCCTCGAGCCGTGTGGTCCCAGCCTCCAGCACCAGGATCACTCCGCTGACCATGCACGCCAGGATGGCCGCATCAGCGACCGCCAGGAGCGGCGGGCTATCTAGGAGCACCACGTCGCAGCGATCGTCCAGCTCGTCCAGTAGCTGCTCCATGCGCGCAGAGTTGAGCAGCTCGGCGGCATTGGGCGGCAGGGGCCCACACGACAGCATGCGCACCCCGTCCATCTCGGTATCGATCAGGATGTCATCGACCGAAGCGACCATCCCGGCGAGGTAGGAGGTGAGGCCCGGCTTGCTTGGCACCCCAAAAGCCTTGTAGAGCGTGGGGCGGCGAAGATCGGCATCGACGAGGATGACCCGCTGGCCGGCCTGCGCCATCACGGTGGCGAGGTTGGCCGTCACCGTCGTCTTGCCCTCGGTCGGGCCCGCGCTAGTGACCAGATAGCGCCGCGCGCCCTCCTGGGCCGGCAAGGCATAGCTCAGGTTGGTGCGAACCATCCGGAACGCCTCCGCCAGGGGCGACCGCGGTTCGTTCTCGGCCAACACTGTGGGTAGCTGCTGACCCTCGCCCAGCGCGCCTACCACGCCCAGCATAGGGAGGCCCAGCAGATCAGTCACATCGCGCTGGTCGCGCACGCTGTCGTCGAGGTACTCGATCAAAAAGGCAGCGCCTCCCGCCAGCATCAAACCGACCACCGCTGCGAGAAGGGTGTTCTGCATCACCTTGGGTTTGGTCGGAGCTGTCGGCGCGACGGCCTCCTCAAAGATGCGCACCTCATTGATCGAGCTGCCCTTGAGATAGGTCAACAACGTGGACCAGGCAGTGCGGCGGGCGTTGAGTTCCTCCTCGAGCCGCTTGATCCGGTCGGGATCAGCGCCGCCCTCATTTTCGGCCACGATAGCGCGGCTGAGCGCGTCCATCTCGTCTTGCAGCTCGGCGATCTGCTGGTGCACGTACTCTCGATAGGCCTGCTCCTGCCGCTCTGGCGCAGAGGGGCTCTGCAGCACCAGCTGCCGGCCCAACTCGTTCGCAGCCGCGGCAGCCCGGCTAGGTATCGAGTCCGCCACGGTGATGCGCAGCATCTGCGTGTTGGAGGGAATGCTCACCGTCACATCGGGACGGCGCGGCAGCCCCAACTCACGGACAACTGCGTCGAGGATGGTGCGTGTCTTGACCAGCTCGGCATAGGTTTGTGCCAGCCGCTGGCTGGTCTGCATGTCACCCGTCGTGGGATCCACCTGCTCCAGGCTGCCACCGATCATCAGCAGCGCCGACGCCTCATAGGTCGGTTCGGTGTTGATACTGACCACATAGGCCGTGCCGGCCCCCAGCACCATGCACACCAGGAGAAGCCACCACCAGCGACGAACAATGGCCCAATACTCGCGTAGTTCCACTACAACTCCTCAGATCCTGCACCGAAAAGAAGGTCTATCGACCGCGGAAAACCGAATGGGGGCCTATCCTAGACCTGACCGGGCGCGTGGGCAAATCGCCCAGGGGCCTCACTCGGTCGGCTGGCCGCGCACTGGTGGACGACGCTCAGAAGGCCCAGCAGCATCCAGAACAGCACCCCGGGCTTGGCCCCCAGTGCAACCGCGTCCATCAGCCCATAGACATGTGCGCCCGCCAACCCCGCCAGGGCACCCAACACCACCTGGCGGGGAGGACCCTCGAGACGGCCCAGCGCCCGGACGCCATCGATGGCGGCAGTGAGCAGGAGGCTCAGATAGGCGGCCAGCCCCGGCAGCCCCAGGTCGTACGCGACGCCCAACCAGACATTATGGGCATGTGGCATGCCCACGTCGATGGGCGAACGCCCGGCCAGGTCCTGGATGCCCTCCAGCCGAAAGACGCCCAACCCCTGCCCCCGCCATGGATTTCGCAGAATGTAGCTGGCTGCGTCCTCCCAGATGGAGAGCCTGCCGCGCAGGGTGACCGTGCCCCACGGGGTGGGGAGCGGCCCCAGCAGCGCCTGCACCAACCGTGGTGCGATCGCCGCCTGGCCCCAAACTATCCAGGCTCCCAGCCCTCCCAGCAGCAGCACCAGCAGCGCCCAGGGGCCCCAGCGAGCGCGACCCAACAGCAGCACCAGTAACGCCGTCACCATGCCGGCCCAGGCCGAGCGCGATTGAGCGAGGACCAGCGCGGCCAGGAGGGCCACGGACCCGAACAGGCTCAGCACCCATCCCAGCCAGGTGTAGTCGTGCTGCCTTGCGCCGGAGCGAGGCAAGCAGGTCACCAGCGCGATCAGCACCGGGGCCACGTGCACGATGGCCCCACCTAGCTGGTTCATGCTCACGCGGCCGTGCTGGGTTCCCGGCAACGACTGGACCAGCTTGGGCATCTGGGCCAACAGATCGCCCAGGGGACCGACCTTGGTGGGCCGAAGGCCGCCGACCAATCCCACCAGGGCAAAGCCCAGCGTCAACGCCCCACACCAGAGAGCCAAAGTGACCAGCGATGCCCCGGCACCATGCCAACGTCGCAATGCCCAGAACCCATAAAGGCCCAGCAGCAATCCGGTCAGCTTGGGGACGGTAAGGTCCTCCACGCCGCCCAGCCATGCCGAGACCAGCGCCGCCGTGATGAGCACAACGAGGGCGGGCGCATGAGCCACGGAGACACCTGGCCGCACCCCCAAGACGGCCACCACCAGCAGGCTAGTCCCCACCAACGCCAGAGCCAGGATGGTGGCCTGGAGCCGCGAGTCAGGGAACCAGAGTGGAATGGCCACTGCCGCCCAGAGCGTCGGGTAGAGCCAGCCAGGAATCGGCCCGGGCTCGCGCGGCTGATCAGTGCTGCCCGAGCAGTCGGCGGCGACGGTCGCCGGCCAGACGTCGCGCCCAAAGTGCGTCAGCGCACACCCGCCCAGGTAGGCTCCGAGCAGCACCCCAAAGACAACGCGCCATGCCATCCCAGCGACGCTCAGGGCGAGACCAGCTAGAACCAACGCGCCACCGCCCAGGATCAGCCCACGCCGCGTCAGCAGGCAGCGCCACAGCGGGACGTCACGCCGGCCAGCCCAACCGCGCCAACCCAGGCCGCACGCCGTCAAGAGCAGCGCCAAGCCAACAACCCAGGGGAGGTGGCGCAGCAGCAGCGGCAGCGCGACCAGAGGAGGCAAAGCCAACCCCGAGGCAGGCATCAATCATCCCCCGCCCGTGGCCGGAAGCAGAGCGCGCGGGGTTACCAGCGACAGCCGATTGCTCTCGCGTGCTTCTGAGGCCCACGTCACCGAGGCCATCAAATCCAGGTGCGTCCCCGGCAACAAGTCTTCGGTGACCTCGGCCGTCAGGTATAGACGGCTCGTCTGGCCGGCACCCAGGTCATCAGGTCGCCAACTCAGCTCGGAGCCGGCAAGTGTGGCAGCGCCCTGATCAGCCCGCCATCCCACCAACGCCCAAGTGGTCGGCCAGGGCAGGGTAACCACCGCCCCAGGCAGCGGCGCTCCGCCGCCGTTATGTAGCGTCAGCTCTACGGTTACCACCTGCCCCGGCGCCAGCACCTCGTAGGTGGCATGCAGCCCCAGCCAGGCATCGGGCTGCGGGACGGGCGTGGCCGCAGGCGCCGTCGGAGGTGGTTGCGGAGCCGTGGGACGCGGCGTCGCCGTTCGTGGACGAGGGGTCCACGTGGGCGGCGGCGTACGGGGCACCGTGCCGGCCGAGCCGGTCCCGCCCCAGGAACCCAGTGGCGCCCACAGGCCCAGCCCCACCAGGGCGACCACCAGCCAAATGAGCCATTGGCGCCGAGGGCCTCGCGTGCTACTGGCCAAAGTACGCCTCCCAGTGCAAGCCGTACTCGGTCAGATCGTGCGGTGCTTGCCAGTTGGCAAGGCTCCCGTTGAACCCGTGGTGGGGATCCTCATCATGGGACTTGCCGTTCAGACTATACCAGAGCCAGCGCTGCACCAATCGATTGCTGTCACTCGGCATCCCATAGCTAGCATCCCTGGCGTAGGCGGCATAGTCCAGCGTGCGCGACATGAACGCCTTGACCAGATCGGCTCCCATGGTCTCGGCCTGCGCAATGCTGCCGGGAAAGGGCCCCTCGCAAGTGCCGCCATACCAGCTGATCGACTCCATCCAGCAGTTGCCCTGATCATCACACACGCGGCCACCATTGAACAAGGGCCAGTAGGTCTCGCTGCGCACCGCCGGATAGAGCACGCCGTACTCGGTGATCCAGAGCTCCTTATCTCGATAGCCATTGGCCGCCATCCAACGCCGAAAGGCCCACAGTTGCTTTTCAAAATAGTCGGGGCGCCGGTTATCGCAAGGCTCGTAGCGCATCAGCCCGCCTACCAGGCGCTCCTTGATCGGCCACCACGAGTACCGGGTCTGGGCCTGGCTCAGATCCCAAGCTGACAGCCCTTTGGGCACCCCTCCGCCCCATTGGTTATCTGGCTGTTCCTCCAGAATCATGTTGTGGAGGGTCCACACATCGATGGGCATCGCTCGGCCGTAGCTGCTACGATAGGACTGGAGAGTCTTCTCCAGCCAAGTAAAGCGGGCTGGCGAGGGCTGCACCACCCCGCCGATGGCGAACCGAGCCGTGGGATCCCAGCCAGTGACCCTGGTATAATAGTCGTGGTAGATGGCGGCGTACTCCTGAGGGGTCAGGTTCCCTTGCATCGGGTTCCCATCACCGTCCGTGATCGCGCACTCGGGCTCGTTGCCGATGATCCACACCGACCCGGGGTTCGCCCGCACGGCCTCCTCGACCCTGGCCCAATCGGGGGGATAGCCCGAGCCCACGGGCAAGAGCTGGACATAGGCCACGCCATTGGGGCGCTGCGGCGCCGTCCTGTAGCTATAGTCCGAATACCACCCAAAGGGCACTTGCTCCAGAGGATAGTCCTCCAGGGCACCGTATCCCAGGAATCCGACGCCCACCCGATTCACCGGGTAGGGGGCCGACGCGTGGCGCGCCACCAGCGGCAGCCGCAGGGTGGCGTCACGCTCATCGGCCACGGTGAGGTTGCCCATTGCGAGCATGGCCGCCAGGCACACCAGCACAACGCCGATGCGCCTGGCAGCGCCACGACGGCCGGACCTCATCCGTTCCGCCTTACGTTGGGCAGCCACATACTCGTCCCTTCCACGGTGATGGCGCTATCGTAGCGGTTCATGAGCTCGTCATAGCCATCGATACACAGGCGGCTTACCTGCCGGCTGGCCACGCTATTCATGAACGCTAGCATCGTGGCCGAATCGCCGGTTGGCCGCATGGCCCTAAACCGGATCGCGAAAAGATCAACATAGGCGCCCGGCGTATAGTCGCTGGCGCTCAACGCAGCATAGCCTATCACGCCATCAGAAGCCAACACCTGATTCCGGACCACCACCCCCAGGCTGTCGGTGATCGGGTGGACCTGGTTATCGGGTTGGCCCGCTGCGTCCACCACCTGCAACACGCGAGCATCATAGTCTACAAAGACATCGGCAGCCTGTACAGCCCTGCCACCGCTCTCGATGGCCACCGTCACGGTGAACAAGTCACCCACATCCACCGTCGCCGTAGAGGGCGTCAGTCGCAGGGCCGGGGTCTCCGCCAGGATGTCCGCCGTCGCCTCGACCGGCCCACTCTCGAAAAAGTTGGCGGCCAGGAGCGAGGCGTCCCGTGCATCGATGTAGCGGTCCTCGTTGAAATCGGCCCCCAGCTCAAATCCGGGCTGGCCCCAAGCCCGCCAGTACCCCGCCGAGAGCACCCCGGTGTCGGCCGAGTTGACGGTGTCGTCATCGTTGGCATCACCCTCCAGGAGCGTCATGGTGATCACCGTGGTCGGAGCCGTGATCTGCACGTCACGAAGCCGCGTTGAGAGGGTGTGCAGGTTCTTGACGGCCAGGTCGCGTCGTCCCTCCACCACTCCCTCGATCGCGACGCGACCATAGAGGTCCGACGCGCTCACCACGTCGGTATAGACGCCACCGACAGTATAGGTCACCGGCACCGACCAGCTCACGTCGGGGGGCCCGGGCCGCCCTTGCAGCTCCAGCTGGATCTCGACGGTGGCGGTCATGGCCTTGCCAAAGTGCACGATCGCTGGACCGGTTCCCGGGATGGTGCCGCCGCTGCCCAACGTCACGCCGGTCACCTGCGCGGGACTGGTGCTCACATAGCCTGGCACGGCCTCACAGGTGAGGGTATACGTTTGCCCTGGAGCGAGGCTATCGAACCAGTAGCCGCCGATCGGCCCCCACTCGTCGGTGGTGTTGCTAGTCCAGGTGCGGCCGCCCGGCTCCAGCGATACCACCACGCCACCGATGCCCGGCTCCGAGCCATCGTCGGCGTATTCGCCATCGCCATCCCGATCATGGAATACCACCCCAGAGATGCTATAGTCGGGTGGGTCAGGTATGGTCGCCTCGGGCGCTGCGCCTTCCCTCTCCACCCAGCCGGGCTCAGCCGCAACTGCCAACGCTGCCAACAGCATCGCCAGCAGCGCCAGCCCGATGGGCAGCAACGCACTGATGCCCGTCTTTCTCTTTGGTCTATTCTGTGCCTCGCCCATGGGAACCTCCTGCTCGGCGTTCTTCCGTTCAGATCTCGAATCTTGGATCCGTTCCGCCCCGGTTCGCCACATGGTTCAGTTCACATCAGGAATCGCCACCACCACCACGCGATGGGTATAGGCCCAATCGGGCCAGCAGGTGATCAAGGTGAGGCGCGCATCGTCGGTGGGCTCCATCACCGCCCCGTGAGCGAGGCGCTGCTCCAGGCTGACCCCGGTCTCCTGGAACGACTCTACCGAGACGACGCGATAGGCGAACTCGTTTCCCAACGCGTCCGCAACCACGAGGCGGCTGTCTGGCTCGAGGTCCCAGATGCCGGCCAATACGCCACCTTGCTCGGCACCACTGTGGCCGCTGAGCACGCAGTTGCCTTCCCCGCCAAGAGGGGCCGTGCCGCGATGATGCCCTACCGCGCCATCCACCGTATCCCAGATAGCGACGTGGGCCCCGTCGACATCCTCAGCGTGCCAGCCCACGGAGACAATCGCGATCTCGCGATCGAGAGCGGGGATGAATAACGTGCCGATGGTCTCGGTGAGTGTCGGCGTGGCCGATACCTGCGCGGCCACGGTCAGGGGCTGGATTGTCCGCGTCTCCTGGGCTGTCGCCGAAGGGCGTGGGGTTGAGGTTCGCGGCGTCGGCGAACCGGCGGCTGCAACGGACGTCGCGGCGACCGTGCTCGCCGTCGCGGTAGAAGCCCTGGTGGTGGCGGCCGGCGCGACGCCGGCATCACAAGCGGAGACAGTCAGAGCCACGCAGAGCAGCCATGCAAGGTCGCGCGGACGCGTCACGACGAGGAATCTCCTCCGAGCCGCCGAGTACGACAGAGGCCGCAGATCGACAGTGAATAGCGCAATAAAAGACAGTCTATCCCGACTCAATCCTTAGGATAGCATGGGGGGGCTTGGCTGTCTAGGGCCCTGCCCCGGGATTCACGGCGAATCCACGCATACAGGCAGGTGCACACACACAGCGCCCTACCGGCTAGCCGATAGGTCGTTCGTGTTGGGGCGTTTACCGGGTCCTAGTGCCCGTACCACCAATCCTTGCGCGAGCGGGGATCCATAAAGCTGCCATTGTCACGGATGGCAATCCGCATCTCGCCACCACCAGCGCGCGCAAATGGCTGCCGCTCACGCAGTGCGGGCAGCGAGCGCCGACCGCCGGCATGGCAGCTCTGGTAGAGCGACACGAGCTTGGGATCAACCTGCAAGCCGTCGAGGTGTATTGTGTAGCCGTGCACCACATTATCCTCGCGGGTGAACTTGAGCGTGATACTGGAACTGGTGGCATAGAGCACCATCACCGAATACGAGCCGCCGCTATCGGTGCCAACACGATAGCCTGACCGGGGGACATAGATGATCTCGCCCTTGCTGGTGGCCGCGCCCAGCAAGGTGACGGGCCAGGTGTTCAGCAGACCCGCCCGTTGGTTGAGCGTCCAGTTCCAGTCGTAGACCTTGTAGACGCGAGACACCGAAGGCGTACGTTCGTTGCCAAAGAGTGCATAGAGCTGCGGGGCCTTATCGTCGCGTCCCCCCGAGTAATCCACCAAACCTCGGTAGGCCGTCGTTTCGGCCCACCCTCGCAGAGCCAGGTTAAGGTCGGCGTGCTGACTCGGCTCGCGATCGGTGGGCACCCAGCCCGAGACGCAAGACATGCAGAGGCTGTTGTAGCTAGCGCCAGGGATCGGCTCAAAGACCTCGGGCTTTTGCACAGAGGGCAAGTAGACCTGCGGCTCCAAGGCCATGGGGCTGGCGCTCGCCTCCGCCAGGGCCGCATCCGGCCGCGCCCACCCACCGACCAGCAAGCATCCAACCAGAGCGAACAGCGCCCAACGACGCGCCAGCAGGTTCCTCATATGGCTTATTCCTATTTACTATCAACAAGATGGGGCCATTCTAGAACCCCGAAAAACTATTCCGATAAAAAGCGCGTAAACTAGCCGTCCAGAGGACGTAATGCGAGGCTGCGATCACTGCTCAGGCGAATCGGGCCCATCAGGCGCCGGCGGAACCACGGCGCGCAGACCTCTGCCCAGCAGGACTAGCGCCACCGCCCCAAGGGGTAGCAGCCAGATCCAGTCGGGCGCGTCGAGAAACCACCAGGCGCTCGCCGCCACAATGGCCAGAGGCACCGCTCGCAGCATGATCTCACGGGCCAGGCCGGGACCGTACTCGTGACCGCTCACCGCGCACCTCCGTTGACACATCCGCCAGGCAATGCTAGCATCGGCCCAGGAACACCGCCCCATCAACCCTCTCAGGAGGCCACTGAGCATGGACTATCAGCAATGGATCGGCAAGCCGTGGACGAGCCTGGATACGCCCGCCCTCTGCGTGGATCTGGACACGCTCCAGCGCAACATCGACCGCATGGCCGCCCTGGCCCGCGACGCCGGCGTGTCGCTACGCCCCCACATCAAGACCCACAAGTGCCCGCAAATCGCCCAGATGCTGCTGGCAGCCGGCGCTGACGGCATCACCTGCGCCAAGGTGAGCGAGGCCGAGGTGATGGTGGATGCCGGCATCACGGACATCCTGATCGCCAACCAAATCATGGGAATGTTCAAGATACAGCGGTTGGTGAGCTTGGCCAAAAGGAGCCAGCTCACCGTGGCGGTGGATCATGCCGACAACGTGGCGATGCTCTCGCAGGAGGCCGAGCGAGCCGGCGTCACCATCGGGGTGTAGATCGAGGTGGATGCGGGCTCGGGGCGCTACGGGGTGGCCCCGCTGGAACCGACGTCGACCCTCGCTAGGATCGTCGACGCCTCGCC
>ENA-UOXR01000975-UOXR01000975.1-bioreactor-metagenome-genome-assembly--contig:-NODE-975-length-31814-cov-10.086086_pt1 | contig 31814 bp, 26 predicted proteins | sample MGYA00238164_ERZ764825 | MGnify/ENA primary metagenome ERZ764825 (study PRJEB28920, sample SAMN05720171) | bioreactor metagenome | isolation source: Anaerobic biogas reactor | place: USA:Washington... | reverse complement strand
GGAAATCGCCTGAATCCTTGAAGATAATTAAAGCCCTGTCCCGATGTTCCGCCTACTGTTTCCGATGAAAACAGACTGTAAGACTTCTCGTCTACTATTATCTCTTCCTCCAGCTTAGCCAGTAACAAACGACGGTCCACAGGAGGCCTGAGGGCAGCAGTCAGCAACCCATGGTAGCGTCGGGTGTTTATTCCCGAAATGGTTGAACCTGCAAAACCGCCAATTCCGTTGGTTAACAGCCATTCCTTGGTTTTCCCCTGAGGGGGCAGCAGGTCTGACGGCGAATATGTGAACATGGCAATTAGCCTCCAAATATCAATTATTTCTATCAGCCAAAAAAACACTAAAGTATTATTTAGTTTTCTCGATAATTAGATAGAGATATACGTAATGGGGCCGGACTCTTATTGAGTGGCCCCGGACGCCGAACGACAGAAGCGTCTGCAATAAGAGGAGGTTTGTTATGTTTAGGGCTCTTTACACCGCCAGTACCGGAATGTACGGGCAGCAGCTCAACATTGATGCCATTTCCCATAACGTTGCCAATGTGAATACTACCGGCTACAAAAAATCCAGAGTCAATTTCCAGGACCTGCTTTATCAAACTATTCAAAAGCCCGTCGTTACTCAGGAAAATCAGGAACCAATGGGCCTTCAAATCGGATTGGGGGTACGCCCCGGTTCCATTCAGACCTCATTTGAACAAGGAAGCCTTATTCCCACTAATAACCCTCTTGACATAGCAATTTTTGGCGACGCTTTTTTCAAGCTTGAGGTTGCAGGATATGACGAGCCTTTGTATTCTAGAAACGGTGCTTTTCTGTTGGATTCCTTCGGGACCTTGGTAACTCCGGACGGTCATCTGGTTATGGGTGTGGACACCTTCAGTGCTAACGCTACCAATATTAGCGTAGCCAGTGATGGGACTATTACTTACACTACTCCCGACGACGATACCCCGGTTGAAGCCGGTCAGATTCAACTGGCACGCTTTATGAATCCTGCCGGTCTGGAGAAGGTCGGCAGCAGCTTGTACCGGGCCAGTGCCAGCTCCGGTGAACCGGAAGATTGGTCTCCGGAAGACGATGCCTCGATCTCGCTGACCTCCGGATATCTGGAAAACAGCAACGTTAACATCGTTGAAGAAATGGTAAATCTGATTACCGCCCAGAGGGCCTATGAATTCAATTCCAAATCTATTCAATCATCTGATGAAATGCTGCAAATGGCCGCCAATCTCAAGCGGTAATTGATAAAACGGACTCGGGAATAATCAGCTCATAATACTGAGAATAGGACTGTTAAGATGAAAATAACCGACCTGAACTATATACAGATGCAGCCTGCTGCCAGTCAGCTTCAAGCTAGCCAGGCAGGATTAAATTCAGGAAAAGCTAAGTCAGCACTAAGTGGGGAAGAAGAAAAGCTGATGGAGGCCTGCCGTGATTTTGAGGCTATCTTTTTGAATGAACTCTTAAAGGCCATGCGCAAGACGGTGCCCAAAAGTGATCTGGTAAAAAGCGGGTTCAGTCAAGAAGTGTTTCAATCCATGCTCGATGAAGAATACTCTAAACTGATGGCAACCTCTCAGCAGAGCACCGGACTAGCGGAAATGGTTTTTCTGCAGCTGCAAAGAAACCTGACTAATCCTGCCCTCGAAGATTAGATACAACTCCCCCGTTAAAAGGCACCCGGCTTGCCCCCCCGCAGGCCAGGTGCCTTATTTCATCTAACGAAAACTCTCCCCTGATATTACCTTATCGGTCTGATAAACTCCTCCACAACCCGCGCGCTCTCATCAGGCATTTCAAGCATAGGCAAGTGCCCACAGTCCTTTATTACCACACCTTGGGACATTTTAATGCCACTTTCAAAAATCTTTAGACAGGAAGCATCAAATATCCGATCTTTTTCACCCCAGATGATCAAAGCCTTACATTGAATCTGAGGCAGAACAGGCTCCAGCCAAACCCATTTGGCAGTTAGCTGATCAAATATCTTTATATTGCTGGAATAATGGCGCACCGCTTCTTCGGCAAGACCTTTCATTATGACTGCCGGAAATGATGGCGGATTATGGTAGACAAAATTCATTAAATCAGGATAATCGGAGGGTTCCTTTACAATCAGAGAATTGCTTCCCTGCTCCAGCAGCTTGTTAAACTCACTTTGAGTTGGCTCCTGGACCCCGGCAGCATCCATAAGGGTAACAGTGACCACTTTTCCGAAATGCTTCGCTGCATAAAGAGCGGAAATCTTACCTCCCATGGAACTGCCCACCAAATGAAATTCATCGAGTTTGACGGCAGTCACAAAATCATGCAGTCGTCTCACCTGATTTTCTGCATCATACTCCTCATCCTCAAAAAACGAGCTTTCTCCAAAACCGGGCAGATCAGGAACAATGACATGATATGTTGAAGTAAAATGCTTGGCAAACCGATTCCAGCTGTCCTTATCGGCCCCAAATCCATGTAGCAGCAATAGATTAGGCCCAGATCCACCTTCCAGGTATACGATATTGTGCTTTCCAACGCTTATCTGCTTTCGCGTCAGCCCACAGGAACGCCTTAGTGACCACATAGTAAACTTAAAGAGATTGCCGGGATAAAACAGAACAATAACCAGCACCACAATGATACCAAAAACAACCCATCCAAACATCAACTTCCCCCCAATGTTTTCATAATATTATTATCTTACCATCAATAGATAATAGTTACATAATTTATCTTGGCTAGATGTAATCCCCATGTCGCCCACTTAAGCATTTTTATGCACTAATATATCAATAGATACTTTAATTCCCTTGTAAATTAATGTATAATATCCTGACACCCTAGGCATTGCACTCGAAGCCTTCGTTTATCATAATGATATGGACCCTTCCCCACGATTTAAGGGGAATCATTTTGGTTGTTAAATCATAAAAACTGAGTGGAGGCTCCGATATCTCGTCGCGAGCCTCCACTCCGATTCAGCCCTCCGAATATCCTTTAACTCAATCCCGATGGTCACAAGCCGCAGGCGCAGGAGAGCATCGCGGAGTGAGTTACGCCGAGCGGCCGAGCGAGGCGCATATCATCGAAGGCGATAGCTAACTCAATCCCGATGGTCACAAAAGGATTTAAACTCTCCATGGAGAATCACAAATTAGGAAGATACTTATACCCTCTTCCTCAGTCGGCATTGTTTGGGAAAAAAGGTTTCGCCTTACACTAACCAATTATGGATTTGCTGTTTTACCGTTCGTCGATAAAGGAGAGCTCTATGAAAAAAATATCTGATAGCGTGTGGCTGGTCGATCCTCCTAACCGCAGCTTTCCCCATAGCACCAGTATCTTCATTAAAGATGAGATAAAGGGTCTGATCGATTCCGCAACCAGTGCGGAAGATTTCGATATTCTAAAGAACCAAGGTATCGACGTGCTGCTTGGCAGTCACGGTCATGTGGATCATACTCTCCGTAACAGCGACTACATAGAAGCCCAATTGCTGCTTAACGAGAAGGACCATGGATACGTGGCTTCGCGGGATTCCTTTCTTGCCATGCTGGGCGGCGAATTTTTTGGCCCTGAAAACTTTGACAATATGAAGATTGACCGGATGGGATACCGCTTTAGACCTGCGGACGGCCTTCACTCCGATGGTCAAAAGCTTAACTTCGGTAAAACTGAAGTAGAGGTTATTCATTTTCCGGGCCATACCCCCGGACATAGCGGTTTTGCCTTTCCTCGGGAGGGGTTTATTTTTACTGCCGATATAGATCTCGAACCTTTCGGGCCCTGGTATGGCAACCTGAAATCAAGTGCTGATGAATTCCTGGAGTCCATTGAGAAACTTCGCCGCCTTGGACCCGATTTCATTATCACCGGTCATGCCCCGGAACCACTCACCTCCGGTATCCCCAAACTGCTGGATGACTTCCGAGATGTGATATTCAAGCGTGAGAAGGAAATAATCCGCCTTTTGCAGAACAGAAAAAATACCATCATGGAATTATCCTATGAACAGCCTATATTCCAAGGTCATCCCAAAAGAATAATTGTATTTGAATGGATGATGATTTGGCACCATCTTCAGCGCCTTATGCGGCTGGAAAAAGTCCGAAGGGAAGGAGATCATTTCTACCTGGTAGATGGAGTCAGGCTATCCAACTTAAATTTGGGGTAGTTGGGGTGATCCCCAGTACCTGCCCGGGGTTTTAATGAAACTGTTAAAGGAGTATTGTTTATGAAAAAGTACCTACTTGTTTTTTTATCCATTCTTTTTCTTACCATCCTATTTCCTGCCAGAGCTGTGGATGCTCAGCCCATCGGAGTATTTGTGGATGGACTGCCGGTGATTTCTGATACCTCCCCCATAATTCAGAGCGGCCGTGTCATGGTACCTTTCAGAGCAGTAGCTGAATCCTTGAATGCTAAAGTAGATTGGAATCCGGACCTGCAAACGGTAACCGCCTCACAAGGCGAAAACACTATTAAATTGCAGATTGGAAACAATACGGCCTGGAACAGCGATGGAGAAATCATACTTGACGTACCACCCATGATTATTCAGAACCGGACATTAATTCCCTTAAGGTTCTTTGCGGAAGAACTTGGTTGCCAGGTATCATGGGATGGAGCAACTTACGAGGTGAAAATCTCCAGTCCGCAAAAGAAAATGACGATAACCGGTTTTTATGCCCTTGGTGACAGCCGCACCAGCAGCTGGACCAGCATCTTTGGCAAACCATTCCCTGAGCTTTCTGCGGGCAATACCGACATAATTGGAGAATTGGCTTTGGGCTGGTATAGTGTTGATGCGGAAGGCAATCTTTTGACTAAAAGCAGCACCGGCTGGCAAAGACCTGATAGTTGGGAAAAGGTTGTGGAGGCTGCTGAAGCTTTTAACATAAAATATGATATGGTTGTACACGTAACCGAGAAAGGCAATACCATTACTAAGATGATGAGTAATGATGCCGCAGTCGAGCAGTTTGTGTCTTCTGTACTTTCAGAAAGTCAAGAATATGACGGCGTTAACCTGGATTTTGAGGGTTTGGGACTCGGTGCTGATTCTTCGGAAGACAGACAGATGTTTACTGTTTTGGTTAACCGGCTATACTCAGCACTCCAGCCCAGAGGCAAAACCCTGACCTTGACATTACACGCCCCAAACAGCTCTTACAAAGGCTATGATTATGAAAAATTGGGAGCGGTTTCGGACCAAATAATAATTATGGCCTATGATTACGGTCCCCAGCCTGAGCCTGACCAAATGGTTATACAGGCCGTGGAAATGGCCCTCAAAGAAGTTCCTGCCCACAAGCTAATCCTGGGAGTCTCATTGCCATCTGAAACACCGGAAAGTCTGACGAAAAGAATTGGTATCGCTAAAAAGTACGGCCTGAAAGGTATAGCTATTTGGCGGTTAGGCCTGGTAAGCGAATCCTCCTGGCAGGTTATGCGCGAAGGAATATTGCCGCGTAATTAAAGGGACAGTCTTTGTCCGATTTATAATATAGAAATAATCGCAGTAAATTATTTCAGGACGGCGGGGCAGATTCTGTCCCGTTCTAATAATAAGGAGGCAGACTAAAATGGATATTACTACCGGAGGAAAAGAACTCCTCCCTCAACTCCTACCTCTCTGGAATGCGCTGAAACAACATCATGTTCAGGTTGCCGGTGTATTCTCCTCTGTATTCGCGATGGGTGATTGGGAGACAAGAAGTGAGGATCTCCAGCGCAAGGCTTTTGATAATAAGCTGAAAGTTGATCTGGTCACCGGCGATAATGAACTTATGGCTTTCGCAGTTTCAACTATAACGGAAAAGGGCGTTGGAGAAATTGATTCTTTATATGTTAAAGAGCAGTGTCGCGGCCAGGGAATTGGTAAACAACTGATTCAAAGGGCACTGGATTGGATGAAGGCTGAAGGGGCCGTTTCTTATACACTAAGGGTTGTTCACGGTAATGATCGGGCCATGTCTCTATACCAGTCTCTGGGCTTCTTCCCGATTATACACACCTTGATGATACCTCAACAAACCATGATTGACTCAGATCGCGGCCACTGAACACGGATTGTTTGGCAACTGCAAAATTATACTATTATCATATGTCAGGCGGTATTTCTGAAGGGATGAGCCCGCCTATTTTTTTGGGGAAAATTGCTTTATGTAATATCAGTGAAGAATTTTTCACTAGGTTTCTGATATTAAAATCCCGATTCAGGAAATTCGCTTAATGAGACCATGTTCCTGCATTAAAGATCATTCGCCACTTGTCACACCACACCGAGTTCCAATGGAACCATTCTCTATCGGCAAAAATTATGAATCACGGCACCAATAAGGCTATACTTTTCTGAATAGTCTACTTTTTTTGTTATGCAAAACTATTGCAAATAGGTTAAATTTATAGTGTGCCTTTAATCTCAATGTTTCGCACTACAGAAAGTTAGAAAGGAGGAATTTAAGAAGCACCTTCGACACGGCAGTTCTAAGTTTTATTACACTACATTAGATTTTGGAGGGATGAATATGACGACGTCAGTATATGAAAGCAAGTTTTGGTTAAAGAGCTATCATTGGAAAACTCCCGCAACTGTTATTTATCCAAAGACTGCCGCGTATAACATTTTGCGTGAATCAGCTGTCTACTATCCCAATAAAGCCGCTACCTGGTTCTACGGGGCGGAAATCAGCTTTCACGACCTTTATCAAATGGTATGTCACCTCGCTAATGTTTTTGTTGAAAAAGGGATTAAAAAGGGTGATCGGGTAGGTCTCCTGATGCCTAACTGTCCCCAGTTTGTCATATCTTATTGGGGAGTTTTAATGGCTGGAGCTATTGTTGTCAACGTGAACCCTTTGTACACTGCAGAAGAATTGAAATTTGTGCTTGAAGATGCAGATATGAGCTGCCTCATAACTTACGATGCTCTGGTTCCGGTAATTAAACAGTTAAATAAGGAAGCGAAAATTCCCAACGTCATAGTCACGAAATTGTCAGATTTTATGCTCAATCAACAGCTCAGTACACCTGAGGAACTCGGACTTGAAGAAGGATGGCTGCATTTCTCGAAGATTTTAGAAACTGATCAGAGATGGGCCCCCCCGGTAATTGATATTGAATATGATGATCCCGCGGTAATCCAGTACACCGGCGGAACCACCGGAATCCCTAAAGGCGCCGTCCTGACCCAGAGAAATATTACAGCCGGAGCAATGAATGTCGCTCTGTGGACCAAGGATATGGCCGATCGTTGTCCCATGGAAGCCAAACGAGTACTGAGCGTCCTGCCTTTCTCCCATGTCTATGGCGAAGTCTGCTGCATCTGTTATGGCGCCTATGCTATCGCAACTCAGGTAATCCTGCCGAGGTTTGATATTAATGAGATATTTGATACTATTGAGAAATTCGATTTGTGGTCATACTGGCCTGCAGTACCCACAATGCTTCAGGCGTTATTCTATAACCCCAGAATGAAAGAAATAGACTGGCACGACAAATTTGTCTACTGCGGTACCGGTGCGGCTCCGGCACCATTGGATCTGATCAATAAATGCCGGGCAAACGATTTTAACTTCTTTGAAGGATATGGAATGAGCGAAACTACCGCTTTAGCATTAAGTACCCCACACAGCAAGCTGAAACCGGGGAGCTGCGGTGTCCCCTATATTGATGTGGACTTTCGATTAGTCGATGAAGATGGTAATGATGTCCCTTTGGGCCAACCCGGAGAGATTTTGATGAAAAGCCCCTATGTGATGAAGGAATACTGGAGAAAACCCGAGGAAACCGCCAATGTATTCACCGCTGACGGCTGGCTAAAGACCGGTGATGTGGCTTATATGGACGAAGACGGTTACGTTTTCATCGTGGACCGGACTAAAGATATGATCATTACCGGAGGCTTTAATGTTTATCCTCGGGATATCGATGAAGTATTGCTCAAACACCCTAAAGTAGCTGATGCTATGGCGATCGGTATTCCCGATGAGTACCGAGGTGAATTGGTAAAGGCTTTCGTCCAGCTTAAGCCGGGCGAAACCGCAACTGCCGAAGAATTGCTGACCTATTGCCGCGAACATCTGACCGCCTATAAGATTCCCCGTGCGGTTGAGTTACGCACTGAGCCGTTGCCCAGAACCAACACCGGTAAAGCATTGCGCAGAATCCTGCGTGAAGAGGAGCTCACGAAAACAAAGGAATAGGCCGTAGCTGTCCCGCATTTAAAAGCATATAGATCAGACGGTTAAATTAGATGGTAGTTGACCTGAACAGTCGCTGCCATCTTTTTAACAATTCTGGCTGGTTTGAACATCGCGGTTATCCTGCTCATTAGAGCACGAGATTTGGTTCAGGCACTCAACCGGTTTCCTTGTCAATATAGATTGCTTTCATGCCTTGCCTGGAGTATCATTATCATATGATTAGTCATATGCCTTTGAAAGAAAGCAAAGTACTTGCCGTGCCTGAAAACGACATTCAAAATAGATGGATATCCCTGCAAGAAATTTGTAACTATCTTGACGTGAAGCGCCACACCGTCATGCGTTGGATTGATCAGCGCGGGTTGCCCGCCTCCAAGGCGGGAAAGCTCTGGCGTTTCAAAGCCGAGGATATAGACGAATGGGTTAAAAAGGGCGGCGCCTCCGATGAGCGAACATAATCTTTTAAGCTCCCGCAGACTTTCTGTTGCGGCATTTTCGTTTTCATTTGTGTATTTGCTCTCCTTTCTGTTTGAAGGGCAGGCGCTGTATAGTCTGCTGGATCTTTATGGAGTGAACGCCTACTCCTACATACTGGCTGCCATGATCGCACATTTTGCAGGGCTTTTCACCTGCGGCCTGTTTGTCCGGTCACAGGGGGCCGCCAAAAGCATGATGCTCGTCGGTATAGGTTTATGCTTAGTCTCTGCCATCCCCTTCTTTTTTTCGCTTCCCCTTCTATGGATGGGCGGTTTGATTATCAGCGGATACTTTAGCGGCTGTGCGATGGCGGCATGGGGGCATTTCCTCAGGAGCTTTACGCCAAAGAACGAGCGCATTAAATCCTGCGCCGAGGTTCTGATTTTTTCCAATCTGCTGATGATTGCGGTCAATGTGATTGCGATAAACCGGTCGCCGTTTATCGGGCTTGGCCTCTCTATGCTTTGCCTTATAATCGGAGCGGTGTTCATTTGGATGCTGCCCGCGGAGCCGGAGAATGAGCAGAACAAAATACTCCAAAGCAAGATGGGAAGCATCAAAAATCCACTGTTGCTCTTATGCCTTTTTGTCTTCATCATCACCATTAATTCCGGCTTGATGTATCAGGTCATCAATCCCACTTTTGGGCATCTGACAGGTCTGGTATGCTGGTATTGGGCCGTGCCCTATATCGCAGCGCTCGCTATTATGCGCAACATGCCTATGAAGGCGAACCGCTCAAGATTCTTGTATCTTGGGCTGGCCATGATGATGGGGGCATTCATCAGCTTTATGGTGCTGGGGAGAAATGTTTCCGATTACATAATTGTAGATACGCTAATGCTCGGCGCTTGCGGTATTCTTGATTTATTTTGGTGGAGTATCCTCGGGGAAATGCTGGATTATAGCGATAATCCGGCGAGAACCTTTGGCGTCGGACTTTCCGCCAATGTGTTCGGTGTCCTTTGCGGAGATGTCCTGGGAATGGTGATGACATCCATGGGGATTTCCGGCGCGGAGGTGGTGGTGATTGCTCTGACTGTGGTTTGTGTTACTTTGCTTATACTGCCGCCTCTCAATCGCCAGCTTGTTTTAGTCTTAAAAAGCCATGCCTACCTTGCCACTTATGACAATCTGAGCCGGTCACAGCAAACGGATATTGTACGGCAGGTCAAAGCCCTTGATCCGCTGACTGTCCGGGAGCAGGAGGTATTGCAGCTTCTCCTTTCCGGCAAATCCAACCGGGAAATCGCCGGAGATTTGTTCATCAGCGAGAACACCGTTAAAACGCACGCAAGAAATATTTTTTCAAAATATGATGTTTCAAGCCGGGCGGAGCTGATCAGCACCCTGCTGAAAAACCAAACGGTTGTATGATATACAAAACCGCGTAAGCACCGGATTTAACAGACCTCTCACCCGAAAGGATGAGGGGATTTTTTCTGCCAATTCACCCTTTCGGTCGATGCTTTTTAGAGGATTCCGGCCTAAAATTTATACTGGAGGAGGTATAGAGCAAATGAAATCAATCCGCAAACGGCGCAATGGCTATGCCTTGTTGCTTGCAATCAGTGTTTGTTTGGCGGTGTGGCTCGGAGCGACATGGAGGCAGGAAGCGGGTTTCGCCTTTGGAGCCATCAGCACCATCTCTCTCCTGTTGTTGGTGCGACAGAGCCGTCTGCTCTATGACGCAACACTCATCTGGGATAATCGCATCCTTGCGGTGCCATCCGCTCTCACCTCCATGCCGGGCCGCCAAATGAAAAAAGACACCGAGGAAACCGTAGTGTCCACCTTCGGTATCCTTGTCGGCAGTGAGATCTATCGATGGGGCCTTGACGGAGTGTATGGCGTGCGGCTGCACACCGCCCATATTGAGCAGGAACGGATGTGCCTGACCTTTGGCGATGCGGCTCAGACCATGCGGGTAGATTTGCTGCACGGAATGACTCAAAAGCAGGCGGTACTGGATGCCGCACAAAAACTGCTTTGTGAAACTGGCGTAACGGCAGACATCACCGGATGGTAACGCAGCAAAAGCGAGTGATTCATGAAAGAAGGAGTGAGTGTTATGGGTAAATTCTGCACAGGCTGCGGCACGGCTCTGAATGAGGGTGCGAAATTCTGCACCAAATGCGGAACACGCACATTGGCCGTGCCGAAAGAAGCGGAAACGCTGCCCGATAAGGCAGTGCCGGATAGCAGCAGCACCCTGTCGAAGGCAGGCGAAAAGATGGCGGCAAATGCAAAAACCAAGGTAGCTGCGTATGTGAAAGATAACCTGCCCAACACGGTTCCCGCTTATCGTTCGGCGGGCGAGTTCGTGTTGCCGTTTGAGCTTTCCCCTCTCTCGGGAGGGCCTGACGCAGAAGACTTGCTGTCTGTGCTAAAAAGTGGTTTTACAGGGTTGGCAGGTGGCTTTAAGGGAGCGCTAAAAGACAAAAAACGACTGGTGATTGTCATTTCCCTTGCGATTATCTGGCTGCTGGTCAATCTTTTGGCGGTCTCGGGCATTTCCCCTTTGCCGGTTCAGGTGCTTTCTTGGATAACAGCCGCCAAGGGCAGCTTCATCGGCGGCAGCATAGGCAAGGGACTGGTAGCGGCCCTGCTGGTTCAACTGGTGGTCAAGCAAGGGATGCTGCAAGACATAAAGGGCGGCTTAGGGCAGCTGACATCCGTGTTCAAGGACGGCCTATGCTCCATTGCTTTTGGGCGCAGGGGTTGCACTGATCGCTTGCAATCTGATGGTTTCTTCCAGTTTGCATAACACAATGGTCTGTGTCGCGGGCTTTGCGCTTTCGGCAAAGGCGCTGACCCAAAACGGCTTTTTGCGCCGGCTAGCGTCCGCGTTGCTGCCAAAAGCGAACGGTGCGGCCGTGACGGCGTTGATGAGCGGCTGGACATTGGGCTTTGCCCTCTTTGCGGCGGTTAGCCTGATACCCGGCGGCAAAAATGGCATCTTGGCCGGAATACTGCTGCTTTTTGCGGGCGGCATCGTGCTGATTATCAACAAAAGCAAACAGGAGGTGACCCCACGATGAAAAACGCGAAAAGATGGCTGGCGGCGGCCTTGCTGCTGATGCTATGCGCTTCTCTTCTGTTTCCCTTAGCCGCCTATGCGGAAAGCAGGGAAATACCCAAGGGATATGTGGACCCTATCAGTGCGATAGGGCTGGGGGATGGCCCGGACGGAAATGTACATTCTGATTTTACATATGAGTTTTGGAGCCGTGCGGAGGAGATTCGGCTTGTGCCGATTGAAGCGCTGGTAGTCCCTTTTGATATTTGGGTAAGGCAAGAAGTAGGTGCTGAAGAGAATAATGATGGTTCTTTTCCGATAAGCGGCGAGACCCTGGTGCTTAAAAGAGGAGAAGTAATCCCGGAGTATCGGCTGGATTTTAGCTATGGTCCTAGTTATTATAAATTCGGTACGCTCCATGAAATGGGAGCATCCGGCCACTTTACGATGAAGAACGTCCAGTTTGGCAACACAAGCTTAAGTGGGATTCTGTATAATGTCGGCGGCTCTTATTCGCATTATCACGATACGTCCGAGGACGGGGGCGAGTTTCTGGAAACATATGATTATAAAAATATGAAATGTTTACCAGAAGCTTCCCACTATACCGGCAACCATATTGATAAGGATACGAATAGCTTCGTTATAGTAGCTTTTGCCACTCGAATGAGGTCTGCTGACGATACTCATAAGCCAGGCCAACCTGAAGGAGTACTCAATATTCGCTTTCGGGTTGACGGCGTCAAGCTGAGCGATAAACCGATAGCCCTGGCAGATGAAGAAACAGGCACAACAGGCAGCGTAGACACCGATGCCGACAATGACGCGGGCGAAACAGGTGTTAGCATTCCCGCCGCTATTGCCATCGCCATTTTAGGTGGCGCGGCGGCCATGGCGGGCGCAGGCGTAGGCGGCGATGAAAAAAAGAAAAACCGCTACGAAATGCGGCTGCGCAAGGATTTTGGCGACACCATTTTGGTCGGCGAGCAGGTGGCGGTATATGCCAGAATTGTAGAAATTACGCCCGAGGGCGCTGAAACCTCGCGCAGCGATTTGACCGCCCAAATCAGCATCAGCTCACCGCATTATCTGGTTGTCAACGGCGAGGGCATGTCTGGCGAATACAAGGCAGCATATGTGGACGCGCCCGAAACAGCCGCGGATATTCCGTCAGAGGCCGTCGTTTCGTTTAAATTTGCCGGCGGTGACGGCAGCTTTACCAACAATGTCACCTTCCAAATCGGCGAGCAAAAAATCGTCTTCGGGCAGGAGAACCTGACGCTGCCCGCCGGTTATGACAAGACCGAGCGGCTGCCGTTTGCCGTCCTTGGCATGGACAAAGACGTGGCGGTGACCGCAAGTGTCCTCCGCGAGGACGGGTACAGCGTAGAGATTGAGCCGGGCGAGGAAGAGAATCTTTACTACGCGCTCATCACCGAAAAGAGCAAGGCTGGAGGCGAAGCGGGCTACTACGATCCCTACACCCTTGAAATAAAGGCGACCAGCGGCGGGCGCACCATCACAGGCGAGCTGCCCCTCTACCGCTTCCATATGGGGCTGCGGTTGGATGTCGGCAGTCTCGGCTGCTACGTCGAGGAATATGACCCCGCAAATCATCAAAGCAGCATGTTCGAATTTACCGTCAATGGCAAGCAATATGTCCCTGCCGAGACGAAGGCGACACTCACGCTCTATGACTGGGACATCGAGAATCATAAAATATTCCAAGTTGCCCCCGTTATCACCGATTTTGAAATTCAGGCCCTAAAGAGTGAAGACCAGCCGATGATCGAAAAGCTGGGCGTTCAGTGCGAGGTGCTGGAGGGAGAGCCGGGCGGCAGCCGTAGCGTACTCTTCCGCTGCTGCAAAGGTGCGTTGGACGCGCCTACCCGCTTTAAAGCAAGCCTAACCCTTGCGATCATGCGCGACGGCGAAGAACACGAAAAAGTTGTGCTGAAAAAGGAAGTGCTGATGCGCTCCCAGCCGCTGCGCGAGCACAAGACCACCGAGGAGGGCGTGGCTTCGATCAAGGAAGACCGCCACCTCACCGAGCGGCTGGAGCACATCCGAGGCGCCATTTGCGCGCAAGGATATTTGAACAATCTGTTCCCACTGGTGAAAATCATTGATGTGATGCTCAGCGGCTATGACGAAGCCTATGGCTATGACGCCTATCAGCTGGAAACGGTGCAGCAAATCTGGAACGGCTTTTTAGTCGGCGACATTAAAGGCGCCAACACAGAGCCGGAGACCTTCACCATGATGGGTGAGCTGTGGGCGGTCTTGACAGACCAGGCAGTAGACCTGTATGAAAAGGCGTCAGCTTTTGAGCAATCGCTGGGCTTTATGGAGCGTCTGGCACTTGGCGTTGTTACATTTGGCAAATCGGAGGTAGCGTTCACCACGATTGCCGGAATCCGCGCGATGAAGGAATATGTCGAGCAGGGCGGCGGCAGCGCACTGGAGGCTTTCCGACTGGGAGCAAAGGTTGCCACCGTCGACTACCTCATTAACATAGGCGCCCAAAAAGCACTGGGCACGGCACTCAAGAGCAAGGCCGCTGCCAGCGCGGGCAGGTCGGTGAAGACGGCAGCCGTAAAATCCGTGGAAGGTGTAAAGAGGTTCTCGTCGGCGGTTACCGGCAGAACAACCAAAACCGCTATTTCCAATTCAATCAACGCTAAAAATCTGGCTGCGGCCAAGGCGGGGAAGCTTGTAGAATCGGGGAAGCACGGACTTGGAAAATCTGCCGAGCAGCTTGAGCTGGACAAAGCCCTGCGCGCGGGACGGGAGTTTGCGAAGGAGCAGGTGGAGAATCTTCAGGCCGCCGAATGGCAGTTTAGGCTCAATCCCACCGACGCCAACCGCAAGCTGCTCGACAACTTGACCATTAAGGTGCAGCAAAACAAGCTTGCGATGTATCAGCTTCAGGATTATGCCGACGAGGGGTTAAACGTCACCCGAAAGGCCTTTAACGAAACCCTTGCCTCCTTTTACAGCAAGGCGGACACCCTCGCCAAAAGCGAGCTTTCGGCTGCCACCGGCGTTCCGGTAAACCAAATTAAAATTGTCAACGCCAGCGCCTCCTCTCAGCCAATGCTCAGAAGCGGAAAAAGGATCACCATGGACCGTGACTGGACGGCCTATTATGTCGATTCCAAGGGCCAAACGGTCTATTTTGACCAGATTACAACCCAACACATTTATAACAAGAGCTTTTACAAGGCGGCAACAGGCTCTGAAAGCGCTGATCTTAAAATTGCCAACCGCTTTGCGAAAAAGACCGACCAAACGGTCATCGAGGATGTTCTCGGGCACAAGGAAAGCTATGCCAGCGACCTTCCCAAGGTGATGGATACGGGCCTTCACGGCACAGCGCTCAACAACCCGAAAAAGGTAGCCTCCAGCGTTGCTTATAAGGGTAAGGAGCGGTTCGCCGAATGCGACCGGCTGCTCAAGCTGGCGGACAGCATTACCGACATCGCCGACCAGGAGCTTGCCCGCGCCCATGCCCTGGGCGAGAGAATGGAGGGCTACCGTCAGCTTATCAAGCAGTTTGACAACTTTATCAGACCAAGAGATGTTGCGAGAAGAGTCGGCGCTGAGATAAGCAAAATTTCCGAGAAGACGCATGTCGCCGTCGAGCTGTGCCGCAAGCAGCTTGCGACCAATAGCACCGTGTCGATCAGCGATTTGGAGAACGGCCTGCGCTCTCTGGGCTTCACAGCAGATAGCTTTGCCGACGCGCTGGGCGACGCTGTAATCCGGATCGGGTAATTACAAAGCATTGGCGGGGCAAGAGTCCGAGCTGTTTGGCGGCAGTTTGCCCCGCAAGGAACATAATAATAACAACTGAGAAAAAAGAATGTGGAGGGCATGTGATGAAAAAGTTTATCGTTTTATTATTGGTGCTTATAATGCCGCTCACCCTCGCCGCTTGCGGCGGGAATAGCGGCGGTAAATCACCGTCAGAAAGCTCCGCGCCCGCCGAATCGGGCAATGCTCCCTCCGGCGAGGCGAGAGTAAGCAAGTATTATGGCATCGGTGAAGCGGCCGAGGCAGACGGTTTCTCCATCACCATCGACAAAGCGGAGGCGCCTAATCCGGATCTATTATTGAACAGCGCAAAGGAAGGTCACAAGTTTTTGCAGGTACACTTTACCTTTAAAAACATTTCGAACGAAACCGTTGAAACGCCTAAAAACAAAGCGATATGCATCGTTTATGAAGAGGGAGAAACAGGCGATAGCAGCGATATGACCGCGGACGATGGCTCCCATTTCCTGCCTGGAAAAGAAAAAGAGGAAATGTACAGGGGGTATGTCGAGCTTGCTCCCGGTGAATCGGTAAGCGGCTGGATGCTGTATCAGCGTCTCGCGGATCAAGAAGAAGTCACCATGCATTATTATTCCGGGTATGTAAATGTACCGCCTGATTTGATGTTTCGCTTTACGGCGGAATAAGTACAGAAGGGAGAATGGAACAATGAAACGAAAGCAGTATCCTTGCTGCTTGCCATCGCTATAAGTATGAATGGCACAGCTGATTACAGATCGCTAAAACCCGTGCTTCTACGGATTTTCTCCGCGCTGATGCTGCTTTGCGCACTGCCGATGCTGTTGTGGTGCCTGAATTTGATCAACAGCGCCGCTCTGGACTACGACTATGCCGGAATCGGCTGCTTTTTGGCGGCGATCGTGTACGCTTTTTCTATGGTGACGGCCATAGCGGGACTGACCTTTGCCGGAAAACCTCACCGGCATGGCTGGTGCCGGACTTTGGCCTATATTCAACTGGCGGCGGGCGTTTTGCTCATTTTTCCGCTACAGGCCTACACCATTCTCACTCTGCCGCCGCTGTTTCTTTTAACCGGTCTGTATTTGTTTTGCACGGGCCGGAGGAACAGACGCAGCAGCAAGCAGCAATGAAGGGAAGCGTTCACGATGTCAAGGAATAACAGCAACAAAATACCACTGCCCATCCTTATGCTGATTTACGCCTGCCTGCTGTTTGCCATGTATCTCAGCCTTTCCACCCTTGTGCTGGAATATGGGGCGATAGCGTAATGGGCACAGTGGACAGCTACGACAGCCGTCTGGACGATATGAAAGCGGGTGCCAACCGCTCCCGCACCGTTTCCAAGGGTTATTATTTTACGGTGGACGGCAAGGAATACCGTGGCTATGTGATATATCAAAGCGATGAGGCCGGGTGACAGGGTGCGATTTCATCCGATGTTCGGTACATACGAGAAATACGATAAATCCAAAGGCCGCATCCTCTACTGCAACATCTGCTCCACGATGAATCCCATCCAAAATGACCGCTGCAAGCGGTGTAATAATCTGCTGTTCAAATAAAGAGGGAGGATTTGAAATGAAACAATTCAACACCTTGCTGAAGGCGGCGGAGTTTGCCGTAACGCTTGCTGCCAGCTGGCAGTTTGCCACTTCCGAAAGATACGACAAAAAGGGCCTGCTGGGGATTGCCGAGGTAAGCGATGCGGAAAATCCCCCGGACGAGTACAGCTTCTATGTGGTCTCTCCCGGCGGAGCGATTGGATTTTGCGAGGACGGCGAGGATATAGACTGGCTGTTTCTGACGGATGCCGCACCAAATGAAGATTTGCCCCTGATATTCCAAACCGCTACACAGGTAAAGTTCTGCACGAAATGCGCCTCCGGCGTTGCTCCCGGCGCGCGCTTTTGCGGAAAGTGCGGCAATAGACTATGAGACATCAGAATTCTTAAAATGCAGTATCATAGTTAAGGCGAACAGACAGCTGTTTTACCTGCTGTCTGTTCGCCTTTTATATCATTCTTTTTCCGTGTTCAGTTTACTTTGGCCCACGGTCCACAAGTTGTCTTTATAACTACTCGCCTTTAAGCGGGAATATAATTTTCTCTAACACAGGTTCCCGTGAGAGATCCTGTTATAAGTAATTTGCAATCGGGTAACTCTAGTACGCCCGACTACTTATCTTAAGAGCCTTATACCAGTCAGGCAACTTACCGTACGCCCCCCTGGACAGCCCTATAAGAGCTATTTAACTTTTAGATTAAATCATAATTAATATGCTTTATCAGATAAATGAAGTTGTGTAAACATTATTTTATTGGATGATTTTGGCTCCAAAGGGTATGAGCCCGAGCTTGGCAAATTTAAAATGCTGAATTCCAAATGGAATACCTGCAATTGTTATACAAAAAATCAAACCTATGATGACATGTGCAATGGCAAACTCCCATCCAAAAACGATGAGCCAGATAATATTAAAAATCAATCCCCCCGCTCCAAAATGACCAACTTCGATTTCTTTCCCAAATGGCCACAGGACAAATCCAGCTATCTTGAAACATTGAAGTCCAAACGGGATGCCAATAATTGTTACACACAAAATCAGGCCTGCTATCGCCCATAGAATAGCTGCAATTATGCCGCCAAATAATAGCCAGATAATATTACCGATAAAATTCACAGCCCACCTCCATTTTCCATGTGTATTCGGCAATAAAGGCTTTATCCCTCTTAAGACCATTAATGATTTCTGTTAATCAGTTGACTTTAGCCCTGCAGCAGAAAGTTTGAAGCCAAAGTCACGAAAAACTCTAACGTCAGACAGATATAATACTCCCATACATAGGGCGATCACCAAGTCGTGCCCTTGCGGAGCACGGCACACATGTTACTTTCAGCCTCACACGGGTGGTTTATCTCAATCCACGCGCTCCTGCGGAGCGCGACAGCAATTTCTATTGTAATGGCGCGTTGATCGTTAGTTTCAATCCACGCGCTCCTGCGGAGCGCGACGTTCTTTTGGCGGGTGTTGGATTAAGATTGGGTGCCGTTTCAATCCACGCGCTCCTGCGGAGCGCGACTCGAGGGCTGGAGGCCGGGAAGTTACGTAAATGGCGTTTCAATCCACGCGCTCCTGCGGAGCGCGACTGCCTCAGCGTCCCGCCAGAGGAGCGGCATTGGGTGTTTCAATCCACGCGCTCCTGCGGAGCGCGACGTCTTTAATCACGGGCGCCATCAACACAACAAGGTTTCAATCCACGCGCTCCTGCGGAGCGCGACTGCTGTTTCTGGATGATGCTGAGCATTTTCCTAGTTTCAATCCACGCGCTCCTGCGGAGCGCGACGTATGCAGCGGCACCAAGTCCGCAAAACAGATGCAGTTTCAATCCACGCGCTCCTGCGGAGCGCGACGACATTTTTGTTGGAGATTACGAAACCGCTATCCAGTTTCAATCCACGCGCTCCTGCGGAGCGCGACATAAAAATCCGCTGACGGTTCTAACAAAAAAGATGTTTCAATCCACGCGCTCCTGCGGAGCGCGACTTCTTTAAGAAACAACCTTCTCTCTTTATTTTTTAGTTTCAATCCACGCGCTCCTGCGGAGCGCGACGGTGTTATTATGCAAAATATTGAAAAGACAGGAATTGTTTCAATCCACGCGCTCCTGCGGAGCGCGACGCCTGTAATTCGTATTCCGGCTGTAGCTCCAGGTCTGTTTCAATCCACGCGCTCCTGCGGAGCGCGACGACATTGGCACTGAAAAAGTGACTGGTTGGGTGGTTTCAATCCACGCGCTCCTGCGGAGCGCGACAACCTCGACCAAAATGTCAGCGCGCTCGTTCTTGTTTCAATCCACGCGCTCCTGCGGAGCGCGACCAGTCTACTTGCCAAACCAGTATGGTTTTATCGGGGTTTCAATCCACGCGCTCCTGCGGAGCGCGACGAAGCGGATTACAACTATATGATGAGTTTTGCGGAGTTTCAATCCACGCGCTCCTGCGGAGCGCGACGATAGATAGGACTGTTTAACGCTGTCGATGAATGTTTCAATCCACGCGCTCCTGCGGAGCGCGACTCAGGGACCAGCTGCTCCGAGAACTCAAGATAATTTGTTTCAATCCACGCGCTCCTGCGGAGCGCGACGCATTGATGATCTTGGGCGGGTGGTGATACCGAAAGTTTCAATCCACGCGCTCCTGCGGAGCGCGACAAGCTAGTATTGACTGTGATATTATATAAACTAAGTTTCAATCCACGCGCTCCTGCGGAGCGCGACCAGATGAGCTGATTCCAAAATTCCCGGGGTCTTGGGTTTCAATCCACGCGCTCCTGCGGAGCGCGACACTTGTGTTTGGACAGATGAGTTAGACGGCTCGTTTCAATCCACGCGCTCCTGCGGAGCGCGACATATAATGCGTGAAATTTAACACACACAACAAATTAGTTTCAATCCACGCGCTCCTGCGGAGCGCGACAGAAGCTGTTTTGACTCATGCGGACTATGGTATTGTTTCAATCCACGCGCTCCTGCGGAGCGCGACTCCCTGCGCTCATGCGAAAAATAATAAGCTTGATGTTTCAATCCACGCGCTCCTGCGGAGCGCGACGGAGTGGAAACAAAGAATTGAGCTTTCCCTGATTGTTTCAATCCACGCGCTCCTGCGGAGCGCGACGCGAAATCCCGGTCTTTTCCGCAAACATGCTGCGGTTTCAATCCACGCGCTCCTGCGGAGCGCGACCTTTCTAAATTTGCTGGAATTGTTGGTAAAAAGGGTTTCAATCCACGCGCTCCTGCGGAGCGCGACAAAAGCCACCCACTCATCCGATGAGCTGATTCCAGTTTCAATCCACGCGCTCCTGCGGAGCGCGACTAAAACCGCTTAAAATACTCCTGTCCACAACACGTTTCAATCCACGCGCTCCTGCGGAGCGCGACACAAGTCTAAATACATCACGAAACCCCATAATTGTTTCAATCCACGCGCTCCTGCGGAGCGCGACAAAAGAAACGACTGATCGAACCGACGAAAAATGTACGTTTCAATCCACGCGCTCCTGCGGAGCGCGACCGGGAGGTTGGTTTTAATCTTCGTCAACAAAAGCGTTTCAATCCACGCGCTCCTGCGGAGCGCGACGGCCGCTGAAGCCGACTGAGAAGTATAACACCAGTTTCAATCCACGCGCTCCTGCGGAGCGCGACGAAAGATCATAACCAGCATCTGCAATAGCGGTATGTTTCAATCCACGCGCTCCTGCGGAGCGCGACTCCTTGTATAGTTTACCATCGAGATAGACAAAAAGTTTCAATCCACGCGCTCCTGCGGAGCGCGACCAAATTCTCCACGACCCAAAGGAAATAAAAATGTGTTTCAATCCACGCGCTCCTGCGGAGCGCGACGCATCCTGGTATACAACTGGTCGGGCGAATACTTGTTTCAATCCACGCGCTCCTGCGGAGCGCGACTTTACCCTGGCTGCATACTGACGCAGCCTCAAAGTTTCAATCCACGCGCTCCTGCGGAGCGCGACTTCAAGATTGTTAATGCCAGATGAAATTTTTGTTTCAATCCACGCGCTCCTGCGGAGCGCGACCATTCAACAAAAAAAAGACAATGAAGAAATTGAAGTTTCAATCCACGCGCTCCTGCGGAGCGCGACTTTTTCGGTGTCACAGAGTCTACTGTATACATGTGGTTTCAATCCACGCGCTCCTGCGGAGCGCGACAGAATACGGCTTTTTTGGTCGGACTGAGGGCAACAGTTTCAATCCACGCGCTCCTGCGGAGCGCGACGAGAGTCTTGGACGAGTGAGGGATTTAGCCAAGATTGTTTCAATCCACGCGCTCCTGCGGAGCGCGACCCAGGTAGACCATCCCTGACAATGCACACTGGCGTTTCAATCCACGCGCTCCTGCGGAGCGCGACACCGAGCTAAATCACAAACGCCTGAGCGTGTTGTTAGTTTCAATCCACGCGCTCCTGCGGAGCGCGACCACCGTAAAGAATCTTTTATTACCAAAAACTGTAGTTTCAATCCACGCGCTCCTGCGGAGCGCGACCATCGTGCAGTTTTACGTATGTTGCGAAATCATTGTTTCAATCCACGCGCTCCTGCGGAGCGCGACAGACTTCGCCGCACAGTATGTGTTCAGATTCACTGTTTCAATCCACGCGCTCCTGCGGAGCGCGACGGTATCATGTGGGGAACAGAGTCAATTGCTATGCAAGGTTTCAATCCACGCGCTCCTGCGGAGCGCGACACAGATCCCCATCATCAGGCACGGGCAGACTATCTGTTTCAATCCACGCGCTCCTGCGGAGCGCGACGCTTCTACAGATATTTCTGCCAGCCCCTTTAAAAAGTTTCAATCCACGCGCTCCTGCGGAGCGCGACGTCCTCCCCCCACCAGTGCTTCTTTGGCTTGAAAGTTTCAATCCACGCGCTCCTGCGGAGCGCGACCTATGGAACTGATGGGGCACACAGACATCTCCTTGACCCGGTTTCAATCCACGCGCTCCTGCGGAGCGCGACTCCACTTTCATCCGCCCAATCATATCTTAAATGTTTCAATCCACGCGCTCCTGCGGAGCGCGACGATGACTGTAGGTTCGGGCAAGGAATAAAGATAGAGTTTCAATCCACGCGCTCCTGCGGAGCGCGACGCTTCATCCTCCCCTCAATTTCCTCTATATGTTCGTTTCAATCCACGCGCTCCTGCGGAGCGCGACGGCTCCAATAATTATTGGGTAACCATTTATCGAGTTTCAATCCACGCGCTCCTGCGGAGCGCGACTGCATCGTCGCGAAATCGCCGCTCTAAAATCCTGTTTCAATCCACGCGCTCCTGCGGAGCGCGACGTAACCGCGTCTTGTCCGACATACCCTTCACTGGTTTCAATCCACGCGCTCCTGCGGAGCGCGACATTAACCCACACCCCCCGATCACTGCCCTCCGATGTTTCAATCCACGCGCTCCTGCGGAGCGCGACAGCGGCGCAGGTGTCCGAAACGCAAAACAAGAGGTTTCAATCCACGCGCTCCTGCGGAGCGCGACGTGTAGGAAACGTGCTGTTTTTTGCGATCGTATCTGTTTCAATCCACGCGCTCCTGCGGAGCGCGACCAAATCCTCTTCATCAGGCAAAATGTCTAAAATACTGTTTCAATCCACGCGCTCCTGCGGAGCGCGACGCTGGTGTATTTTTTGATCCAGTTTTCGAAGGAGTTTCAATCCACGCGCTCCTGCGGAGCGCGACTATTTATACATTGCGATGAAACCGCTATAGACATTGTTTCAATCCACGCGCTCCTGCGGAGCGCGACATCACCTTGGATATGGCGTACCAAGCACCGGAGGGTTTCAATCCACGCGCTCCTGCGGAGCGCGACGTCAAAACCCCGGAAAATCCGTGTTATCGTGATAGCGAGGTTTCAATCCACGCGCTCCTGCGGAGCGCGACATGGATATGGGCACTGGCAAAAGTCGGACTACTATCGTTTCAATCCACGCGCTCCTGCGGAGCGCGACTGAAAAAATTGAGGAAGAAATAGCTAAGAAAAAAGTTTCAATCCACGCGCTCCTGCGGAGCGCGACAAAGAAATAATGGATGTGTGCGGTTTATCAAAGGTTTCAATCCACGCGCTCCTGCGGAGCGCGACTGGCGGTGGCAGCCGAACATTTTGCACACTTCTTGTTTCAATCCACGCGCTCCTGCGGAGCGCGACCCCTACGGCCTATAAACGGGCGTGGGAACGATGGCAGTTTCAATCCACGCGCTCCTGCGGAGCGCGACTTGACGGCGAGGAATGGAATCAGATGCCAGAGTGTTTCAATCCACGCGCTCCTGCGGAGCGCGACTGTGTCTTCTAAAAGTGGCTATACGCAACGTCTCATCGTTCGTTTATCGCGAACCTCATTATTCAATTGTATTTCTAAACTTCTAATTGATCCTGCAAATTTATTATCTTTCTACATAATGGCAGCGCGAACCTCTCTGCTGTCCACAAGGCTTAATCCTTCATTTAATCAGCATTGTTAACGCCTATCGATATTAATCCCAAATTGATAGCTTGGGTTTCGCACATTCAAATCAGCAATACTCCCTCAGGGTCATAAGACTCATTGGTCCCGATGTGTTCGACCCTTCGCTTCCAATTGTTGCCCAGAAAATAGAAACGAATGCTATCTTGGGACGGATTGATAATCTTCTCCAGACGATTTCTTAAGCTCGCAAGCTGAGCGGGATCCAATAAACACTCAAAGACCGATTTTTGGACCCGTTGACCGTAATTCACGCATTGTTTAGCTACCTGACGCAATCTTTTTTGTCCTTCAGGGGTGCTGGTATTTACATCGTAAGTTATCAATACCATCATTAGATCCCAACTCCATTCTATACTACCGCCACACAATTCGAATGCTGACAATTATTTTCATCCTGCTCAAATCTTTCTCTATCGACTACCTCCAGATAAATACCGGATAGCCATCAAGATCGCCTCTTAAGTAACGGGCAAACAGCAGTGCCTGCGCATACGGCAATAGTCCGACTGGAATCTTTTCCTCCAGATAGGGGTGAGTAATTTCCTCAGATTTTCGTTTTTGCCAGGCGGTCAACACTGTTTTCTGCGTTTCTCTCTCCATGACAACTCCTCCGCTTTCATTTCTAGTGAAACCGGATGCGTTTATCTGTTTGCGGTTGATCAATGATAGCGCAAGACGATCAGCTAATACCGGACGCAGTTCCTCCATCAGGTCCAGGGCCAAGCTGGGTCTCCCCGGCCTATCGCGATGAAGAAAACCAACCGCCGGGTCAAGTCCAACAGTTTCCAATGCTGAGCGGACCTCATGTACCAAAAGGGCATATAGATAGGACAGGAGGGCATTCAGGTTGTCCAACGGAGGCCGGCGATTCCGACCTTTCATAAAAAATGATTCTTTCTCTTCCAGTACCAGATTGGAAAAGCATGAAAAATACAAATTCGCGGCCTCCCCTTCCAGTCCGCGTATCGTATCAACATTTTCGCAATTCTCCAGTCGCTTCAGTTGATTTGCCATGCGGGTGATCACCGGGTTCATTTCCTGGGAATTCATTCTTTCACCATGATCGCGCAAGGCCCTCTGTAAAACAGTCCGGCAATTGGCAATTTTACCGATGACACACATAGCCGCAATTCGCCCTGATGATTCCGGGTCGTCGGCCATTCGATATTGGCGCCGCCTCAGCAATACATTGCCTGATACGGGTCCTTCCACCCGGGCCAAAAATCGACCGCTAACGCTCAGGAAAGAAAGCGTCACTCCGCGCTCCGCGCAGAATCCCATCAGAGCGGGGCTGGCTCCCGTATACCCGAAGGTCACGATTCCTTCGAGTATATGAACCGGCACTCTTGCCTGCACTTCCTGCCCAACGCGCACCACAACATTTTCACCGTCCCGGGCCAAGTAGGCTTCAGGGTTGGTGACGTAAAGCACATTCAACATTTTTCTCATATCTTTGCCCTCACCTCTGCTACTTCGCTCTACTGGTCTCGAAGCTGATCGCGCAAATACTTATGGACGGGCTTAACTTTGCGAGTTATTTGCGGGAGACACACATCAACCATCGAACAGAGGTCACACTTTACCCCTTTTCTGGCCGGTGCTGTTTCCCCGACCGTAAAGCTGTCATGCATTTTCCCGGCCAGATCGGTTACCCTGTCTCTAAGTCCTTGGTCAAAAACTACGTCCTTCCGACGTTGCGTTTGTCCGTAGAATAAACTCCCCTTCTCTATGATTACCCGGAGCATTTCTTCAAGACACAATGCCTGGGCACAGAGTTGCACTATGTCCCGATCATCCTTCTTCGGCTTGCCTCGCTTGTATTCCACCGGAAAGGGCAGAAACAGCCCTTGGCGTCCCGGCAGTGGAACTCCGTTTTTTCCCTCGTCAGATCCCACGGGGTGGAACTCAACCATATCAGCCAAGCCCCACAACCCCAACCGGTGAGAAACCAGATGAACTGAGCGAGCGAATACCACTCCCTCTCGGAATTCGTTAATGTCGGGGTTGTGAACCCGTTCATGGAGGATACGGCCCTCAGCCGTACCCAGGTTTTCCTCCCACTGCCGTTCGAGGTGGATCAACCCCCACTGCCGCTCACAAAAGGCATAATGCTGAATACCCGATAACGGCAGCAAGTCATCTTGTGTATAAACCCGTTCGTTCGTCATACTTTTTGAATCACTTTGACCCCGGCAGGAATCGTATTTTCACTGATGGACACTTCATAGTCTTTAAAGGAACGAGGCGGTCGGGAAGAATCCTTCCTGGTTACGGCAACAGCGTCAAAAAGGCGATTCGCCGGAGCATTGCCCAGTTTGGATTCATGCTGGAATACAATCAAAGCTTGAGTAGCCATCTTGCCCCGCGCGGCAGAGCGGTCGTGCTCAAACAGGCTGATCAGCGCCTCCCAGAATACTTCCAGATCCGCTTCGGTAAATTCAGTCTTTTCAGCCAGACATGCTGATATAAAGCCTTCGGCTCGATATAACCCATAAGGGACAATATGTTTCCGTCCCATCTCTCGGTCTTTTTTCTCGGCATCCTTTTCGGATGTTACCGCCATGCGGGTGATGGTGATCTCCTGCTGGACAATAGGATCTATACTGCGGGCAAATCCAAATTGAATTGGTCCCCTAACCACCCCGCAGTTAACATCTGTGCTCATGACCGCGCCAAAGCTGCGGATGTCAAAGAAATTTTGGCACATGAAGCGAGTAAGTCCCTGGGCTTTAGCCTGATCCTTGGGCAGTTTTTTGGGCTCAGGATCAATTTCTAGCGCTTTGTATGCTTTCCGGTGCTGCGTATTGAGCACCGCGCCTTCTTTTACGTAAATTTCAAACCCCTCACTCCCGGGACGGGTCGTTTCTACGTAATTGCGAACCTTCCGCTTAAGGCAGACATCCGTCACCAGCCCCAGGCTGGTCTCGGGATCGATTCTGGGCATATTGCCGGCATCGGGATCACCATTGGGATTCCCGTTTTCCACATCAAACAGTAAGATGAACTCATAACGGTTTTTAATTGTGTCTGCCATTTTATTCCTCCCCCTTCTTGTAGAACGCCTGTTTCTGATGATAGTAGCCGAGCATGAACCTTCCCTGATCCTCCAGATTCAGATACTGAGGAAAATCCTGAACCCCATTGAGAACGGACTGAATTCTTCGGTCCTGCATACGGCCGAAATCTGATTTCGCGATATGGTGCTGAGACAGTCTGATCAGCAAGGGGAATACCGCGGCCGGGGTAGCGGATGCCGATCCAAAATACTTGTCTCTTATGGTCGCGTTTATGTTAGGGCCTTGCGCGTCTTGCTGCGCTTTTTCCAGCACCGCGAACAATCGGCCCAGGCGGTATCCGGTATTCGTATTGTTTTCGTCAAGACTCATGCTTATGGTCACCCCCTGATTTTGTTGCGCTGGGTTCGTGGCTGCCGCCTGCCGGTATTGTCTGATCAGGCATCCTCTTATTATTGCGGCGCGCACATAATTGACGGTCCGGTCGGATCTTATTCGGGTCAGGATCGCGGTGTACAGACCCTGCGGATAAGGCGACCCGGTCAGTATTGATCGCAATAGAACGCCCCCCATAAGAGGCGGTATCCTTTCTTTATCTCGCCGGGGTGCGGTTTCCTGCAGAATCCATGTAATGGGAATAAACTCGGCTTCCTGAAAGTTAGATGGACGCTCTATGGCCATATCAGCGTGATGGCGGGCAATTCGTTCCACCAGCACCCCAAAGCTGTCAACCTGCCAGAATCTGACCGACAAGCGAGCCGCATTCGACGACAGTCCCAGGATATAAAACCGTGTCTCAGCATCAAGCGAATCCAGCTTTATCGGCCTGCCATTCCTCACATTCCGCAGCGTGTCCCTGACCATTTCCACCGTTTCGGGATCATGGGCGCTGGTATTGTCAATTTTCTCCTGGTCTTTATCCTGCGTGGGATACAGCAGCTCGGCCATTAGATTTTCTTCACGCGAACCGGCTTCGGACCAGAAAACCATTACCGTACTGTCGTTTAACTTCAAACGCTGGCGTGATTGTTTAAGTAGGTGGTTGAGAGCGGTGGTATAGCCGAAAGCCGCTTCTTCGCTGACCGGTGAATTTGAACCCTGTTTCTTGCCAAAGAACTCATACGCGGTATCGTTAAATGAGACCAGTGAAACACCTGCCGATTGCCCCCCTGGAACACCCTTGATGGCCGGGTGCAATCGGGCAATAGGACTTACCTTGCCTGTAACCAGGCACTGGGAGATAACATCTGATGCGTTTTTGCCTTGATAGTCAGCCCATGCCGTCTTGATATCAGATCTTTCATGAATAAACCCGACCTGGCCATCCAGCATGAACACAATGTTAGCCCCGCCGGTTACATCTTCAATATATGGCTTTAATGCAGAGTGCTCTTCAGCTCGTTTTGGATCCCATTCATTGAAGAAAGCGCAAACGGCTTGGGCTCCCGCATCATCAAGAGATTCCAAAATACCCTTATGGCGTTCCCCGCTGGCCTGAAACGCAAGAACCGCCCGATCAGGCTTATTCTTTTGATCAACGCCGATCATGTAGGTGCTGTTGTCACACATGAAATTCGGCGAAATACCAGAGGATCGCTTGATCTGTTCCGGGACCCTGGCATCCACCGGCACCAGCTTCTTGTTCCTGGTCTGGCGCAGATCTATCACGTTCAAAAGCTCGCCATCCGGGGAAATATTAAACGCGAATGAAATCCCGGTGGAGCTGTATCCGTATCCGGGCACATCCTGCCGGGGATCAGCGGCCAGGCGCTGGTAATACTCGTAAAGAGCGTTAACGATCACTGTTTCACCTCCTTTTTCACGGCATGAGGGGCACTTCGATTACCCCGTCGCGCATGCTGGCTCTAAAAAACCGGGGAGTAATATTGTCCCGATAGTCGATGTCCAACAGCATCCATCCCAGATCCTGTTCCTTCCCATGGTAGAAAGAAGCGGGCAGCTCGTCTTCCAGCAATGCAAAATAGGCCGGAAATTCCCGGCAGCCCAGGTAAGGTCGGTGAAAGCATTGTCCCTCCCGCGCCCGGCGCAGGAAGATATTGTAGTGCTTGGCCGGATTGCCGTCTTCTCTCCCCGGTTCGACAATCTCAAAATGGGCTTCGATTATGTAGGCCACGTCACGAAGCATCAGCGTTGCCCTTTGCTGGCGATCTTCCGCAGCCACCTGGCAGAGAGTTATCTCTTGCCCCCTCATAGCCTGTTCAATATTGCGGACCGGAATCTTGCTGCCCACCTCGTTGCGGCGAATGTTGTCAAAACGGATTTCGTTTAAAACCTGAATCCGGTCTATCACCCACCTGATAGCGGGCTTCCAGTGGATAGCCTCCAGGATTCCCCGGGCTGCCGACGGCGTCATCACGTCGTAGCTCACCCTTTCCGCCTTCATCTCCGGGCGGGTGAAACAAGCATACGCCCCCCATACTTTTAGTTTGATTCCATAAGCCACTTCATCACCTCCCTTATACAATCAATACATCGTTAACCAGGATATGGTCTCGCGTGTAGAGAAGACCGGTAACCTGGCTATACATCCCCATATCATTCAATACCAGGTAGTGGCCGCCCACCGAGGTCAGCAGGCGGTATTTCATCAATTCCGCATATTCATAGGAATATACTTGAACCGTGTAGGGCTGCAATTGCCTGGCTAGTCCGGATGTCACCCCTCTAAATCGGACCGAGTCGATCAACTTCTCACAGTGATCATCATAAGGAATAATTATTGCGACCGTATTGTCATCAATGATTCGGAATTTGTCCGCTATCTCGTTAAAGGGAAAGGCCAGCTGTTTGGCGCGTTCTTCCACCCGGTGCAGGATATCTTCCTTATCGAGATTGGCGCCTTCAATTCCATAAAGCATTTCGAAATACTTTTTAACAGCCTCAAGGTCGAGAGGGTCCTGCCCTCCGCGCATGACCATTGAGGCCACTTCTGCGGTCTTGCTCAGCCATCCCTTGGGAAGGCCATGCTTCTCCGGGCGAAAGCTGTAAACCATCCCATACGCCAAATGTCCCTCCCGGTTGCAGCGTCCGGCCGCCTGTGCCAGTGAATCCAAGCCGCATATGGAACGGTAAACCACCGGGAAGTCAAGGTCAACCCCCGCTTCCACCAGTTGGGTTGAAATGACTCGACAGGGCTCATCATTGCTCAGGGCCTGCTTGATTGCCTTGAATTTCTGACTGCGGTGCAGCGGACACATGCGGGCGCTGAGATGGTAGGCCCCTGAGTCTTTCATTTTTTCATGAATCTTCAGCGCATGTCCTCGGGTGTTCACTATACACAGAACCTGTTGATAATTCGAAAGCTCCCCGGTCAGCTGTTCATCGCTTCGTTCTCCCAGATCAGTCACTTTTACGCGCTTGAGATCCTGGTAAATGCGAGGGGGGTCGGGGGCCAATTCGGTGATTTCCAGGCCCTCGGGAAGATACGCCGCGATCGCCGGCTGCGTAGCGGTGCACAACACCACACTGCATCCATAATTGACCACCAATTCACGCAGGGCCAAAAGACAGGGCTTGAGATACTCGGTAGGGAGCATTTGCGCTTCATCGAGGACAATGACGCTCCGGGCAATATTGTGAAGCTTTCTGCATCGGCTGCTTTTATGGGCGAATAGAGATTCGAAGAATTGTACGTTGGTCGTTGCCACCAGGGGGGCGTCCCAGTTCTCTGCGGATAGCTTGAGCCCTTGAAACTCCTGGGCCCAGTTGTCATCTTCCTGTGCGGTAAATTGAAAATTGCTGTGATGTTCCAAAACGTTGCCCCGACCGGCAACCTCCCGGAATACACCCGCATTTTGCTCGATGATGGTGGTATAAGGGATTACGTAAATAATTCGGTCAAGCCCATGCCGGAGAGCGTGCTTAACGCCGAAGCTGAGTGATGCCAGCGTCTTCCCTCCGCCGGTGGGGACTGTCAGGGTGAACAATCCCGGTGCATTATTCGCCTTTTTGATACAATTATCCAGGATCGCTTTGCGATGACGGTTGACAGCGGAGGGGGAGCTATTCTTCAGCTTGGCATCCATAAATTCGTCCAATCGTTTTTCAATCAGCCCGAGAGAATCATAACCTCCCCTAAGCTTGTGCTGCTCAAGATTGAGGAAACTCTCGGTATTAAGAAAGTCGGCATCAACCAGACACGAATAGAGCATTCTGATGAGCAGATGAAAACTGAAGCCCGGATTTCTCCGGGATGGAGTCAATGGCAGTCGGGTGAGCGGCTTATCGAGGTAGGACCTCATTTCAATTTCAAATGCCGAAAAATCAGGAAGATTGCGATTTTCCAGGCGAGCTGCCAAAGAAGAAGCGTTTTGAGGGCTCCCAAAATCGGGCAGCCCGGCGTGATGTCCCGCGACAACATAGGCGAGAATATTTCCTGCGGACTGTCCATAGAGTTGGACCGCAAGCTGTGCCCCGGCAGTTGAATGGTCAACCCGAATGCTGTCTCCCCGCAAACGTCGTTGGAACTCCGGGGAATATTTGCCGATGTCGTGCAGCAATCCTGCAGCATGGGCCAAAGCAGCAACCCCGAACTTGCCGCCGAACTCCTCGGCCAGGGCCGCAGTCTCCAGTAAATGATCCTTTAATCGTTGCCAGTCCTTTTGTTTTTGATTCTCAAGCGAATGGGCATAGTAGGTCACCATGTGAAACCTCCTGATATCTTTCTTTCTGGGTTGCAAATATCGTTTGCGTTCAAGGGTGAAGATAAAGGAGATTAGCTAGCATTTCAATATTCTAACAACAGATTCCTCTTTTTTTGTTTACAATTACCATTTTTTCATTTTTAATCGACTTACTCCAGACATTTAAATCCAACAACATAAATTCACACGTACTTTATACTTATATCTGCTGTTTTAAAAATCTGTGTCTTTCACTTATCTTTGAGAAAATAAGAATACAGCGAATGGCATTGCCGATGCATGAAAGAACCGAGGGTGGTTTGATATGCATTTAGGAAAGCGGCAAACTGGACCCTCTCGAAAGCAAAAAACTAAAACACTCTTGAGGGCCTGTAAAAGCATTAATAAGTAAGCGCTGGTCCGCATGGGGTTTGGATGAAGAAAGAGAAACGACAAAACCGGTCCTTTTGGCAAACCTATTACGAGTGGCGAAATATTTAAAAGTTGTCCGTCCCTCTTCGCTTTACTTCTATTTTGCCAAAGGCAGCTTGCTTCGACGTGCATAAGTTCCTTAGCTTCCCCAGAGAGTAGGACGTCTTTCGCAGCAAGAAAA
>ENA-UOXR01000967-UOXR01000967.1-bioreactor-metagenome-genome-assembly--contig:-NODE-967-length-31922-cov-12.610475_pt1 | contig 31922 bp, 26 predicted proteins | sample MGYA00238164_ERZ764825 | MGnify/ENA primary metagenome ERZ764825 (study PRJEB28920, sample SAMN05720171) | bioreactor metagenome | isolation source: Anaerobic biogas reactor | place: USA:Washington... | reverse complement strand
AAGCTGGACACGACCCAAGACGTGAACCTGGGTGAGATAGCGCTGGGGCGGTAGCCGGCGTGAGGATCGGGGGTCCAAGAGCATGAGCAAATCACACGAAACACAACGGTGGGTGACACTGGTCTTCTGTCTACTGGCCAGCCTCTGCGCCGGCTTCGGATACTCATGGAGCGTTCTTCTCAAGCCCATGGGGGAGATGTTCGACTGGAGCGCGTCGGCGGTGTCGCTCTCGTTCACTCTACTCATCGTGTTCGCGGCCAGCACATCCATCTTCACCGGGAAGGCGCTGCAGTATGCGCAGCCCCGCACGCTGCTCCTGCTCGGCGCGGTGGTCTTCGGCGCCGGCATCGCCTGTCTCGGTTTCGTAGACTCCCTCGGTATGCTCTACGGCCTTTCGATGGTTTCTGGTGTCGGTCTGGGCATCATCTATCCCGGCGCCACCATGACCAATCTCGTCCGCTACTTCCCCGACAAGCGTGGTCTGGCTTCGGGATTGTTGGCTGCCGGCTACGGTATCGGCCCGGTCGTCTGGGCTCCTATTACCGTGGCGCTGATCAATAACCTCGGTCTGATGTGGGCCTTCAGGATCATGGGCATGCTCTTCTTCGTGCTGGTCGCGTTCTGCTCCCGCCTGGTGACCACTGCTCCGTATGGCTACGCACCGGCTGGGTATACGCCGGAGGTCGCGCGGAAGTCGAAGACTCAAGTGGTAGAAGACAAGGACTGGAAGGACATGCTCAAGTCGCCGGTCTTCTACGTGCTCTTCATCCTGTTCACCATCGGTACGACGTCCGGTCTCATGGTGATAGGGCATGCGTCTCCTATCGCCCAGGATGTCTTGGGCATATCGGCGGAAGCCGCCGGTACCGTGGTCAGCTATCTCGCCATCGGCATGGTGGTCGGCAAGATCGGCTGGGGAGCGCTCTCCGATAGGGTGGGGCGTTATCCGGTGTTCGTGGCCATGCTCGTGATGGCCGCGATCGCACTCGTCGTGCTCTGGCGCGGCGATACGTATCTGCCCGTGGTGTTGGGCATCTGCGCGGTGGGCGTCTGCTACGGCGGGTTCCTCGCCTTGATGAGCCCCATCGTCGCCGAGACGTTCGGCAACAAGAACTTGGGCATCAACTTCGGCATCATGTTCCTGACCGTCGCCCTCGCGGCCTATGTGGGACCGCGGCTGGCGGCCTCGGTGTTGGAGGCCACGGGAGGAGACTACGCATGGGCGTTCATCATCGCGGCCATCATCAGCGCGGCCGGATTGGTGCTGGTGGTCGGGTACATGTTGGCCAGGCGCAAGACTCCCGCCAAGCCGGAGGTCGAGACCTCGGCCCGCCGTATGGACCCGGTCGAGAAGGTCGAGACGTCGAAAGCGTAGCGAGGGGATTTTCACATCGAAGCATGATTCATGGCCGGGAGGGCACGCAGCCTCCCGGCCATCTTGTATCTTGGATAGGGCGGAGCAAGATACGTATAAGTCAGACTGGGGAGGAGCAGGCATGTACAAGAAGATGGTAGTTCTTCTTGACGGTTCGAAACTGGCCGAGGTGGTCTTCGACTACGCCCAGGAGCTCTCGGGTAGGCTGGGTATCGATGTCGGCCTGCTGCATGTGTGCCGTCCCGAGGAGGCGGCTCAACTGCCCATGCGGCGCGCCTACATAGAACAGATGGCCGCGTTGCTCTGCGCGAGCGCCGAGCAGGTGAGGGCCAAGTACCAGGGCGACAGCGCCGAGTGCATCCAGGCGCACGGCCACGTAGCGGTGGGGTACCCCGCGCAGAGGATCCTCGAGTACGTCGACGAGAACGACATCGATCTGGTCGTGATGTCCACGCACGGCAGTTCTGGAGAGAAAGTCTGGGACATCGGTGAGGTGGCCAACAAGGTCATCCACGCGTCGAAGGTCCCCGTGTGGCTGGTGCCCACCGAGTTGCGGGGTGAGGTAATTTCGGACAGCGTGCCGAACCGCAGCACGCTCGTTCCGCTGAGCGGCAGCAAGAGCTCTGAGGGGGCCATCCGGCACGCCGTGGATCTGCTCCAGCATAGGGGCGTGCAGGGATCGGGGGAGCTCGTTCTCTTACATGTGGGCGTCGAAGACCGGCTCGCCGAGGCCAAGGAGTACCTGGAGGGCCTTGCCCGGCCGCTTCGGGATTCCGGGCTCGCCGTTCGGACCGAAGCGCTCCGGGGAGAGCCGGACAAGACGATCATCAGCTACCTCAAGGACAACCCGACTCAGTTGATCGTCATGGCAACCAGGGGCAAGAGCAGGATCAGCAGACGTATCTTCGGTAGTGTGACCGAGAGCGTGATACACATGGTCAAGGTGACGCCGTTACTCCTGATCTCGGGGGAAGAATAGGAGCACGATCGCCCACGAAAGGGAGTGCGATGGGACACGAAAGCAAAGCTAAGCAAGACGGCCAGAAGACCATAGTCCGCGACATCAGCTGGTGCGGCACCTGTGCGGGCGCCAACGCCTGCATGGTGGACGTGCAGGACGGCAAGATGCTCCGCATCCGCCCGGTCCGCTACTACGAGCAGTACAGCAAAGAGGAGGTCAAGCCCTGGGTGATGCACGCCCGCGGCCAGACCTTCGAGCCCAGCGAGAAGACCCTCATCCCGCCGCTCAGCATCGCCTACAAGAAGCGGGTGTACTCACCCGCGCGCATCAAGTACCCCATGAAGCGGGTGGACTTCGACCCCAGAGGCGCACCGGGCTCCACCGGCCCGGGCGGCCGCAACGTACAGAACCGGGGCGCCAGCAAGTACGAGCGCATCAGCTGGGACGAAGCCCTCGACATCGTCGTCGGCGAGATGCTGCGCGTGAAGGAGACGTACGGCCCGACGGCCATCTACTCTCAGTCCGACCAGCACGGCGAGACCAAGGTGGTGCACGGCCCGCACGGGTGCGGACGCAAGCTGTTGCGCCTCTTCGGCGGCTACACCCTGCAGGTCCGCAACCCCGACAGCTGGGAGGGGTGGACCTGGGGCGCCAAGCACGTGTGGGGCATGCAACCCATGGGGCAGCAGGTGCCGCAGACCAACCTGCTCTGGGACATCTCCAAGAACGCCGAGCTGCTGCTCTTCTGGGGTTGCGACCAGGAGACCACCACCTGGGGATGGCAGGGCCAGCTTCCCAGCCGCCTCAGCTACTGGTGGAGCGAGTTGGGCATCAAGCAGATCTACATCGCGCCCGACTGCAACTACGCGAATGCCGTGCACGCCGACAAGTGGATCCCCGTCCTGCCCAACACCGACGCCGCTCTCTACCTGGCCATCGCCTACTGGTGGTTCAAGAACGGCACCTACGACAAGGAATACCTCGAGACCCACGCCTACGGGGTGGACAAGTTCGAGGACTATGTCATGGGCCGCGAGGACGGCGTGCCCAAGACTCCCGAGTGGGCCGCCCCCATCACCGGGGTGCCGGCCCGCACCATCAAGGCCTTGGCCGAGGAGTGGGCGTCCAAGCGCACCACCGTGGTCATCGGCAACGGCGGCCCGGCCATCCGCGGCCCGTACTCTCACGAGCCGGCGCGGCTGCAGGTGCTCTGCCTGGCCATGCAGGGCCTGGGCAAGCCCGGCTGCAACCAGTCCAAGATGATCGAGTGGGGGCTTACCAACAGCCTGCTGCAGATGTCGCAGCCGGCGCCGGCGGCGCTCCTCAGCATGTGGCCGGTGTACACGGGCGGCAGCGTGCGCGACACCAATCATCCTTCGTTCCTGCCCGAGACACTCGTTCCTAAGGCTATACTAGAGGGTAAGTGTGACTGGTATGGCTGCGAGCAGGAGATGGCGCCCCGCGAGAACCAGTTCGTCCACTACAAATATCCGGCCGATGGCTGCTCGCAGATCCACCTCATCTGGACCGACTCGCCGTCGTGGATCACCAGTTGGAACGACGGCAACGCCTTCACCCGGGCCATGCGCCACGAATCCATCGAGTTCGTCTTCGCCCAGCATCCCTGGATAGAGAACGACTGCCTCTTCGCCGACGTCATCCTGCCGGTGAACACCAAGCTCGAAGAGGACGACATCAACACCGACCTCTTCGGCGGCCAGATGAACCTCCTCTTCCCCGAGCCCAAGTGCATCGAGCCTCTGGGCGAGTCGTACAGCGACTACGAGATCGTGTGCATGATCGCCGAGCGGCTGGGCCTGCTGGAGGAGTACACCGACGGCCTCTCCATCCCGGAACGCATCAAGATGGGCTACGAGAAGTGCGGCGCGGCCCACCTTGTCAGCTGGGAACAACTGAACGAGAAGGGCTACTACGTCATCCCCGTGGCCGACGATTGGGAGAAGATGCCCGCCGGCCTCTCGGAGTTCTACGAGGACCCGGAGAACCATCCGCTCACCACTCCCACCGGCAGGATCGAGTTCTACGCCACCGGCCTCGCCGAGCACTTCCCCGACGACCAGGAGCGCAAGCCGGTGCCGCAATGGATCTCCAAGGGGGAGAGCCACCAGGAGGGGTTGGACTGCGAGCGGGCCAAGAAGTACCCGCTCTTGGTCATCAGCAACCACCCGCGCTGGGGAGTGCACGCCCAGCACGACGATGTCACCTGGCTGCGCGAGATCGAGACCTGCAAGATCAAGGGCCCCGACGGCTACCAGTACCAGCCGGTGTGGATGCACCCCGTTGACGCGGCGGCCCGTGGCATCGAGCACGGCGACGTGGTGAGCGTCTTCAACGAGCGGGGCACGGTGTTGGGCGGGGCGTACATCACCGAGCGGGTCATGCCGGGGGCCATCTCCATGGACCACGGCGCCAAGTACGACCCCATCGCGCTGGGCGAGATCGACCGGGGCGGGGTGATCAACACCATCGTGCCCGGCAACATCACCTCGAAAAAGGCCTGCGGAATGGTCGTATCGGGCTTCCTGGCCGAGGTGGAGAAGACCGATCTGGAGGCTCTGCGGAAGAAATACCCCGAGGCGTTCGCGCGCGAGTGCCATGTCACCGCCGGGCCGTGTCTGGCCGGCATCGTGGAAAACTCGACCGGGAAGAAGGGGGCGTGATGGGCAAGGTCATGATCATCGATCTGGCCATCTGCAACGGCTGCCACAACTGCCAGATCGCCTGCAAGGACGAACACGTAGCGAACGACTGGACCCCCATCGCCAAGCCCCAGCCCGATACCGGCCAGTTCTGGAACAAGGTCATCAACATCGAGCGCGGTACGGTGCCCAAGGTGCAGGTGACCTATCACCACACCATCTGCCAGCACTGCGAGGAGGCCCCGTGCATCGAGGCCTGCAGCGCCCATGCTATCTACCGGCGCCCCGACGGCATCGTCATCATCGACCCCGAGAAGTGCCGCGGCAACCAGATGTGCATCGCCGCCTGCCCCTACGAGGGCGTCATCTACTTCAACGACGACCTCAACATCGCTCAGAAGTGCACCTTCTGCGCCCATCTGCTCGACCAGGGCTGGACCGAGACCCGCTGCTCGGATGCCTGCCCCACCGGGGCCATGACCTTCGGCGACGAGGACGACCCCAAGATCAAGGCGCTGTTCGACCGCGCGGAGCCACTCAAGCCCGAGCTTCCCACGCGCCCGCGGGTACGGTATCTCAACCTGCCCAAGAAGTGGATCGCGGGCGCAGTCTACGACCCGCAGGCCGACACGTGCACTGAGGGGGCCACGGTAACCGCGACCAACACCCAGACAGGGGAGAGGGTGTCGGCGGCCACCGACAACTACGGGGATTTCTGGCTGAAGAACCTGGCCGACGGTGTGTATGCGGTGGTTGTGGAGAAGGAAGGCTATCTTCCCCGGGAGTTGGGACCGGTGGACGCCACGAGCACGGACCAGAACCTGGGCGACATCGCGCTACAAAGGGAGTGATGGCGTGAACGTACGGCTGGAGGACGGCAAGACCGCGCAGCAGCTTCTCCGGGAGCGCGAGCAGCGGATGATGGATGTCATCCATCTGAAGCCGGTCGACAGGATCCCCGTGGGTTGTGAGTTGGGCTTTCTCATCGCCCGGTACGCCGGGGTGCCGTGTTCGGCCGCCTACTACGATGCCGACGTGTGGCTGGACGCCACCCGCAAGGCTCTTGCCTACTTCCAGCCCGACACGGTGTTTCTGCAGGCGTTCACCCCGGGCAAGGCGCTTGAACTCCTCGACCCCAAGTACCGCAAGTGGCCGGGGCACGGCACCGATCCGGACTGCGGCTTGATGCAGGTATGCGAGGTCGAGAGCCTGCAGGACGACGAATACGAGCTCTTCAAGCGCAGCCCGGAAGACTTCATGGTGCGGCGCCATCTGCCCCGCTACTACGGTGGTCTGCGGGCGTTGTCGCTGCTCCCCGACCTGGCCGACCTCCAGTGGCTGGAGCCCTGGGTGGCCGAGAGCCTGGCCCTGCTTGTCACCGACCCCCAGGTGCAGGCCGCCATGGAGGATCTCCTGGCGGCCGGCCGCGAGATGCGCCGCTGGCTGCCCAAGATGGCCGAGTTCGATCAGTTACTCGCCGATTTCGGTATCCCGCCGGGCTTCCAGGGGGCCCTCCTGCCGCCCTTCGACATCGTCTCGCACGCCCTGCGCGGCATGAAAGGCACTATGCTGGACATGTTCCGCCGGCCCGAAGAGCTGCTGGAGCTCTGCGATTACGTGCTGCGGCGGTCGCTGGAGCGGCCGGCGCCGCCGCCCAACGAGTACGGCAACACGCGGATGTTCATGACCAACACCCGCGGGTCCGACAACTTCATGTCGAACCAGCAGTTCGAGAAGTTCTACTGGCCCACGTGCAAGAAGCTGCTTCTCGCGCTCATCGACCAAGGCGTGACGCCCTGCATGTTCTTCGAGGGCAACTTCGATCAGAAGCTCGAGTATCTGTTGGAGCTGCCCAAGGGCTCCATGCTCGTGCGGCTCGACCGGACCGATATCTTCAGGGCCAAGGAGATCATCGGAGACCACCTCTGCATCGAGGGGAACGTGCCGGTGTCGCTACTGCAGGCCGGTACGGTGCAGGAGGTCGAGGACTACTGTAAGAAGCTCATCGATGTGGTGGGTAAGGGTGGGGGATACATCGTCAGCCCGAGGAGCGCCACCGATCAGGTGAAGCCCGAGAACCTCAAGGCCATGATCGACTTCACCAAGGAGTACGGCAGATACTAGTCGGGGGAACCGGCGCGGGGTGGGGGTGTCGACGGGGCCCAGCCGAGGCGACCGCCAGTCGTTACTTGCTACTATGGCCTTTCTGGGGGCATGAGGCACGGCCATGACCGGTGCCGCGGAGCGCGTCCATTGGGACGCCAGAAGGAGGTAAGGGATATGCCGGTGTTCAATGCCGACGAGTTCTTTGTGAGCCGTCCCGCCTACGAGATCGTACCGGCCGTGGAGGTGGCCGGGCGGATCCAGGCGATGACCCTCATGAGCAACAACCTCATCCCGGGCTCGAATCACTACATCGAGGCGGGCTGGATAGCGGCCATGCCCGATCCGGCGACTCACATCTTCGAACACGTGCACGACTACGACGAGATCGTCATGCATATCGGGACCAACCCGAACGACCAGGAGGATCTGGGGGCGGTCATCGAGTTCGTGGTCGACGGTAAGACGCTCATCATAGACAAGACCTCTTCGGTCTACGTGCCGAAGGGAGTCAAACACGGCCCCTTGACGTGGAAGAGCTTCACCCGGCCCCACCTGGAGATGACGGTCATGATAGGTGCGGGCAGCTTGAAACAGGCCGACCCCGGGGGCCACCAGGAGATAATCGGAGGTTAAAGATGGCCGAGTCGAAGTATGCCCGCTACATCCTCAGCGACGACCGCATGCCGCCGGAGCCCGAGGCCATGGTGAAGTCCATGGAAGACCAGGCCAAAGAGGGCCGGGTGCTCGATCGCACCATGCTGCTGGGCATCATGAACTCCATAGTCCCCGGTTGTTCGCTGTTCGTGGGCACCGAGATACTCTGGGGCCTCCCCAACGGCAAGCCGGTGGACATCGAGATACCCCACGCCCATGATTTCGATGAGGTCATCGGTTTCGTGGGCACCAACCGCAACTATCCCCGCGAGCTGGGAGGCGAGATCGAGTTCAACATCGGGGGAGAGAAGCACACTATCACCAAGACCTCCCTCATCTTCGTGCCGAAAGGGGTGCAACACTGCCCCGTCACCTTCAAGAGGATCGACACGCCTATCGTCATGTTCGAGGCGGCGAACGATCCCGAGTACGTCAAGAACTTCCAGCAGGATTCCTGAGAGAGAGGCCAGGCGCATGAAGCTGACATACGACGAGATCGCCCAGTGGGTGGACGAGTACTTCGCCGAGTTCGAGAAGTACGGGCAGGACCCGGAGAACATCCACCGCATGGACGCCTATTTCTCCAAAGACGTGGTCTACAACCCCTACATAGCTCTGGTGGGCGAGGTGTCCGGGCGCGACAACTGGTACCGCGTGCTGCTGTCGCACCCCTCGGGTGTCGAACGGCTGACGCCGGAAGATGTGGTGATAGACGAGCGGCGCCAGATCTTCGCGGCGCGCATCAAGAGCGAGATAGTCGACCGCGACACCCAAAAGATCCTGGTGACCAAGCGTTACTTCGTGAGCTATCCGCTCGTGGAAGAGGAGGGGCGCATGAAGATCGCCCGCCTCGACTTCTTCTGGGAGGTACTTGCGCCGGGCGCCATGGAGATCGACGACGTGTTCGAGCGCGACTGGAAGAAGAACCCCGACGGGCCGCAGCGTATCCAGGGATAGCCCGGCGGGTCGAACATCACGGGTGCGGGGCGGTTTTGCGGATCGGTAGGCCAACGACTCGAAGCTATGAAAGTGAGATATCGGATGCAGAAGCAGTTCAGCGGCAAGGTGGCATTGGTGACCGGAGCGGCTACCGGCATTGGCCGGTCGGGCGCGCTGTTGTTCGCCCGCGAGGGGGCCAAGGTGGTCGTGACCACGCGCTCCAACGTCACCGAGGGCGAAGAGACCGTCAGGTTGATCAAGGAGGCCGGAGGCGAGGCCACCTTCGTCAAATGTGACGTGTCCAAGGAAGCCGACGTGCGTGCCATGGTGCAGACATGTGTCGATCTCTATGGACGGCTCGACTACGCGTTCAACAACGCCGGCATCGGGCCCGACGGCGTGCGGGTTCCGGTGGTGGACATAGTCGACACCAGCGAGGAGCTCTGGGACAGCACCATCGACATCAACCTGAAAGGCGCCTTCTTCTGTCTCAAGTACGAGATGAGGCAGATGATCGCTCAGGGGAGCGGCGCCATCGTGAACACCTCGTCGGTCGGCGCGGTCAAGCCGGTGCCGGGTTTCTGCGCCTACACGGCCAGCAAGGCCGGTCTGAACGGGCTCACCAAGACCGCCGCGCTCGAGGGCGCCGCGCATAACGTGCGGGTGAACACCATCATGCCCGGTCCCACGCAGAACACGCTCCTCTTTCAGTATCTCACCGGCTCCGATCCGGCCCAGAAGGAAGACATGCAGCGCGTGGTGCCCATGCACCGCCTCGCGTACCCGGAAGACATGGCCGAGACCGTCGTCTGGCTGTGCTCCGACGTGGCCTCGTTCATCACCGGTCAGTGTCTCCCCGTGGACGGAGGCATGACGGCGTCCTAGCGGACCGCTGGGAACCGCGCCGCCAACACCATGCTACGTTTCTTCCGCACACCCAGCATGACTCCTGAGCGGGTCGAGGCGGTCGCTTCGATCGCCCGGCAGGTCGTCGGACGGCCGGTCGGCGGGCTGGGTACCGAGTGGTGCTTCTACGTCGAGGCCGACGAGCGGTTCGGCGCCCGGGATGAGGCCGTTCTGCAGTACGCCCTCTCCGAGACCTTCGAGCCGCGGCAGTTCGGCCCGGAGAGCTTCCTTGCGGGGCGATCCACCACCATCGTGGAGTACGGGCCGCGGCTGAACTTCGAGACCGCCTGGTCGTCGAACGCGGTGGAGATCTGCCACCGCTCGGGCGCTCCTTCCATCCGGCGGCTGGAGCGCTCGGTGAGGCTGGGGTTCCCGTTCGCGCTGTCCGAGGAGCAGATGGACCATATCATCGCTCCCCTGCACGACCGCATGACCGAGATGCGCTACCCGGAACCCCTGGCCTCGTTCGAGACCGGGATGTCGCCGGAACCCGTGCGCCGGATCCCGCTGCTGGCGCAGGGGATCGCCGCTCTGCGGGAGTTCGACTGCACCTACGGTTGCAGCTGGGATGTCAGCGACCTGGAACTCATCGCCGGCATCTTCGGGCGCTTGCAGCGCGACCCCACCGACGTGGAGCTGTTCCAGATAGCCCAGGCCAACTCCGAGCACTCGCGCCACTGGGTGTTCAAGGGCGAGCTGTGGGTGGACGGCGAGCGCGTGCCCGAGAAGAACCTCATGGAGATCGTGAAGCAGCCGCTGGCGGTCTCCGGCCCCAATTCCGTCATCGCGTTCCGCGACGACAGCTCGGCCATCCGGGGGACCGAGGTGGACCTGTTCGCGGCCTCCGACCCCTTGGGTCCGTCACAGTTGGCGGCGGCGCCCGCGTTACTGCATCCCACGCTGACGGCCGAGACGCACAACTTCCCCTCCGGGGTGGCTCCCTATCCCGGGGCGGCCACCGGCGGCGGCGGCAGGATCCGTGACAACCAGGCGGTAGGACGGGGCGGACTCGTCTGTGCCTCCGGGGCGGCGTATTGCGTCGGCAATCTCCACCTGCCCGGTTACGAACTCCCCTGGGAAGACGACGGCTACACGCATCCCCCCGACCTGGCTTCGCCGGCCGAGATACTCATCGAGGCCAGCAACGGCGCCTCCGACTACGGCAACTGCTTCGGCGAGCCGCTGATCTACGGTTTCACCCGCACTTACGGCCTGCGCCTGCCCGACGGGTACCGCTCCTGGTTCAAACCCATCATGTACAGCGTGGGAGCGGGCCAGATCAGAGACGAACACACCGTGAAGGGTGGCCCCGAGAAGGACATGCTGGTGGTGCAGGTGGGCGGCCCGGCCTATCGCATCGGCATGGGCGGAGGAGCCGCCAGCAGCATGGAGCAGGGCAAGAACGTCCAGGAGCTCGACTTCAACGCCGTGCAGCGCGGCGACCCGGAGATGGAGCAGCGGGTCAACCGTCTCATGCGGGCCTGCGTGGAACTCGGCGGCGCGAACCCCATCGTCTCCGCTCACGACCTGGGAGCGGGCGGCGACTGCAACGCTCTGCCCGAGATCGTGGAGCCGGCCGGGGCTGTGATCGACCTGCGGGCCATACCGGTGGGAGACCGGACGCTGTCGGTCCTCGAGATCTGGGGCAACGAGTCGCAGGAGCGCAACGCCCTCCTGGTGCGGCCCACGGGGCTGGCCGTACTCGAGACCGTGGCGGCGCGGGAGAACGTCCCGCTCGCCGTGGTCGGCCGGATCACCGGTGATGGCATCCTGGTGCTCTACGACAAGATGGACGACAGCAGACCGGTTGATCTGCCCTTGGACGACATCTTGGGGCAACTGCCGCCCAAGAAGTATGAGTTCCAGCGGCGCGCGCCGCGCGGCGCGCCGCGTCAAGACCTCCAGCCCCTGGCGCTGCCCCCCGAGTCGGACCTTCAGCGGGTGCTCGAGATGGTGTTGCGGCTCCCGGCGGTGTGTTCGAAGCGTTTCCTTACCAACAAGGTGGACCTCGATGTAACGGGCCTGGTGATACAACGGCAACTGGTGGGACCGCGGCACCTGCCGCTCTCCGACTACGCGGTCATCGCGCAGACGTACAACGCTCCCTCGGGCACCGCGCTCAGCCTGGGCGAGCAGCCCATCAAGGGGCTCATCAGCCCTGGGGCGGGGGTGCGGATGGCGGCGGCCGAGGCCCTGCTCAACATGGCCGGCGCAGTGATCACCGACATCAGCGACATCAAATGTTCCGCCAACTGGATGCTGGCGGTGAAGCAGCCCGGGGAGGGCGCCTGGCTCTACGATGCGGCCTGCGCGCTCCGCGACCTCCTTGCTGAACTGGGCGTGGCCATCGACGGCGGCAAAGACAGTCTCTCGATGGCCAGCCAGGGCCTCACCGCAGAGGGCGGCAGCGAGTTGGTGAAGGCGCCGCCGGAGCTGGTCGTCGCGCCGTACGCCCTCGTGCCCGACGTGGAGCTGCGCGTGACCTCCGATCTCAAGGAGGGCGGCAACGCACTGTGGCTGCTCCCGGTGGGCGTGAGGCGCAGGTTGGGGGGGAGCGCGCTCGCTCAGGTGCTTGGCCAGCTGGGTGACGAGGCGCCCGACATCGACGACGCGGGCGCGCTGCGGGCGGTCTTCGAAGCGGTGCAGGATCTCGTGCGGTCTCACGCCATCGTCTCGTGCCACGACGTCAGCGACGGCGGGCTCATCGTCACTCTGCTCGAGATGGCCTTCGCGGGCGACAAGGGCTTGACCGCCGACATCGCCGGCGACGATCTCTATGCGTCGCTGTTCGCTGAGGAGGCGGGCATGGTCGTCGAGGTCGCCGACGAGCACCGGGCGGTAGAGATCCTGGGGCGCCACGGGGTGGCACGCATCGAACTGGGGCGAGCGCAACAGACCAGGGACCTCGAGTTGAGGTTCAACGGGCGGCTCGTGCTGCAGCGCCGCGTACCCGAGCTGCACGCCGTGTGGGAAGAGACCGCGTATCAGTTGGAACGGCTGCAGCAGAACCCTGCCTGCGCCGATGAGGAGTGGCGGTCCCATGGCGATCAACCCTCGACCGCCCCCTACAAGCTGACCTTCAACCCTGACGCTGCAGTGGAGGGTGAGACCTCCGGCCCGAGCGCCGCCCCGCGCTCTTCGAGCCCGGGGGGCACGGCGCCCGCGGCCAGGCCGAAAGCCGCGATCCTCCGCGAAGAGGGCACCAATGGCGACCGGGAGCTGGCCGCCGCCTTCGTCGCGGCCGGCTTCGAGGCCTGGGACGTCACCATGACCGATCTCATCAAGGGCGTCATCGGTCTGGAGGAATTCCAACTCATCGCGTTCCCGGGCGGGTTCGCGTTCGCCGATGTCTTGGACGCGGCCAAGGGTTGGGCCTCGGTGATCCGCAACAATGCACGTCTCTCGGACGAGTTCGCGCGTTTCTTCGCCAGGCCCGACACCCTCTCCTTGGGCGTCTGCAACGGGTGCCAGCTGATGGGGCTGCTGGGGATCCCCGGGTTCGATCTCCCCGACGAGCTGAAGCCCCGTTTCGTGAGGAACATCTCGGGGCGCTTCGAGTCCCGGTTCAGCACGGTCGCCATAGAAGACAGCCCGGCGATCATGCTGCAGGGCATGGCGGGTTCCACCTTCGGCGTGTATGTGGCTCACGGCGAGGGCAGGCTCCACGTGCCCGACCCGGCCACTCTCGACTGGATCATGCAGAACCGGCTGGCGCCGGTACGCTACGTCGACCCCGAGGGACGCTCAACCACGACCTATCCCTACAACCCGAACGGCAGCCCGAACGGCATCGCGGCCCTTTGTTCCCCGGACGGCCGCCACCTGGCCATCATGCCCCACCCGGAGAGGTGCTACCAGCTGCGGCAATGGCCCTGGATCCCGCCTGCATGGGGCTGCGCGAGCAGTCCTTGGATGAAGATGTTCCGCAACGCCTATGCCGCGCTCTGAGGCCGGTGCACGACTCCACCGCGGCGACGCTCTGGAAAGGACGGAGGCATGAGTGATATCAGCAGCGCCAACAAGGAAGTGGTCTCGCGCTTCTACAACGACGTCTTCATAAACCACGACCTGAGCCGGCTGGACGAATACATGCGCGACGACTACAAGCAGCACAACCAGGATTGCCCGCAGGGCAAGGCCGGTTTCGTGGAGTTCTTCGATGTCATCTTCGCGGCGATTCCCGACTTCGCATATGTGCTGAAGAAGATGGTAGCCGAGGACGACATCGTCATGGCCTACAGCACCACCGTCGGGACGCACACCGGCGGAGAGTGGTTGGGCAAGCAGGCCACCGGCAACAAGCTGGAGTATGACGTGGTGGACATCTTCCGGGTGCAAGACGGCAAGATCGCCGAGCACTGGGACGTCGCCGACACGTTCGGGCTCTTCAGCCAGCTGGGCGTCATCGAAGACCGGTTGAAAGAGCTATAGCAACAGGGCTACAGCCCGCAACGGAGGGATTCACTCTATGACGATATCGAAGTATGAACGTCTCGTCGTCCGTAGGCCGCTGCGGCCGGCCGGCTCCCCCGACATCAAGGGACTGACCCCGCCGATGGTCTACCTCAGCAAAGAGCAGGTACCCGAAGCCGAGGTCTCCATCGAGCTCCGCTGGGTGCATGGCGTGCCGGAGCCGGCTTCCGAAGTCGCGGAGCAGATCTCCGACCGCGACCGTATCCTGCTCTTCATGGGCACCGACGGCGCGAAGCCTCAAGTGCTGGGCGGCACTGTGGCACTGCGTCTGGGAGGCCAGCCGATCTTGTTCAACACCACCACCTCCGTGTTCGTGCCCAAGGGTGTGCCGTGCGATTCGGTGGAGTGGAAGGACTTCCAGCGTCCCCACCTGCTGATGTCCATGGTGCTTGGTGACCGAGATTCGTACGAGTCTCCGGACCGCGGCTCCGGTAATCCGGATGGTGTCGACTACGAGTCGTTCGTGATACGCAGCCCCATGAGGGAGGCGGGTCCCGACCGCGTGGACGGCCGGCAGAATCCCACCATGACCTACATGAGCGGCAACCAGGTCGTGGGGGTGAAGCACTATATAGAAGTGGGCTGGATCTGGGACGTGCCCAGCAGGCGCATCCCCAAGATGAGGCACGACAACTACGAAGAGATCGTGCTCCACGTCGGCACCGACCCCGACGCCCCCGAAGACCTGTGCGGCTCCATGCAGTTCGGCATGGGCGACGACCTTCTGGAGTTCGACACCAATTACTGCGTCTTCATCCCCCGCAGCTTGGACCATGGTCCGCTCATCTGGAACGAGATGCGCAAGCCCATGCTGGAGATCGCGATGATGCTCGGCGCTGGTACCTGGGCCGAAGGATGGGAAGGCAGCTTCTTCGACGAAGAATGAGCGCGCGACAGAGTCGCACGAGAAAGGACGAGAGTCGATGAGTGAATCTGAGTACTCCAAGTACGTGATAACTGAGCGGAGGTTCGACTCCCGCGACGCGGCGCTGCCGCCCGGAGTCGATCCGGAGTCGCTTTCGAACACCAGGTCGCACCGCAAGATCATGAGCCTGGACGATGTGGTGCTCGAGGGCTCATGCTATACGGAGGCCGTATGGATGTGGCCGGCGGGAAGCGACGTCTATCCCGAGACGGCTGAGCCCTGTTCTCACGCCCACGATTACGACGAGACACTGGGCTTCTTCGGCACCGACTTCGACGACCCCTACGAGCTTCACGGTGAGATCGAGCTCTGGATAGGCGACGAGAAGTTCATGCTCACCCGGAGTTGCCTCATCTTCATCCCCAAGGGCACGTACCACTGCCCGCTCGTGATACACAGAGTCGACCGTCCCATCTTCCATTTCTCCACCGGCCCGGGCGGAGCCTACGCGCAAGAGGTGTCCGAGACGTGAGCCCCGATGATGTGAGCGGCCCCGGGTCGGGCGTGGGGGTCACCCCCATGAGCGCCCCCGTAACCGACCTGCGGAAGGTCATGGACGTCTCGGGCATGAACGTGCTCGTGACCGGCGGCGGCGGGGGCATCGGCGCGGGTATCGCCGAGGCCTTCGCGCAGAGGGGCGCCAACGTGGCCGTTCTCGACACGGACGTCGAAGGCGCCCGGGCGGTGGTGGACGAGTTGCATCGCTTCGGCGGGCACCATCTCGCGATGCAGTGCGATATCTCCGACGCACCCCTGGTCCGTGAGGCGGTGGACGCCGTCCACGAGGCCTTCGGCGGTATCGACGTATTGGTGAACAACGCCGGAATCTCGGCGGTGAAGGCGTTTCTCGACATGGACGACGATCTTCCCGAGTGGCACAGGACAATAGGGGTGAACCTCAACGGGACGGTAACAGTCACGCATGCTGTGGGCCGCAAGATGCGGGCGGCCGGTCGTGGCGGGCTCGTCATCAACATCTCGTCGGTGGGCGGCGCGCGGTGCTCCGGATCGCGCGACATGCCCATGGCGGGGTACGCGGCATCGAAGGCCGCCATCAATCACCTTACGGTGGCCTGGGCCATAGAGTTCGCCGAGCACGACATCAGGGTCAACTGCATCATGCCCGGCCCTACGCACTCAAAGCTTGATGCGATGCTGACCCCGGAGATGAAGGAGAGGAACGCGCGGACCCTTCTCGATCGCCGGTATGGGGAGCCGCTGGAGATCGGAGCTCTCTGCGTCTTCATGGCCTCCGCCGAAGGCGCTCACCTCAACGGCGTGGTGATGGCCCACGATGGGGGGTTCCTCTGCGTGCAGTAAGAGGGGAGGTGGCGCGGCGAGCCGTCCGGTCTACACAGGGAGGATATCGTGGGTGACACCACTCGTGCAGATGTAGTGGTCGTCGGTTCGGGCGTCGCCGGTCTCGCCGCCGCGCTGGCGGCGGCCGAGCGGGGCGCGGACGTAGTGGTGGTCGAGAAACAGCGCGCCCTCGGTGGGACGTCCAACTTCTTTCAAGGCACGTTCGCGGTGGAGAGTGCCATGCAGCGGGCGGCGTTCGTCTCCTACAGCCGCGACGAGGCCTTCAAAGGCATCATGGAGTACAGCCACTGGCGGGCCGACCCGCGCCTGGTGCGGGCCATCGTCGACCTATCGGCCGGGACCATCGACTGGCTGCAGCAACAGGGAGTGGAGTTCGTGGAGGTCATGAACAACATGCCCGATGCCCCGCGCACCTATCACGTTCCGCGGGGTGGCGGTGAGGCCGTGGTGCGTGCGCTGGCCACCGGTGCGAAGGCCCGGGGCGTCGTCGTCAAGCTGTCGACTCCCGCCAAGACCCTACTGAAGAAGGGCGGCCTCATAGAGGGCGTGGTGGTGGACGAGAAGGGCGACGAGGTGGAATTGGGCGCCCGCGCCGTGGTGATCGCCAGCGGCGGCTACGCCGAGAACAAGGAGTGGGTCAAGAAGCACGCGGGGCTGGATGTGGGCGTGAACGTGATCCCGGTGGGCAACAGCGGCAAGATGGGTGACGGCATCCGCATGGCGTGGGAGGCCGGCGCCGACAGCGCGGGGACGGGGGTGCTCGAGCTGTTCCGGGTCGGCCCCGTGGGGCCCGGCCGCTCGGCGCAGACGCCACTCGAGTATGCGGCTGTGCAGCCCGACCTTTGGGTGGACGCGGAGGGCGAGCGCTTCTGCGACGAGACCGTCGGCTTTTACGAGACCTCCATCGGCAACGCCAGTTCGCGCACCAAGCAGTGGTGTAACTACAGCGTCTTCGACAGCGGAGTGGTGTCGCGGCTCATGGAGCACGGCATCGACAAGGCGCACGGCACCGGCCTCCTGCCCGGCGCGCGGCTGGACATGCTCGAGAAGGACCTCACAGCGGCCATCGAAGCCGGCGACGCCGACGTGCTCGGGGCGGAGTCGGTCGGGGCGCTGGCGGAAAAGATGGGGGTGCCGTCCACCAACCTGGAGCGGACCGTAGACGAGTACAACCGCTTCTGCGACCAGCGTCACGACGGTCTCTTCGCCAAAGATCCAAAGTACCTGCGGGCCCTGCGGGGGCCTCGGTTCTTCGCCATCAGGGCGCGGACCATCTGTTTGGGCACCATGGGGGGCATCAGGATCAACGAGCGCTGCGAGGCGCTCGACGTCAGAGGGAAGGCGATCCCCGGGCTCTACGCCGCCGGTTACGACGCCGGCGGGATGTATGGGGACAGCTACCCCATCCGGCCCTCATCGGGGCTGAGTTCGGCGTTCGCCATCAATTCCGGCCGGATAGCCGGCGATAACGCGGCAAGATTGGAGACATGACATGAGTGGTGTAACCGGTAGGGCCATGGTCAACTTCGGGGCGGGTTTTCCCTGGGAGATGAGGGAGTACCCGGTTCCCGACCCGGAGCCGGGCGCGATCGTGGCCAAGATCACGATGGCGTCGATCTGCGGCACCGATGTCCACCTCTATCAGGGCGATTTTGGAGGGCGTCCCCCAGCTAAGCAGAAGCCGTCGATCATGGGGCACGAGTTCGTGGGCAGGGTGCACAAGCTGGGCGCGGGCGTTTCCACCGACACCACCGGCAGACCTCTCGCGGAGGGCGACCGGGTGGTCTGGAGCCCCTCGATGCTGTGCGGACGTTGTCCCGCGTGCCTCAAGGGAGTGCTCCCCTGCCCGAACAGGAAGGCTCATTCGGGCACCACCTCCGACGAGTGGCCGCACTTCAAAGGCGCCTTCGCCGAGTACTACTACCTCAGCCCGGGACAGTGGGTCTACAAGGTCCCCGACAACGTGCCCGACGCGGCGGCAGTCTATGTGGACTGCGCAGCAGGCACCGTGGCCTACGCCCTCTCCAAGGTGTGCTTCCCGATGGGATCGTGGGGCGTCATCCAGGGCGCCGGAGGGCTGGGGCTATGCGCCGCCCCGGTCATGAAAGACCTGGGTGCTCGGGTGATCATGGTCGACAAAGTCGCCGAGAGACTCGCCATCGCCACCTCCTTCGGGGCCGATCACACTATCGATTCGACGGAATATCCCACGCCTGAGAGCAGGATCGCCCGGGTGAAGGAGCTGACCGGCGGCCGGGGAGCGGAGGTGGTGATGGAGGTGGTCGCGGCCGCTCCGGAGGTCGTGCCCGAAGGCATCCAGATGCTGGACGTGGGAGGCACCTACCTCACCGTCGGTCTGGTGGGACCGTACAAGGTGGAGCTCAGCATGATGCCGTTCATCGACAGGGGTATCCGGCTCATCGGTTCGGCTTCGTTCGACGCCTCCACCATGGCCCAGGTGCTGGACCTCATGGCGCGCACCATGGACAGGTACCCGTGGGCGAGCCTGATATCGCACACCTTCCCGCTCGAAGACGCCGAGAAGGCCATTCAAGAAGCCATCGCGGGCCGGGTCGTCCGCGCGGCCCTGGTCATGGAGTGACCTACCGGGAGAGTCGGACCTGAGAGGAGGTGTGACCGGCCGGAACCTGGGAGATCCAGAGTCGAGGGAAGAGACGACGTCTGATCAGGAGGGATACCGATGATGCACCGTCTCATCAAGTTGTTGCCCATCGCCGCTCTGGCCGTGCTGCTCGCAGCCGGTCTCGTAGTTGCGGGTTGCGGCGACTCCGACGAGGCCACCACCACTACTGCTGCGGCCACTCCTACTACCGTGGCGTCGACCGGCACGACCACCGCGGCGCCCGAGACCACTACGCCGGCCACCGAGCCGGCCACCGCGACCACCGGCGAGCCGGCGAAGAAGGTAGTCCTCAGGTTGCCCATGGGTCCGCCCGACGGCGACCCGCTGGTGACACCGGCGCAGGCGATGGCCGACAGGTTCAACGCCCGCACGAACGGCACCTATGAGATCCAGTGCTACCCGGGCGGGTCGCTGATAGCCGTCCCCGAACAGCTGGATGCCTGCCGGACCGGGGCCACCGAGATGACCTTCACGGTCCTGGGCATGTACGCGGGTCTCGACCCGCGGATGGCCATCGTGGAGCTGCCCTTCATCTTCAACAACGCCGAGGCGCTGCAGGCTGCGCACAACGACGAGATGGTGGCTCTCTACGACAGCATGATCAGCTCCCAGTTCAACCAGAAGGTGCTGGGCCTGACCCACATCGGGTTCGTCGAGATCATCGGCACGAAGCCTGTGAAGACTCTTGACGATTGGGACGGGCTGCTGGTGGGCGTCAACTCGGCGGCCCACGTGGATGCGTTCCAGGCCCTCGGGGCCCAGACGGTCATCATCGACTGGACGGAGTCATATTCCAACCTCGACAAGGGCGTGGTGGACACCGTCCAGGGAGCGACCACCTACATGTGGATAGCCGAGCTCTACAATGTCGGCAAGTACTCCACGTGGATGGCTGGTCTGGCGGGCAACTATGGCATGCATGTCAATCTCGATGTGTGGAACGCCATGCCGCCCGACATACAGCAGATCTTGCAGGAAGAAGTCACGACGGCGTGCGTCGAGCTGAACCAGGTGCACACCGACATCCTCAAGCCGAACTACGACAAGCTGGTAGAGAACGGCTGCGAGGTCTTCATCGCCGAGGGCGCCGAACGGGACGCCTGGAAGGCGGCCTGTGCGCCGATCGTCGAAGCGAGGATGGCCGAATTTGGAGAGTTCGGCACGAAATTCATGTCGTTGGTCGATGCGGCCAACGCGGCTCATCCGTGATCGGTTGAGCTGACACTGTGTCCGGCGCTTCCGCCGCTCGGGAGCGCCGGACATTTCATGCAGGGGCGGGTCACAGGTATCATCGGCCTGCCCAAAGCCGAGGAGGACTGATGACGATCGAGACCAAGGTCGACGAGTTGTTGCTGCACAGGCAGGAGGAACTCGAGAACGCAAAGAGCGCCGGAAAGAAGGTGGTGGGATATTTCCCCGGCGGGTATGTGCCGGAGGAGCTCATCTACGCCGCGGGAGCCATACCGATCTGCCTCTCGCACGGGGGAGACGCCCGCACGGCAGACGAAGCTCTGTCCATCATGCCCCATGTCATCTGCCCCTTTGCGAGGGCGCAGGTGGGGGAGATGATGCTCAAGACCAATCCCTTCTACACCGCGGTCGACCTGGTGGTGGTCCCCTCGACGTGCCAGCACATGAAGAAGATCGGCGATTTCTGGGAGTACTACGAAGGTCCTAAGGTCTTCAAGCTCGGGGTCCCCTACGAGCACGACAAGGACTTCGAGGTGCAGTACTTCAGAGACCGCCTGGTGGCTCTCAAGGAGAGGCTCGAAACGCTGACGGGTAACACCGTCACCGACGACAGGCTGGCCGAGGCCATCGTTGTGTACGACCGGCTCCGCAGCCTCCTCAAAGCGCTCAGCCTCACGCGCCGCGGCGCCGGGCGGGCGATCGGCGCCCTGGACTTCGTGCGGCTCAACCATGCGTCACTGTACGCCGATCCGGTAGTGATGGCGGACACGCTGGAAGCGGTCCTCGAGGGGTTGCCGGAGGCGGCGCCGGGACGTCCCCGGGTCTTGCTGACCGGCCCCAACCTGGTGCTGGGCGACTACGACGTTCTCGCGCTGGCCGATGAGGTGGGCGCCGAGGTGGTGATCGAAGAGATCTTCGAGGGGGTCAGAGACTACTGGCAGACCATCGATCAGACGGGAGACCCCCTTGACGCGCTGGTGAGGGGATACCTCATCGAAAAGAGGCCCGCCGCCTTCATGAGAGGATCCACGAGCAAGAGGTTGGAGTTCATCCGCTCGCTCATCGAGGGTTTCGAGGTGCAGGGAGTGCTCTGGTACCAGCTCCTGTGCTGCGAGTTCTACGACGAGGAAGGTTCGTACATCGAGACGGCGCTACGTGACGACGGCATCCCCGTGCTCGTGGTGGAGTCGGACTATCACAGCCTTGATTCCGGCCAGATGAAGACCAGGCTGGCCGCCTTCGTGGAGACCATGGCAGGAGGGCCGGTCGATGCTTGAGTTCTTGGCGATGTTCGGGTTTGACGATGATGAGGCGAGGGCGCAAGAGGCCCGCGTGCGGGAGGTCTTCAACCGGCTGGGGCTGACCGATGAAGACATCCAGCGGGCCAAGGTGCGGATGAACACCTACTACGACATGGAGCTGCGGGGCGTCCGCAAGCTGTTCGGCATCATCCTCAAGGATGTCTGCAATACCGTGATGATGAGAGACGACGGCAGGGAGAAGGTCATCCACGTCTGCATGTCGCCCGGCCTCAACATCATGGGGTCGGCGATCATGGACAACTGCTCGGACGTCGGCATGATCTGCCCCAACATGACGTACATGTCGATCCTGGGCGGTGTGTTCGGCAAGTACACTCCCATACTGGAGGCGGCCGAGAAGGAGTGGCTCAAGAGCGGCGCGGTGGCTCACTGCGGCATGGTCAAGAGCAGAGTGGGTCTCATCGGTCTCGGCCTGATCCCCAAACCCGATCTCACCATGACAACGGGCTACGCCTGCGAGACCAGCCCGAAGGTGAACGAGCTGTTGGAGGAAGTCTACGGGATACCGGCCTGCTATGTGGACACCTGCCCGGACAGGGAGCTGAGCGAATACCCGGACTCGAGGCGGATCACGGTCTTCGCCGCCAAGAGCATGCGCGCCGCCGCCGGCTGCATCGAGAGAGTAACGGGCTTTCGCATCACCGACGACATGGTCTGGAAGGCCCTGAAGCTGCGCAAGACCCTCGACGAGGCCATGGAGAGATACAGGCGGGTGATGCGCGAAAGCGACCCCATCCCCTTCCGCTCCACGCATCTCAGCATGTGGATGGCCGTGGACCTCATCCCCTACACAGAGGAGGGGATCGCCGAAGCGGTGGATGCGTTCACCGTCCTCTGCGACGAACTGGAAGAGCGGAGGAGCAGAGGCGTGGGAGCGACGCCGAAGGGGGCGCCCCGCGTTCTCTCGATGTTCCCGTACCACCACACCGACCCCAGATGGGAGGCCCTGGCGAACGAGAAGGGCATAGCCATCGTGGCCTTCGACTTCGAGGCCATGGCCATCGACCCGTCCAGCGGAGCCGGGATCGTCGACCCGAACGATCCTTACGAGGTCGTCGCGCAGCATCTGCATTCCTCGTTCACGCAACCCTTGGGGGCCAGAGTGAGACTCGTTCTCGACCTGTGCAGGCGGCTCGGGGTCGACGGGGTCTTCTACCACAACCACCTCGGCTGCAGGTATGCCGCGGGTGACGCGCTGGTAGTGAGGGACGCCATCATCAAAGAGCTGGGCATACCGGTGCTGATGCTGGAGTGGGACAACTTCGATCCTCGCAGCTACAACCATCAGCAGTACGAAGCCAAGCTCGAGACATTCCGTTCGATGATGGGCGCGGGTGTTTGACAAGCGGTCCCGGGTGTTTGACAAGCAGTCCGGCCGCTTGATATTTTCTGAACACTGTTTAGCATAGCGCCACACGGGGATGGTCTGTGGATCCACTGCGAACTCCACACGAAGCACCTGGCGGATCTGGGCCGAGTGTCTCTCGGCTCTCATCGGGCGATGCTCGCGCCGTCCCCTCCCACTCTACAAGTGCCCGATCAGGTCTCATCTAGCCGGCCCGGCGGACGGGTCTCCGTCTGCTTTCTGTGGCGCCGGAGGCTGTGTATGAAAAGGGAGGAGGAGTAAGGAAGTCGGATCGTTGTTGTTAGAAGATGGCGTGACAATTGCTCAGGAGGGATATCCGTGATGAAGCGTCTTCGTAAGCTATGGCCTATCGCGATGCTGATGGTGTTGTTGGCCGCCGGTCTGTTGATCGCAGGCTGCGGTGAATCCGATGAGCCCACCGAAACGACCGCGGGGGCGACCGACACCACTGCCGGAGTGACCGACACAACTGCCGCTGCCTCGGGCGACAAGATCGTCCTCAGGCTGCCCATGGGCCAGCCGGACGGCGACCCGCTCGTGGTCCCGGTGCAGGAGATGGCCGAGAAGTTCAATGCCCGCGCCAACGGCGCCTACGAGATCCAGGTCTTCACATCGGCTTCGCTGGTGGCTCCGCCCGAGGCACTGGACGCCTGCCGGACCGGGGCCGTTGAGATGGCCTCTATCTGCTACCCCATCTATGCCAACGTCGACGAGCGGCTCAGCATCATCGAGCTGCCCTTCATCTTCAAGAACATGGCGGCTCTCGAGGCGGCCCATAACGAGAAGATGGTGGCCCTCTACGACGGCATAACGACCGAGAAGTTCAACCAGAAGACCCTGGGCATGAACCACGTGGGCTTCAACGAGCTCATCGGCTCGAAGCCTCTGAAGACCCTGGAAGACTGGAAGGGCATGCTGATAGGCGTGGCTTCGCCGATCGCCATCGACATGATGCAGGAGTTGGGCGCTCAGACGGTCGTCATCGACTGGACCGAGTCGTACTCCAACATCGACAAGAAGGTCGTCGACATGCTCGTGGCCGGGACCCAGTACATGTGGATAGCCGAGCTGTACAAGCCCGGCAAGTACTCCACCTGGATGCAGGGCACGGCTCCTCACTACGGCATCACCGTCAACCTGGACGTGTGGAACGCCATGCCGGCTGATATCCAGCAGGCCCTCTCGGAAGAGGTCATGGCCGGCTGCGTGCAGATGAACAAGGACCATTCCACGTACTGGGATGCGAACAAGAAGAAGCTGGAAGACGGCGGTTGCGAGGTCTTTGTCCCCAGCGACGAAGAGCGGGCCAAGTGGAAGGCGGAGTGTGACGACTATGTGGCCGAGAAGGTCGCGCAGTTCGGCGATTTCGGCACCCAGTTCATGGAGATCGTCAACGAGGCCAACGCGGCCACCCCGTGATGTGGCGAGATAGCGCACCCGGCATCATCGAGCGGTAAGCGCTGGTGAGTCTGCGCCGGGATGCTGTGCCCAGTGACGGAACACAGCATCCCGGCGTCTGTTATGCGGGATAGCAGGCCGGCCGAGCGCCGGCGCGCACCTGACAGTCCGACCCAATGGAGCCGTGTGGAATGCTTCATCGAATAGCGCGGCGGATCACGGCCGTCATAGGCTGGTTGAGCAGTATCTCGCTGCTCATCGCGGGCTTCATGATCCTGATCATGGTGTTCACTGCCACTTACGGCGTGGTACGGCGCTACGCGTTCAACAGTCCCGAACCCTACTCATACGAGATCAGCATGATGTTCCTGCTGTTCTCTTTCGTGTTCGCGATCCCGGCGGTAGAACGGTTGAGCCAGCAGTTGCGGGTGGACCTCATCAGCAACCGGATGTCCAAGAAGCTACAGCACCTGATCATAGCGATCCTCACGCCTATCCTGGGCATAGCCTTCGTCTCGGTCCTTCTGTACAAGGGCGTCGAGGCCGCGAACTACGCCTTTGAGATAGGAGAGCACAGCGCGTCGGCTTGGAAACAGCCGATGGGGCCCATCAAAGTGATGATACCCATAGGGTATTCCATCCTGCTCTTGGTACTCGTCGTTAAACTGGTCAGCGGCGTGACGCGGTTCTGGGCCCTGTTGCGCGGCAAGCAGCCCTCCCCGGAAGCCTTCGCTCCTGGGGATGCGAAAGAAGGCGGTGAGTGATGGACTTCAACACCGCCGCCATCGTCTGTCTTGGGGGCATGCTCTTCCTCCTGCTCATGGGGGTCCCGATCGCCTACTCCATTGGCTTCGTCTCGGGTCTCGTGGGTTTCCTGACCTTCGGCGACAGCGCGCTCGACAAGGTCGGATGGACGACCTTCTCCATGCTGTACAAGCTCAGCTGGACCCCGCTGCCCATCTTCACTTTGCTGGCATGTCTGATGGCGCAGACGAGCATGGGCGAAGACATATTCGGGGCCGCCAGACGCTGGTTATCGCGGGTGCCGGGCGGACTCGCGGCATCCACCGTGGTGGGAGAGGCGGTCATGGCTGCCGCCCTTGGGTCGAGTACGGCCACCATCATGGCCATGGGCAAAGTGGCCGAACCCGAGTTCAAGCGCAACAACTACAACAGGCCCTATGCCATCGGCGCCACTCTCGCCGGCGGCGTCCTGGGGCCGCTCATACCGCCGAGCACCATCATGATCATCTTCGCCGTCATGGCCAACGCGCCGCTGGGGGAGCTGTTCATAGCGGGTGTCGTGCCCGGCGTGTTGTTGGCTGTCCTGCTCGCCGGTCTGGCCATTTTCATGGCCTGGCGCAAGCCTGCCCTGGGGCCCCGAGCGGAGGGTGTCTCGTGGAGGGAACGCTTCTCTTCGCTGAAGCGCATCTGGCCCATGGTGTTGGTCATGGTCGCCATACTCGGCTCCATTTACGCGGGCATAGCTACTCCCACCGAGGCGGGCGGCGTAGGCTGCTTCGTGGTGCTGGTCCTGGCGGTGACGGTCTATCACCTGAGATGGAAGCAGCTCTTGGCCGCCATCAAGGAGACCGCGGTGCTGAACGCCATGATCATGTTCGTCATGATCTCGGCCAACTTCTTCGCCTATATCGTGGGCAGCTCCGACCTCACCGAGAAGATGACGGAGTTCGTGGCGGCCGGCCATATCCCCAATGTCGCCATCGTGTTCATTCTTATGGCGGTCATGATCGTCCTTGGCTGTTTCATGGATGGGATCACCATCATGATGCTCACCGTGCCGTTCTTCGTACCGCTCATCACCGGCATGGGATACGACCTGGTGTGGCTGGGGGTGCTCTACACCGTCAACATGGAGATAGGCCTCATCACTCCCCCCATGGGCCTGAATCTCTTTGTCAGCAAGCAGATGTTCAATCTCAACACCGGCGAGCTGATCCGAGGGGTGCTCCCCTTCTTGGTGCTGCTGTTCCTGTTCTTGATACTGCTCGTACTGGTACCGGATCTGGCCCTGTGGCTGCCGAGCCTCATGGACTGACGTAGACGCGGCCGGTTTGCCGCCGGCCGGTATGATGAGTGACAACGTAAGGAGGACTGATAGATGACCGACGTTCCAAAGACATGCAAAGCGGCCGTGCTGGTCGAATACGGCAAGCCTCTCGAGATCCAAGAGGTCGAGATACCGGAGATAGGTCCCAAGGCCATCCTGGTCAAGGTGCTGCTGGCCGGCATCTGCGGCACCGACGTGCATCAGCAGAGGGGTGAGCTCACTATCAAGAGCCCGCTCCCCAACATCCAAGGCCACGAGACCATCGGGCGCATCGTCAAGCTGGGCGAAGGCCGGGTCATCGACGCGGCCGGCGAGCCGCTGCAGGTGGGCGACCGCATCATGTGGGCCCACGCCGACTGCGGAGAGTGCTACTGGTGCCAGATCGAGCGCGACCCGGTGCTGTGCGCGAAGCGCTCCGGCTACGGCTGGGCTCCGCCCAGCGCTCTGCGGGGCGGCTTCGCCGAGTATGAGTACGTCACTCCCATGACCAACGTGGTCAAAGTACCCGAGGAACTCACCGAGGAAGAGGCGGTGGGTGTCGGTTGCGCCTTCCGGACGGTGGTGGGCGGCTACGAGCGATTCGGCAAGATCGGCCTCATGGAAGACTTCGTCATCCAGGGTTGCGGTCCCGTCGGGCTCTATTCCACCATCGTGGCCCGCGAGAGCGGCGCCCGCAAGATCATCGTGGTCGGCGCTCCCGCCAATCGTCTGGAACTCGCCAAGAAGTGGGGAGCGGACTACACCATCAACATCGACGAGTACAAAGACGCCGAAGAGCGCAGGCAGATGATCCTCGAACTCACTCATGGAAGGGGCCCGGAGAACGTGGTGGAAGCCTCCGGCTATCCGCCGGCGGTGGCCGAGGGTCTCGAGATGATCATGAAGGGCGGCAAGTACCTCATACTGGGGCAGACCAGCTCTGCCTCAACGCCCATCGTCGTCAGCCGCTTCAACGAGAAGGGGCTCACCATCGTCGGTAGCGTGTCGGCGCACATCGTGCACTTCTACCGGGCGCTGCAGTTCATCCAGACGCATCGCAACAAGTACCCGTTCGCCGAGATCGTGAGCGGCAAGTACAAGCTCGAAGACATCAACGAGGCGCTGGCCAATATGGCGGCCGGCAAGGACATCAAGGGCGCCATCGACAATCGCGACCGGTAACATCAGGCAGGAAGGGGGCTGCCGCCGGACGCCGCGAACGCGCGTCCGGCGGCAGCCCCGGCTGTCTTTCGTCAAGGAGGGCGACGTGACTTTCAAACCGTTCTTGAGACCCAACAAGATCCTGGCGGCGTTGGAGCGTGGCGATGTCGCTCTGGGTATGCAGATGTACACCCATCACCCCGACCTGGTGGAGATCGTGGGCTACGCGGGCTTCGACTACGTGATGCTCGACATGGAGCACAACCGCACCGATCCCGAGACCATGGTCAACCTCATCCGGGCCGCCGAGGTGTCGGGCCTCACGCCTCTGGTGAGGGTGGGGGCGAACGACCGCTTTCTCATCCGTTCGGCCGTCGAGTCGGGGGCCCAAGGCATCGTGGTGCCTCATGTCAAGACGGCCGATGAAGCCAGGGCCGCCATGTCGGCCAGCCATTACCCGCCCGAGGGAACGTGCGGCATCTGTCCGGCCATCCGCGCCTCGGGGTACTCCCAGGACAACTGGGAGGAGTACATGGCCGCATCGAACCGCCAGATCATGTTCATCGCCCTCTTGGAAGACGTGGAGGCCATAGACAACGCCGAAGAGATCATCGGGGTGCTCAAGCCCGGCCGCGACGCCGTGGGCGTGGGCGGCGCCGACATCTCGAACGCCATGCTCAAAGAGCCGGGCGAGAAGGTGCAGTGGGCTCATCCGTATCTGCGGGACGCCCACGCGAAGGTGAAGGCCATCTGCGAAGCGAAAGGCATCCCCATGCAGGGTATGGCCTTCCCCACGTCCGACCGGGCCGGTGTGGAGGCCGCCAAGGCCAACGGATCGAGCATCATCCTCTTCTACCCCGACAACCACATCTTCTTCGAGGCCTGCAAGACCATCATCAAGGACGTGAGGGGCTAGCAGCCTTCCAGTCCACCCGGCCCACGGGAGCGGAGCGATATGAAGCTATACGTCATCGAAGGCGGGCGGGCGCACCTGCCCGATCTCAGCCATCTCACCCCCGACCGCAATGTCGGCACGCCGGTCACCATCCCGATGCTCATGTTCCTCATAGACCATCCGAAGGGCTTGGTGGTGGTCGATACGGGCGTCGACACGGTGACCGACTGCGACCCTTTCTTGGAAGCCACGCCTGAACAGCGCATCGATGCCCAGATGAAGCGCTTGGGCTACGAGCCTGACGATGTGAAGTACGTGATCCTCACTCACATGCACATCGACCACGTGGGGGGCGCGCCCTTCTTCCCCAACGCCACTTTCATCGTGCGGCGCTCGGAGTTGCGGGCGGCCTGGTGGCCCGACGCGTACGACCACGGCTACGACTTCGAGAGCATCCTGAAAACGAGGGAGCTCAGGTTCCGCCAACTGGCCGATGACGAGACCTTCGACGTCTTTCTGGACGGGACGGTGCTCTGCTTCGACAGCAGGGGCCACACCGAAGGCCATCAGTCGGTGCTGGTGGACCTTCCCAAGTCGGGCAAGATCGTGCTGACCGGCGATGCCGTACAGGTGGCCGAGAACCTCACCGCCAGAGTGCCTCCCGGGGTGTGCTGGAACAGCCAACTGGCCGTGCAGGCCATGGAGAGGTTCGAGCATCTGCAGGACGAAGGAGCGCTGCTCATCTTCGGGCATGAGTTGGCTCAGTTAGATACACTGTTACTCTCCCCTGAATACTACGAATGAGGTGGTTGAAGTGGCAGATGTAGACGCGAAGTCAGGCGCGCCCGCGCAGACGGATATCTTCGAGGGCTGGGACGCCTTGGATTGGAAGCAACGCCGCGAACGCCGCTTTCAGCGGTGGCTCAGCGCCCCGGGTATCGAGTTCCAGAGCGACGCCGCCCGCCAGGCGTACCAGGAGCGCGCTCAGCTGCTCATCGACGCCATCCAGTTGAAGAAGCCGGCGCGCGTACCGGTCACCACGTCCACCGGCTACTTCGTGGGCAAGCACAGCGGCCTCACCAAGAAGCAGTCAATGACCGAGTACGAGAAGGTCGCTGCGGCCATCGTCAAGTACCACGAGGACTTCATGCCCGACTTCCAGACCAGCTCGGTGGCTCCGGCCGGGGTCTTCGAGGCTCTGGGGCTGAACCTGGTCGACTGGCCCGGCAAGAACCTCTCCGACGATACCCCCTGGCAGTATGTAGAGGCTGAGTACATGCGGGAAGACGAGTACGACACCCTCATCGCCGACCCCGAGGTGTACTTCCGCCGTTCTCTGCTGCCCCGTTTCGGCTCGGCCTTCGCCCCTCTGGCATCGCTGCCGCCCTTCACCGACATGGTGGAAGCGACCACCATGCTGTTCGCCATACTGCCCTACGCAGACCCCAAGGTGGTGCAGGGCATGGAGCAGATGGCCGCGGCCGCCCGCGAATGCCTCAACTACCTCATGGCCACGGGTGCGGCGGGCGCTGAAGTGGCGGGCCGGCTGGGCATCCCCAGCTCGTTCGCCGGCCTCGCCAAGGCTCCGTACGACATCCTGGCCGATACTCTGCGCGGTACCAAGGGCATCATGATCGACCGCTTCAGGCGGCCCGAGAAGATCCTGGAGGCATCCGAGCGCTTCGTGCCCATCATCATCGAGTGGGGCGTCCGCCAGGCAGCGATGTCTTCTGGTCCGCTCGTCATCTTTGTGCTGCACAAGGGCGCCGACAGCTTCATGTCCGACGCGGACTTCAAGGAGTTCTACTGGCCGACCCTCAAGGCCGTGATGAAGGGCCTCATCGAGCAGGGTATCGTGCCGACCATGTTCGCCGAGGGCGGCTATAACAAGCGGCTCGAGGTCATCCGCGATCCGGAGCTGCCCGCGGGCAGCGTCCTCTGGCTCTTCGACCAGACCGATATGGCGGCGGCCAAGCGTGCGCTCGGCGGCCATTCGTGCATCGCGGGCAACGTGCCGACCGCCTTACTTGCGCTGAGCACGGTGGAAGAGGTTGTGAAGTACACCCAAGACCTGCTCGATACCTGCGCAAAAGACGGCGGCTTCTTGCTCGAGAACGGCGCGGTGCTCGACGACGCCAAGGCTGAGAATCTCAAGGCCATGATCGACACGGGGCGCGCCTGGAGAGGGTAGATAGCCGAGGGGTCCGCTGCTCCGGCCTGCACCCCTCCCGCAGCTTCGCGGTGCTCAGGGTGACGCTTTGCGCCGCTCGCGTATGAGCGAGACGAACGCCCCTGCTACCGTGAAGCCGGCTCCTGCCAGCATGGCCTCCCGGTAGCCGGCCGCGAACGCCTGCGCGTTTTCCACGCCCGCCCGCGCGCCCAGGAGTATCACCCGGCCCCCTTCCGGGCCCAGCTTGGAGGCGGCGATGGCGCCCAAGACGGCTATTGAGATACCCATGCCGCAGAAGCGCGAAGTGGCGAACATCCCCGAGGCTACGCCCAACTCGGAGCGCTCGACCGACCCCATGATGGCGGAGAAGTTGGGCGTACTGAAGAGGGCGATACCCAAACCGAGCGTGCCCGTGGCCGCCAGGACCTGCCAGATGGACGTGGAGACGGTGAAGGCGGCGAGCTGCACCATCCCGCCCGCCGTCACCAGCATGCCGAGCGCGGTGAGCCCGCGCGACCCGTAGCGGTCGGAGAGCCGGCCGGCGAGGGGTGTGAGCAGCGACAGCACCGCCGGCTGCAGCAGCAGGACGAATCCCGCCAACTGGGCCGACCTGCCCTGGACCACCACCAGGAAGACCGCGGTGAAGATGGGTACGCCATACGCCGCGGCCATGTAGAGGATCGAGGCCAGTGTCATAGAGGTCAAGACCCGGCTGCGCTTGAAGAGCCCAAGGTCGAGTATCGGCTCGGCCGTGCGGTTCTCCGCGTAGACGAAGAGGGCGGCGAAGACGATCACCGACGCCAGCGGCGCTATGACCGCCCAGTTGTCCCATCCCCAGAGCGGCGAGAAGATCAAGGGCACGAAGAGGGCCGTCAGCATAGCGCCCAAGAGGGCTGCTCCGCGGATATCCACCCCGCCTCGACGTGTGGTGGCATCGGGCCGCTCAGCCTCTTCCCGTGCCATCACGCCCGCCAGGTCGCGTCTCTCGGCTCCCAGCAGGCTCCACCCCGCGATAAGCGTCCCGACGACGATGGGAACCTTGATGAGGAACACCCACGGCCAGCCCATGTGGGTGACTATCAGGCCGCCCAGCGGCGGGCCGAAGGTCTGGCCGAGGGTGGACCCCAGCATGTTGAGGGCCAGTGCGCGGCCGCGTTCTTGTGGAGGGAATACGGCAGCCACGATGGCGGCGCTGGTGGTGAGGACCATGGCCCCGCCGACGCCTTGGAGCACCCGCCCGACGATCATGAAGGCCCCGTTGAACGAGAACGCCACCATCACGGAGAACACGCCGAAGAGCAGGGTGCCCAGCCAGTAGAAGAAGTAAGGGCCTCGCTTCTCCGACCAGCGCCCTATGGGGATGAGGAGCACGGTGACGATGAGCAGATAGGCGGCCTGCACCCACA
>ENA-UOXR01000928-UOXR01000928.1-bioreactor-metagenome-genome-assembly--contig:-NODE-928-length-32796-cov-6.086528_pt1 | contig 32796 bp, 31 predicted proteins | sample MGYA00238164_ERZ764825 | MGnify/ENA primary metagenome ERZ764825 (study PRJEB28920, sample SAMN05720171) | bioreactor metagenome | isolation source: Anaerobic biogas reactor | place: USA:Washington... | reverse complement strand
CTTACGGATTGTCAGGCGTGCGGCTAGTATACACATCCTGGCTCTGACCTGTCCACCGAGGCCACTAGATAGCCCAGGTTGATCAACCCACGCCGCCTCCCTATACTCAAGGCTCTATCGGGTGTGGGGGCGGAGCATCATGTTCGGACGACGTGCCGTCATCGTGTATCTCTCTTTTGCGCTGGCCTTGGCGGCCTGTGCCCTACCAGCCACGCCGAACGCTCCTGCCACGGCTACGCCCACCACGGCAGCTCTGCGCAACAACTCCCAGCCGATGACGCCCCAGCCCACCTCGCCGGCAACGCCGGCTCCGTTACCCACTCCAGTGATGCAACTGGCCTTGACCGGTGCCCCCGTGCAGGCCTGGACCGACCCCAACCTGGTGACGGGGATACTGGCGTTACCGGGCGAGGTTTGGGCGGCCACGCAAAGTGGCGTCGTGCGTTGGGATCTGGATTCAGATACGATGGCCCGGTATGGAACTGCTGAGGGCCTGGCGGCGCTCTCAACGCGAGGCATCGCCGTGGACTCGGACGGCCGGATCTGGATCGGCTATGCGGAGCTGGATGCCTGGAGCGTCTGGGACGGTCAGTCCTGGCAGACCTATGACCAGCGCGAGCGTGCCGTCGAGGCCCACTATGACGCCATGGTAGCGGCCCGACGCACCGATCCACGTCTCTGGACGAACCGCGCAGATAGTACCTGGGTGTGGCTCCCAGAGATCGCCGGCCGGGCCGAAAGCTATGACGGGCAGCGCTGGCGCCTCTATGGCGAGAACCGTGGCGTGCGCTCTGGCACCTGGCTGGTTGACGTGTCGGTGGATGGTCAAGTATGGGCCGTAGGTTCGGCCGTTAGCACCGTCTTTGAGGGCGAGGTCTACTGGGATGACCACAGCTACTATTCTGGCATGGGAACGGGTTGCGCCGCTACCAGTGCCTCGGTGGACGCGCGAGGCGGGCTTTGGGTAGGCTATGCGTGTGAGAGCGGCCAGCCTGGCGGATTGATGTACTGGGATCTGACGCATGGTCGTTGGCGCGGCTATGAGCAAGCGCTCAATCCGCTCCTCCCTGCGCAGGTCTACTGGACGCACACCGACCAGAATGGCACCGTCTGGGTGGGCGGCGACGATGCCGTGATCTGGAAGGATCCCGAGAGCCCCTGGCGCCGTCTCGATATCACGGGCCTGCAGGTGCGTGCCGTGCAAGAACCGGCCGCCGATGGCCTGATGTGGCTGGGTACCGACCAGGGACTGGTCGCCGTCTCACAGAGAACCGGCGCCGTGCAAGCCCACCTGCGCATCCCGGCCCCGGCCATTCCCCCCAACGTCCTGGATGTGGCCACGGCTCCTGACGGCTCGATCTGGGTCGCTACGGAGCGGGGCGTGTTGTCGGTCGATGTCAGCACCGGCAAGCTCGAATCGATCTATCCGGATCCGATCGTCGCACTGGCCGGCGGGCCTCACGCCGTCTGGTTGGCCGGCCCCGGTGGCGTCTCGTATGCGGTCGATGGCGGCGATCTCTACCAGGTCTCGCAGGCCAACGTGCGCACCCTCACGCTGTCTCCAGAGAGTGAGGCTGCCATCGGCTGCACGCTGGGGGGTGAGCTCCTGCGCATCTGGCCGGACGGCACCGAGGACACGGTGGGTAACGTTCCCGCGCTCTTTGGCGCCACTGCCAAGGCTTTGGCCGTTGGGCCTGACGGCGTCCTCTGGGTGGCAACCGGCGTCGGCTTGGGACGCATCAGCCCCGAAGGCGAGGCACAGCTTCTGACGGTGGACGACGGGCTGCCCAACAATGATGTGCTGGCGCTTGCTTTGGGGCCCGAGGACGAGCTCTGGATCGGCACGCGGAACGGGCTGGCGCGTCTCCGGACCGACGGACGGTGGACGCGCTTTACCACCCAGAGCACTGAAGGCGGGTTGCGCTCGATGACAGTCCGCGACCTGACAGTGGGCCCGGGGGGCATGCTCTGGATAGCCACAGGTGGTGGAATCTCATCTCGCGAGCCCGAGGAGGCGGACTGGGCGTACTATGATCTGGCCGGGGCGCGAGCCGTTGCCATGGATGCACAAGGGAATGCCTGGATTGGAACCAACGCGGGCCTAGTCCGTGTCGCCGGGACGGCGATGACACCAGTACCCTAACCTGCCGTGGACGCCGAGCCGTTGTCGCCTTCCAGCTCGATCCATCGCTTTCGCAGGCCCACCAGCACCGCCTCGGTGCGTGAGCCTACCCCCAACTTGCTAAAGATGTTGGCCATGTGCGATTCGACGGTACGCGGGCTCACAACCAGCCTCTGGGCGATCTCGCGGTTGCTCAGCCCCTGCCCCGCCAGCTGCAGCACTTCTAGCTCGCGGGGCGTGAGCCCTTCCACATCGTCAGGCTGCTCGGTCGGCCCCGCCAGACGTCGCAACACCTTTCTGGCCACCGAGGGATGCAGGACTGACTCACCCGCCCAAACCCGACGGACTGCGTCGATCAGCTCACTACTTCGGGCGTTCTTGAGGAGATAGCCAGCCGCGCCAGCCTCGAGAATGGCAAAGACGTACTGATCGTCGTCATATGCCGTCAGCACCAGCACCGCGGTACGAGGACAGATCTCTTTGACCTTGCGGGTGGCGTCGATGCCGTTCATGACGGGCATGCTGATATCCATGAGGATGACGTCGGGCCGCGTCTGTTGAGCCAGCTCGACGGTCTCCGCCCCATCGCCTGCCTCTCCCACCACCGTGAGATCCTCTTGCCGCTCGAGGATTCGGCGCGTGCCCTCACGTACCATCACGTGGTCATCGGCCAGGAGGATGCGAATCGGCTTCATTGCGTCCGCTCCCAGAGTCTATGGTGGTTGGGGTCCGCCCAACGGCGGGTACGCGTGTCAAACATGGAACGAGCCCTGTCTACCGCCGCCCAACGCGACAGACAGGGCCCGCCCACCAAGGAGGAGAAGAAGCGCTGCTCGCAACGATTGCTGCGACTCAGCCAAGGCCGCCCGTACCGTCTGATCTGTAAGGCTGCCCTCAAACTCGTTGACACTATACCACCGCCGACCTCGCTCGCCATCCGCGATCGTGCCCATCTCATCTACGTGATTCTACCCACCCGATGTCCTCGGCCAGCGGATCCGGCCCGAACGTCTTGTGAGCTGCATCCAAAGGGATGATGATGCTGACGGCAGTGCCTTGGCCGGGCTCGGAAGTGATGGTCGCCTTGCCCCCGAATAGGCGCGCCCGCTCGTGCATCCCGATCAGCCCCAAGCCGCCGGATTTGACCAGCTCCGCGGGGGTGTCCGGCGCCGCAAACCCGACTCCATCATCGGTGACCTGCAGCCGCACCCGATCCACGCCATAGATTAGCTTGATGCTCGCGTGGCCGGCCCTGGCGTGTCGGCGCACATTGCTCAGGGCCTCTTGTGCCAGCCGGTACAGGCCAAGCTCGAGCTCTGGCGACAGCGGAATCGGCTCGCCAATGATCTCGACGGTGACCTGGGTTGGCTCCTCACGACTGACCCGATCGCCCAGCAGATTGAGCGTCCGCGGCAATCCCAGCTCTTCCAGAAGCGGCGGGCGCAGGTCACTGGTAAAGCGGCGCACACCCTCCAGCGTCAGATCCACCATGTCACGAATCTCTTCTAGCTCTGCGGCGAGGGTAGGATCCTGGGCGTCCTCCTGTGCCATCTCGATCCGCCGTCCCAGGACGATCAGGGCTTGGGCGGTGTCGTCGTGCAGCTCGCGGGCCACCCGCTTGCGCTCTCGCTCTTGGCTGGAAAGCACCGACGCCACATAGTTCTCCGTGTCGGCCCGGTACAGAGCGAGGTGATCCACCATCGTGTTGAAAGCCTGCACCAGTTCCTGGACCTCGCTGGGACCGCCTTTGATCGACACGTGGGCATCAAACTCGCCCGTGGCCACATCGTCAGCCTGCTGCACCAGGCTACGCAGGGGCGCAGTGATCCTGCGACTGGTGATAGCCAGCACCGCCAGCGGCGCCATCACCACGAGCACAAGAATTGCGCCCATCAGCAAGAGGAACGAGCGCGTGGGACCCATCACGTCCTCCCACGCCTCATAGGTGATGAGCGCCCACCCATCCCACGATAGATCGGCAAAGAGCGAGCTACGCAATTCGCGCAGAGGAACCGGCGCATAGCCCATAATGGTGGTGCCGCTGGAAAGGCGTACGGTCTGCGCTCCCTGCTCGCCCCGCTGCAGCGCCTCCACGGCCGGGTGCGCGCCGAGCTGATAGCCCCCCAGCTCGGCACTGGGATGGTAGAGGATCATGCCGTCGCTGTCGATGAGAAACGCAAAGCCGCTCTCACCCACGCGGACCATGTCCACCGCGTGTCCCAACCTGGATCCCGACAGATCCCACACCCCCAGGATGCAGCCCGAGAACTGCCCCAACGCGCCGTACACCGGCACCGCAGCGACCACGATGGTCTCGCCTTCACCGCGTAACAGCGGCGACCGAACTGGGCGTCGCAGCCGTCGCGCTTGCGCGTAGAACTCCATGCCGCCATAGTCCCGCGCGTCGCCATCGAGGGTCGAAGCGATCACGCGACCATCGGCATCGGTCACGCTGATGCGGTCAAAGCGGTCGGTCAGCGTCATGCTCATGCTGAGGAGATCGCGAATCCCATCGGGATCGCTGGTTCGGACGGGCTCGAGGGAGGCGATCTGCGTGAGGAGGAGCACCGAATCGGCGATATGAGCGGCCACTTGCTGAGACGCGAGGAGCACCAGCTCCGAGTCACGATCCTCGACCAGCCGTTGCTGCACCTGGGTGATGCCAAAGAGCATCACCAGCGAGAGCGCCACCAGCAGGATGGTGACGGGCACGGCCGTGGAGAGCATCAACTGCGAGCGGATGCCGGCTCCCAGGCCTCGGCGCCCTCTCTGGCTCGTGAACACGTCCATGACGCCGACCTACCAAAGGGCCCGGCGATTGGCATCACACGCAGGGCGCCATCTCCCAGCTAGGCCAACCGCCCCCTCATGCATCGTGCGGCGCCGATTCCTGCTCTACACTCGACGTCTCGTCCTCCGTGGGGGTCAGCGTCGCCGTCGGCGAGGCTGTCTGCGAGGGCGAAGGCGAGGGCGAGGGCGACGGCGACGGCGTCCACGTGGCCGACTCGGTCGGCGATACCGTGACAGTGGGCGTGTGCGTACTGGTCGGCGTGATCGTCACCGTCGGCGTTCTCGTCGGTGTCGGCGATGGGCTGACAGTAACCGTTACGCTGGGCGTGGGGGTGGGCGCCAGGGCCCAACCCACCTGCACCAGGGCCTCCCCGCCCCGCTCATAGTACTCGACCACCACGCTGTGCTTGCCCTGCTTGAGGGTCACCTGCTCTTGGATCAACCGCGCGCTCGAGTCGCGCCAGTCGTCGATGAGCAAGGTGCCATCCACAAAGACGCGCACACCATCATCCGCCTTGGCCCAGAAGACATACTCCCCGCCGTCCAGGAGCAGCGAGCGGGTCCACCGCGCGGAAAAGTTGTCGCTAGGAAGGCCGTACCCAGGCGAGTTCATGCCCCAGTCAAAGCTGATGGCCACATCATCGCGCACAAAAGCTGGATCGCCTCGCAGCTCGGCGTTGTCAAAGTATTCGCCCTTCCACCCGCTAAAGGTGTCGATCCGCTCCCACCAGACGCGGATGAAGGCGTTGCCCGTCTGCTCGAGGAACTCGACGCGGATGGTGTGGGAGCCATCGTCCAGGTAGGTGTACCCCACATAGGTGCGGGGCGCATAGCTGTGCCATTCGTCGATGATCAAGCGCCCATCGACCCACACACGCACCCCATCATCGACGTTGGCCAGGAAGCGGTAGCCCCCCTCCTCAAAGACCAGGTTCCGCGTCCATCGCGCGCCAAACCAGTCCTCGGGCACGGACTGGTCGGGCGAACGGGCGCCCCAGTCAAAGTCGAGCGCCAAGTCGTTGCGAACCAGCACGGGGTCGCCCACCAGGTCAGGGTTGCCAAAGTACTCGCCCTTCCAGTCGGGGTAGAGGCCGCGATAGTCCCACCAGACGCGTATCTGGGCGTTGTGGGTGCGGTCATAGTAGGCTACCTCGACCAGATGCTCGCCCTCGGTGAGGTAGACATCCCCCGACGCCACCGTCGCCGACTGATCGCGCCACTGGTCGATGACCAGCACCCCGTCCACCCAGAGTCGCACCCCGTCATCGCTGTAGGCATAGAAACGATAGCCGCCCGCCTGAAACGTCCAGCGACCGCGCCACCGAACCGAGAACTCGTCCCTCGGCAGCCCTGGAGCAGGAGCCCCAAGCTGCCACTGGAAATCGATATCTTTGTCCGTGCGCACCAGCACTGGTTCGCCCGAGAGGGTCGGGTTGTCATAGTACTCGGCATGCCACATGCCCTCGGGCGCGAGATCGTCAGAGCTGCTGGTCGGCTTGGGGGTGGGCGAAGGCGGCAAGGCCGTCGGCGTTTTGGCCTCGATGTCCACTAGGGTAATGGTCTCGGCCACCAGACGGCCGATGGCATCCAGCTCGCCCTCGGCATAGATGGTAAGGCCTGGCTCGATCGCCTCGTTACTCACGCGGGTACCATCGCCCCGCCAGACTTCGGTCGCCTCGCTGACGATGATCTGCTCGGCGGTGCCCTCCAGGGGCGTCACCACGATGATGAGGGCGCCAGGAGAGTACTCGCGCACCTGCCCCAGCACGCTGGCAGCAGAGGGGGACGTTTCGGTGGCCCCAGTCTCGGGCATGGGGGTGTTCACATCGGGTGCGGGCAGCGTCGACGGCTGGGGAAGGATGCGGTCCCGCGCCACACCCACCCAAATGATGATGCCCGTGCCCACCGTGAGCAGGGCGACGGTCAGCAGAGCCACGAGGGCTTTGCGCCACGTGCTCAAGAAATCACCTCCGAAGGTACCGTAGCGTCACGTCTTTCGCCGAGCGCCGCGGTCAGTGCAGCTATATTAGCACACGCACCCACCACAAGCAACGCGCCCTCCCCGTCGCGCAGAGGTGTGCACCCAGCGTCGGGATGGTCTATAATCAGCTCATGGTGGATACGCATGAGACGGTGACAGCTCCTCGTCGCGCTATATGGCTCCCCTTGCAGAGAGCCCTGTTGTCTCTTCTGCTGACAGCCTTGCTGTCTCTGGCTGCCTTTGGGGGCCTGACGCTCGCCTATCAGTCTGCCCATGCCCAACAGTACTATCGCGGCGTAACCATTCACGGCACCCATGTCGGCGGGCTGACGAGAGCAGAAGCTCTCCAACTCTTGCGGGAGCAGCATTCTGCCAGCCAGATGCCCTATGTGACCCTCGAGAGCGTCGGCGCCACGTGGACTCTGTCGCTGGAGGCGCTGGGAGGCGTATTCGACTGGGATACGGCCCTGGACCAAGCCTGGGCCATCGGCCGCACGGGCTCCTGGCAAGCGCGCCTACGGGCGCAAGCTCGCGCCCTCTGGTATGGCTATGACGTCGTAGCGCCGCTGGAGGTTTCGCAGGGACTCTCACTCGAACCGTTGCGCCGCATCGCCCGCCAGTCGGCCCAGCCCGCCACCTCTGCCAACGTGGACCTCGCTGGTCTCTCCGTGGTAGCCCAGACCTCTGAGGCAGGCTATGAGCTCGATCTCACCGCCACGCGTCAGGCCATCGAGCAAGCCATCGCAAGAGCCCTGGGGGGATCGAGCTGGGGGCAGGAGCCCCGCCTGCTGGCCTTGGATAGGTGGAATCTCTCCACCGCGCCGCTCCTGCTTCCTGAGCCCGTGCTCGTGCCGCTGGTCTTTCGCGACGTGCAAGCCTCGCTATCGGATCTCGCCGATGCCCAAGCTAGGCTGGATGCCTTGATGGCCTCGCCGCTCGTCCTGGAGATGTCCGTAGCAGAGATCGCCGCCGATGGCAGCCTTCAGCGCACGATGCGGCATTGGGCCATCGACCAAGCCACCTTGGCCTCCTGGATCACCATCAACACCGCCAATTCGACTGCGGGGCCTCGCCTGTCCATCATGCTGGACGAGGGCCGTGTGGATGCGTACCTGAGTCGACTCGGGCAATCGGTCGGCCGCCCGCCCCGAGAGGGCAGGTTCCTCTACAATGAAACCTCACAGGAGATCGAGATCGTGGATCCTGGCCAGATGGGGGTCGCGCTGGATCTGGCAGGCGCGCGCCAAGAGATCCTGCAAGCCGCCTTTGGTTCCGACCACACCGTGCAGCTACCCATCCACCAAGCAGCGCCTCTGGTTACGGCAGAGGACTTGAGCGCCATGCTGCCGCTGGATCTGCTAGCGACGGGGGAGAGCAGCTTTGCAGGGTCCACACCAGAACGCGCGCAGAACATCCGAGTAGCCACTGAGCGCTTCCACGGCATCGCCGTCCCGCCAGGCGCAGAGTTCTCCTTTCTGCATTATCTGGGGCCCGTGAACGCATCGACGGGGTATGCCGAGTCGTGGGTCATCATGAGCGACCAGACGGTACTGGGGGCGGGCGGCGGCGTGTGCCAGGTCAGCACCACCTGCTTTCGGGCCGCGTTCTGGGGCGGCTATCCGATCACCGCCCGCTCACCGCACGCCTATCGCGTAAGTTGGTACGAGCCGCCACTCGGCCTGGATGCTGCGGTCTATGCGCCCACCACCGATTTCCGCTTTCGCAACGACGACGACTGGCCCATCTTGATCATGACCACGGTGGATGAGGCGGTCGGCGCACTCTCCTTTTCCTTCTATGGCCGCTCCCGCGGGCGCGAGGTCACTATCGTGGGACCCACCATCGAGGGTACCCATCAGCCTGGTCCCGCGGTAGAAGAGTTCGACGCAACCCTGCCCGCGGGCACCCGCATTCTGGCTGAGCGGGCGCGGGAGGGGCTAGACGTGGTGATTCTCCGCATCGTAGAGCAGGGCGGCGCCATCATATCCGAGGACGAGTTTACCAGCCGCTACCAGGCCTGGCCCGCCCGCTACCGCGTGGGCCCGTCCACCGCCTCGGCCCAGCCGTGAGACCAGAAAGGCGGCTAGCATCATGTCACTTCAGCTAGGGCTGGTCGGCCTGCCCAATGTCGGAAAATCAACACTCTTTAACGCCTTGACCAACGCGGGCGCCGACGTCGCCAGCTATCCATTCACCACCATCGACCCCAACGTCGGCGTGGTGCCCGTCCCCGACCAGCGGCTCGGTCGCCTGCAAGAGATCATCGCGCCCGAGCGCCTCGTCGCCACTACCTTGCACGTCGTCGACATCGCGGGGCTGGTCAAGGGCGCCAGCCAAGGAGAGGGCCTCGGAAACCAGTTCCTCTCGCATGTGCGCGCCGTAGATGCCGTGGCCATGGTGGTGCGATGCTTCAGGAACCCCGATATCGCCCATGTGACGGCAGAGTTGGATCCTCTGGGCGACATCGAGACGATCGACCTAGAGCTGGCCCTCTCCGACCTGGCGGTGCTGGAGCGGCACCAGCAAAAGCTAGCGGGCCTTGCCAAGGCCAATCCACGCGAGTACCGCGCCGAGGTAGAGACCGTCGCCAGGGCGATGGAGGCCCTGAGCGCTGGTACCGCTATCCGCGATCTGGACCTCGCTCCTGAACAGAGGGCACTGTTGGCGCCGATCCCCCTCCTCACGGCCATGCCGCGCATGTTCGTGGCCAACGTGGGAGAGGAGGATCTGCCAGACGGAGGACCGCTCGCGGCTGCCGTGCGCGAGAGGGCCGAGCATGAGGGAGCGCCCGCGATCGCACTGTGCGCCGAGCTAGAGGCCGAGCTGCAGGAGCTCCCGCAGGACGAGGCGCAAGAGTATCTAGCTTCGTACGGACTCGACCGCTCTGGCCTGGATCGCGTGATCGCTACTGGTTACGAGCTCTTGCAGCTCATCACCTTTTTCACCACCACAGGAGGCAAAGAGGTGCGCGCCTGGACCCTCCGCCAAGGGCAAACCGCCCTCGACGCGGCGGGAACCGTCCACACCGACATGGCCCGTGGCTTTATCCGTGCCGAGGTCGTGGCCTTTGCGGACCTAGACCGCACCGGCTCCATCGCCCACGCGCGTGAAGCTGGCCAGGTGCGCCTGGAGGGTCGCGACTATTTGGTGACCGATGGCGATGTGATCCACATCAGATTCGCCATATAAGCGCCATTCTCGCGGTTGCTTGCACCATCACAGGCGCCTATGATGGGTATGTACGTGTCGGAATATGACTCGATCAGGAGGTAATTGTGTCAGCCAAACTCGGCATCGGTACTCTCGGACTCGCTCACGGTCACGTGAGCTCGTATGCCAACATGATCAAGGACTTTGACGACGCCAAGATGGTGGCCTTCTGGGACCACGACGTCGCCCGAGGCCAGGGCGCGGCCGAACGCTTTGGCGTCGATTTCGAGCCGCACCTCGAGGACATCCTGGCGCGCAAAGACATCGATTGCCTAGTAATCGGCAGCGAAACCAACCGCCACGCCGACTTGGCAGTGGCGGCGCTCGAGGCGGGCAAGCCCGTGCTCCTGCAAAAGCCCATGGCGACCACGCTCGAGGGCTGCGATCGCATCATCGACGCCGTAAACCGAACCGGCCAGTGGTTCAGCATGGCGTTCCAGATGCGCTGCGATCCGCAGAACATTGCCATGCGGAACCTGCTCCGCGAGGGCGCGATCGGTCGCGTGGGCTTTGTGAGGCGGCGCCATTGCATCGGCGTGCTGTTCAGCCAGCAGTTCGTCGAGGGCCCTTCCAAGTGGCACATCTCGGCCGAGGCGAACGTGGGCATGTTCTTTGATGATGCCACCCACGCCCTAGACTGGCTCTACTGGACGATGGGTTCCAAGCCCGTCTCGGTCATGGCCGAGATCGACAACGTGCTCACCGATATCGCTCCCGACGACACGGGCACAGCCATTTTCCGCTTTGCCGATGGCACCTTTGCCACCATCACGAATACCAGCGTGTGTCGCGCCGGTGAGAACACCGTCGAGATCTATGGCGACCAGGGCGTCCTGGTCCAGAACCACGGCGATGGGCCGTCCGCTGCCATCAAGCCGCCGCATCCCATCGGTGTCAAGCTCTATCAGCAAGAAAAGGCCGAGCTGGGATGGCAGGATCTTGGCCTGCCCATGGTGAACGGCCAAGGCGACCGCATCGCAGGGGTGGCGCGACCATTCATCGACGCCTTCAAGTCCGGCGTGCCCATGTGCACGGCCGAGGAAGGCCGCGTGTCCGTCGAGATGGTCTTGGCCTGCTACCGATCCGCGGCGACCGGCCAGCGCATCACCTTCCCGTTCGAGGGCTGAGCCAGCCCGGGCCCACACTAAAGCGCCCCCGCCACTATTGGCGGGGGCGTTCTCTTGCTGGGCGAGTCCTCACTCGCCTGGCGGTGGCACTCCGTCGCCTTCGCCACCACTCATCTGCCCCAGACGATCGATGGTCAGGATAAAGGTAAGAGTCTCGGCCAGCGATGCCTCGGGCAGAGATGGCCGCTTGACGGCATACACCCCCAGGGCCGACAGGACCATGATGGCCAGGGCAATGAGCACCGGCGAGAGGCCGCTGGTCCGGGAGGTAGGCATCGGCCGGGGGGGCAAGAGCACCGCGGGACGGTCCCAGGGCTGTTGCAGCGCCACCGCCGGCCCGGTGGGATAGTGCACCAGGGCGAAAGGCAGCGTACCCTGCACGCCTTGGCGGGCAGCCGCTCGCTGCAGCATCCTCCGGAAGCGCTCTGGCCGCGGCCCAGCCAGCCGAGCAATTCGGCGACGCCCGCCTACCCCGCCCAGCATCTGCCCGCCCACGAGCACCGTCTCACCCGGACGCATCCGGTGGTGACAGCGCCGCAGCGGCGCTAGCCCATCGGAGCCCGCCGCTCCCACGGGCCAGGACGGAATCGCGCGCAGGCCATGATCGTCCGCAACCCAGACCCCATAGCCCAGCGGCAACAGCGCCGTCAGGTCCAAGCCGGCAAGCACGGCACCGCAACACGACCACGCTCCATCGTCGCCAACCCCATGGCCGAGGGTCTCGCGAAGCATCGGCTCCACGTCAAAGCGCGGCGAGCCATAGTAGCGCTCAGCAGCCTGGGCAAGCTGAGGGACATCCTCGGCCACGCCAGGAACCAGCAGGAGCCATCCCATACGCTGGCGCTCGAGGGCCGTGCCGCCCTCAAAGGCCGGCAAAGCGCCGTCGAGCGTCACCCAGAGGCCGAGCGGAGTTCTGGCCGCCTGCATGTTCCCCTGCCGCCAATCTGCTCCAGGAACCAGCGTCACAGCACCCATTATAAGCCCGCCCTGTTGACGCCGCAACAGAATCTGCCATCGTTCGCGCGATACACGCGATTTGACCTCACCATGGGCCATAGGTAGAATACGCTCGTCACCACATAAGGAGGAGGTCTCATGCCATTCGGCAAGGTCGGTGTCTGGGAACTGCTGATTGTGCTGCTGATCGTGGTCGCCGTCTTTGGAGCGGGCAAGATCGCGAGTCTCGGCGGTGCGCTCGGCAAGGGTGTGAGTGATTTCCGTAGTGCGATGGGTAGCGACGAGAAGAACAAGGAGCCCGACGACAAGAAGGACTCCGCAGCGGCGGATGCTGCTGAAGGCGCTGCCGCAGGTACTCAGAACGAGGCCAAGAGCGAGGACTTCTAGAGGCGTACGGCTCGGAAGGGGCAAACCGTGCAGACTCTAGGTCCGATGGAACTGCTGATCATTCTGCTGATCGCTGTGGTGATTTTTGGGACGGGCAAGCTGGCGGGTCTGGGTGGCTCTCTGGGCAAAGGCATCAGAGAGTTCAGGGATGCCACCAAAGGGCTTGAGGAGGCCTCCGAAGACGTCAAGGAGGTCATCGATGAGGTCTCTGAGGGAGCCGATTAGGCTTGTTCTTGCCCGGTGAGAGGCTTCCGGCATTACGCACGCAGCCCGGCAGTGCAACCCATCGCGGTTGCCGCCGGGCTTGCGTTGTTTCTGGGGACTGACCAGGATCGACAACTCCAAAAGGGGGCTTGAGCATGTTCGAACTGAGCGGGTTCGCTGACGAGATCTCGCCCGATTTCGAGGTCCAGCTAGACGTCTTGGCATCGCTCAACATTCGTTATCTGGAGCTCCGGGGCGTCTGGGGCAAGAACGTGCTGGAGCTCACCGATGCCGAGGTGGCGCGCGTGAAGGCGTTGCTGGCACAGCGTGGCATCCGCGTCTCGGCCATCGGCTCGCCCATCGGCAAGATCGGCATCGAAGAGCCGATGGAGCCGCACCTCGAGCAGTATTGGCGCGCCCTTGACCTCGCGGAGGAGCTAGAGGCCCCCTACATCCGCATGTTCTCATTCTTTGTGCCCGAGGGACAGGCCAATGCGCACCGTGACGAAGTCATGCGCCGCCTGAGCCTCCTCCTGGATGATGCGGCAGGGCGTCCGGTGGTACTCTTGCACGAGAACGAGAGCCACATCTACGGAGATATTCCCCGGCGATGCCTGGATATCCACCAGACGTTGAACGTGCCGCAGCTGCGGATGACCTTTGATCCAGCCAACTTTGTGATGAACGACGTGCATCCCTTTGACGATGCCTTTCTCATGCTAGTCGACTGGATCGAATACCTCCACATCAAAGACGGCGTCATGGCCGAAAAGCGCGTGGTGCCGGCTGGTGAAGGCGATGGTCAAGTCAAGGAGGTGCTGGCGGCGCTGGCAGCACGCGGCTATGATGGGTTCGCCTCGCTAGAGCCACACCTGGCACATGCCGGCACGTTCCAGGGCTTTTCGGGGCCAGAGCTATTCGGGGTAGCTGCCGCGGCGCTGCGCAAGCTAATCCGCGACATCGAAGCCTGAGGGCAGAGCGCCAGCAAAAGGGGGTAGCGTGGGCGAGAAAACCATCGTCAAGGGTGTCATTCCCGTGGCAGGCATGGGCACGCGGCTGTTGCCCGCCACCAAATCGCAGCCGAAAGAGATGCTGCCCGTCGGCCGACGCCCCGTCGTGCAGTATGTGGTCGAAGAGCTACAGGGAGCCGGCCTGGATCAGCTGCTCTTTGTGACCGGCCGCAAAAAGACTGCCATCGAGGATCATTTCGATCCCGACCCAGAGCTAGTTCGCACCCTGTCCACGGGTGGCGGCTATGCGCTCCTGGAGGAGCTGGCCTTTACCGAGACCGACACTCGCTTTTTCTACACGCGGCAGAGCACCCCTCGCGGCCTGGGAGACGCCGTCAACCACGCTCGCGAGTTTGTGGGCGATGAGCACTTTGTGGTAGCCCTGGGCGATTCCATCATTCAGGATCATGACGACTCTGCCTACCTGCGCGCCCTCATGGAGGCGCACATCGCCGCCGACGCCGCATGCACGGTGGCGGTGGAAGAGGTAGCCCGCGAGGACGTTTATCGCTATGGCGTGGTCAAGCCCGCGGGTGAGGTCAGGCACGGGGCGTTTGAGGTGGAGGATCTGGTGGAAAAGCCCCGCGTGGAGGCGGCCCCCAGCAACCTCGCCATCGCGGCCCGCTATGCGTTCAGCCCGGCGATCTTTGACGCCCTGGCGCGAACGGCGCCGGACCGCAACGGCGAGCTGCAACTCACCGATGCGATCAAGCTGCTCTTGCAGCTCGGGCATCGCGTTATCGCGGTTCCCTTGCGCCCAGGCGAGCGACGGTACGATATCGGCAACTTTGAGAGCTACTTTCTCGCCTTTATCGATTTCGCGTTGGCGGACGAAAAGTATGGCTATATGGTGCGCCAGTACCTAAAGCGCAAGGCCAGGGAGTTCTGAGTGGGCGAGGGGGTACACTGCTCGGCCCCGGGGCGTTGCGGCATCATTGGCAACCCCACGGACATGTACGGCGGCACGGTGATCTCGTGCTCGATTCCGTTTCGGGCGCACGCTCAGGTTGAGCCCGCTGGTCGCCTGGAGGTCGCCGTGGCCGGCCAGGAGATGGTCGTTCGCGATGTGGACGATCTGGCGCTCAACGGCGATTACTTTGATATCACCCGAGCGGTTCTGGACTATATGCGAGACAGCGAGCTTTGCTGCCGCATCTCGTACTGGACCGATATTCCCGTCAAGGCCGGTGTGGCTGGCTCCACAGCCCTCACGGTAGCAATCCTGGCCGCGCTACTACGCTACAAGGGTCTTTCGCGTCACCGCTACCAGGTCGCCGAACTGGCGCGGCATATCGAGCTCAACCACCTGAGGGTGGTCTGCGGCTACCAGGATGCCTACATGTGCACCTTTGGCGGCCTGAACTATATGGACTTTCGCGGTAAAGAGTTCTACCGCTCGGCCAGCGAAGAGATGTACGGCACCGTCGAGCCGCTGCAGGGGTTCGTGGGTGAGCTGCCGCTTCTGCTGGCCCATACGGGCGTTACTCATTCGTCGGATGCCGTCCACAAGCCGTTACGCGAGCGCTGGCTGGAGGGCGACCCAGAGGTCCGCCAGGGCTATGAGGAGATCGCCAGGCTGGCCCGCGAGGGCAAGCGCGCCCTCTTGAGCGGAGACTGGCCCCGCCTGGGCGTCCTCATGAACCGGAATCACGCCATCCAGCGAGACCTGGGCGGCTCCGGTGAGGCCAACGAGCGGCTCATCATGACGGCTCTGGACGCCGGAGCCCTCGGTGCCAAGCTCGCGGGAGCCGGCAATGGCGGGACCATTATCGCCCTGGCGCCCGATCCCGCGCCGGTCCGCGCCGCCCTGGAGGCGGCTGGCTCGGAGCTGCTCTTTACGCCAGTGATTGCGCCGGGCGTGTGTGAAGAGGATCGGGTGGAGACGCCGCCCGTCGGCCCCTAGCGCTTCCAACCCAAGAGAACAGGCTCGGCCTCTGGCGTCAGCTTGACACAACGCGCCCGGCACAGCTATAATCTGCCGACGTGTTTTGTATGAACCCTGCTTGCAGGAGGAGATATTCCCATGGTCAAGAGAACGTGGCAACCGAAAAAGCGTCGTCGTATGCGTGTGCACGGCTTTCGGCAGCGCATGTCCACCCAGGGTGGCCGCAAAGTGCTCAAGTCTCGACGCGCCAAGGGGCGCCAGCAGTTGACGGTTACGCGCAAGGGCAAGGGTACGCTGAGATAGCGGTAGAAGGTGTTGCCTCGGCAGTGTCGGTTGGTTCGCGCCAGTGACTTTCGGCAGGTACACCAGCACGGCCGCTCGGTCGCGAATGCGCTGCTAGTCCTCCGTTACCATCCTAATCATCTTGAATGGAGCCGTTTTGGCTTTTCGATCAGCCGACGGGTTGGCAAAGCGGTCGTGCGGAACCGCGTGCGGCGGCGCCTGCGTGAGGCCGTGCGCGAGCTGCTGGACCTGGCCGCACCGGGATGGGACGTGGTAGTGATTGCGCGCCAGGGCTGCGCCGAGGCCGACTATGACGCCATCGCATCAGCGACAGTGCATCTGCTTCATCGGTCTGGGTTGCTAGCCCCGGAGGGCACATCGGAGGACGTGGTAGACCGTGTCTCTTCCACAGCGGGTAATCCTGGGCCTTCTGACCTTCTATAGGCGGTTCATCTCCCCGGCTCTGCCGCCGGCCTGCCGTTTCACCCCTACCTGTTCAGCATACACATACGAGGCAGTGGCCCGGTACGGGGCTCTGCGTGGATTATGGCTGGGGGTTCGGCGGGTCTCCCGTTGCCATCCCTTTCACCCCGGAGGATATGATCCGGTGCCCGATGATGCGTTTCCGCCGCGCCGCCCCAAGGGTGGGCGCGTGCATAGCATATGAGGAGGTCTGGGTTGCACTCATTCAAGAGGTGGTGGCCGGTGGCGACCGCCGCGTTGTTGCTGGTAGTCACCCTGGCTGGCTGCGTCCCCGGTGGCGTCACCGATCCGGGTTGGACGGTCGTCGCAGCCACCGAGGACCGCGTCTATACCGTCTTGCCGGCGGGGCAAGTGTTGGCGCTGGACGCCGAAAGGGGCGAGGTCGTCTGGCAGTACCCGCCCCCCAGCGAGCGCTCCGGTCTGGGTGGGCTCTTTGCTGGTGGTAATGCCGACCAGCCCATGCCACTAGGAGCCGTTTACGGCGCCCCCACCCTAGTGGACGATCTGATGATCGTCGGCACCTACGCTGGCAAGCTCGTCTCCTTTGAGACCGAGACCGGCCTGCGACGTTGGGAGCTCCAGGTGTCCGATGACGCCATCATCGGCGGCGTGGCTGCCCGCGAGGGCGTACTCTACTTTGGGAGCGCGGACCACCGTGTGATGGCTGTGGATCTGGTGACGGGCGAGCCGATCTGGTCGTCGCCAGTGGAGACCGACAACCGGGTGTGGGGATGTCCGGCGGTGGATGATCGTCACGTCTATGTGGGCTCAATGGATCACAACGTCTATGCCATCGATCGGCATACTGGCTCGGTGGTATGGCAGACCGATGTGGGCGGTGCTGTGCCCGGCGATGTCAGTCTGGCGAACGGCATGGTTGTCGTTGGGAGCCTTGACAAGCAGGTGCATGCTTTGGATGCCGCCACAGGCGACCCGCTGTGGAGCGTCGCCGCGGGCGCCTGGGCGTGGGGCGAGGCCCTGGTGACCGAAGACATCATCTATGTGGGCGACCTGAATGGTCGGCTCCATGCCTTGTCCGTAGCCAATGGCGCGCCAGTCTGGTCGAGCGAGGTCCTGCTCGATGGGACGGTCCGAGCGGGCCCAGCCCTCTATGACGGCTCGCTGATCGTTGGCACCGAGAGCGGCACGCTCTATCGCGTGGAACGCGATTCAGGTCTCACAGCGACCCTGTATGAAGGCGAGGGCGCCATTCTGTCGACTCCCGCCATCGTAGGCGATCGCATCTATGTGGGAACCGCAGCGGGCTCTGTGATCGCCCTGGAGATGACAGATCGAGGCCCTTGGGAGCTGTGGGTCTACCCACCGCCCAAGTCGTAGAAAGAGGAGACGCCTCGTGACGCAAGCAGCCAATCGACCGAACGTCAACCCAGCCCAGGTGCGCAAATCGCTGATCACCTGGGGGATCATCATCGCCGTGGTGATCGCTGTCACCCAGATCGGGTGGAGCAACATCTGGCGCGAGGTCTTTATTCGTCCGTTTCTGAACGCCTTGCTGGTTCTCTACGCCTATCTGGGTGAGAGCTTTGTGGTGGCCATCGCCGCCTTTACCGTGCTCCTGCGCGGGCTCACCATGCCGCTCCAAGTGAAACAGATCCTGATGACTCGGCGGATGAGCGAGGTCCAGCCCAAGCTCCAAGAGATCCAGAAAAAGTACGGCGGCGACAAGCAGCGCCTCGCCCTGGAGCAGCAGAAACTCTACCAAGAGGCTGGCGTGAACCCGCTGGGCGGATGCCTGCCCACGGCCGTGCAGATGCCCATCTGGTTTGCGCTCTACTCGGCCATCAACACCATCCTGGCAGACACCCCCGTCGAGCTGATGAAGCTGGGGCAGCAGGCCTATGCTGGGTTTGCTCGGCTAGCCGAAATCGTTCCGCTGCAGAGCCGCTTTCTCTGGCTGAACTTGGCTCGCCCTGATTCGTCATCGTTCCCCTACCTGCTGCCGATTCTCGTGGGTGGCACCATGTGGCTCCAACAGAAGCTAATGACGCAACCCTCGACCGATCCGCAACAGGCGCAGATGAACCAGACGATGCAGCTCATGATGCCCGTCATGTTCGGCTTTTTCACCTTGCAGTTTTCCTCGGGATTGGCGATTTACTTTATCATCTCGAACGTGGTTGGCATTCTCATGCAGTTGCTGGTTGACCGCATCTGGGGAAAGCCAAAAGATGCGTCGGCGCAAGCCTAGACACAAGGGCGGGAGAAGATGATGGGACAAGAAAAGACAAAAGAGTTCACGGGCAAGACCGTTCGCGAGGCCATCGAGGCGGCAGCCGCCGCCCTGGGCGTCGCGGAGGATAGCCTCGAGTACCAGGTCGTACGCGAGCCCGAGCGCTCGCTTTTTGGACTGGTGCGCACGGGCGAGGCCTGCATCCGCGTGGTGGTCCCGAGCTCTGCCACCTCGCAGGGTGCAGATACTCTGGATGAGAGCGACGAGGACGAGGACTGGGACGAAGAGATCGACGACGAGGCCGATCTGGACGATAGCGAGGCTGAGCAGGCGCCTGTCGCACAGGCTGCGCCAGAGGCGGCCCGCGATCCGCGTCTCAAGCACAACCCGCCCAACCTTCGTCGCGTGGCGGAGGATGTCGTCACCACCCTGCTCGACTATCTCGGGGTGATGGCCGCCGTCGAGGTGGTGGATGCGGGTGGCCGCATCGATGAAGATACCGACGAAGCCGTGCCGCTACAGCTCAATGTGGTCGGCGACGACCTCGGGATCCTGATCGGACGCGGTGGCGAGACCTTGCGCGATTTCCAGTTTGTCTCGCGCTTGATCATCTCGCGTCAGATCGGCGTGTGGCCCAACCTCGTCCTGGACGTGGAAGGCTACAAGGAGCGGCGCGTTGAAACGCTAGAGGGCCTGGCCAAACGCATGGCCGACCAGGTTCGTGAGACGGGGCGTCCCCTCTCCCTCGAACCAATGCCGCCCAATGAGCGCCGCGCTGTGCACATGGCGCTGAGGGATGACCCCGACGTGTACACCGAGAGCAGCGGTGAAGAGCCCCGCCGCAAGGTGCGGATCTACCCGCGAGACTAGCGAGGACGTCTTGAACCCGACACCAGACTATGTGGTGGTCGGCCATGTGACGCGCGACCTGGACGCACAAGGTGGCTGGCGCGCTGGCGGCACGGCAACCTATGCGGCGTTGACGGCCGCGCGTCTTGGCGTGCGCGTGGGCGTGCTAACGGCGGCCGTTCCTGGTACAATCGGGCTAGAGGGTCAGGATGGCATCGAGGTGTCTCTGTGCTCGAGCCCAGAGAGCACCACCTTTGAGAACTTTTATCTCGACGGCCACCGCGAGCAGTACGTGCGCGCCGTGGCCACGCCGCTAGTTCCCGAACAGCTTCCCGCCGCGTGGCGTCAGGCTCCTGTGGTCCACCTGGGCCCCATCGCCCAGGAAGTTGACATCCGCTTCCTGGAGGCATTTGACGAGGCTCTGGTGGGGGTGACGCCCCAGGGCTGGCTCCGCGCGTGGGATGCGGATGGTCGCGTACGCGCCGTTCGCTTTGCCCACGAGGAGCAGCTGCTGCAACGGGCCGATGCGATCATCCTCAGCCTAGAGGACCTCGGTGGCGACCGCGGTTGGCTGGAGCGCCTGGCCAGTGTTGCCCCGCTGCTGGTGGAGACGCGGGGCCGTGAGGGAGCCGTCATCTTTCAGCGCGGCTTGGCCACCCATGTGCCCGCCTTCTGGGCCCAAGAGGTGGATCCCACGGGAGCTGGAGACGTCTTTGCGGCCGCCTTTTTGCTACGGTACCGCGAGTGCCGCGATCCCGTGGATGCGGCGCGCTTTGCCAACTGTGTAGCATCGTTCGTCGTTGAGGCGCCTGGCGCTACCAATCTGCCTACCAGGCCCCAGGTATCTCGGCGGCTGCTGACGGGTCGAGTGCGCGCGTGAACGGCCTCGTTGTGAGTGGAGTCTATCATGGGTAGGGTGTACGCGCTCGCCAACCAAAAAGGGGGCGTCGGCAAGACCACGACGGCGGTCAACCTGGCGGCCTATCTGGCAGAGCTTGGCAAGCGCGTGCTCTTGGTGGATATGGATCCCCAGGCCAACGCCACCAGCAGCTTGGGCGTTGACAAGCAGACGCTGGTACGCTCCGTCTACGATCTGCTGGTGGGATCGGAGCCCGCCTCCAGCCTGCTCACCCTGACCGCCCAAGCGGGGCTAGACCTGATACCCGCCTCGCCTGGCCTTGCTGGCGCCGAGGTCGAGCTGGTGGAGATGAGCGGGCGCGAGCTGCGGCTGCGCATGGCGCTAGCTCCGATTCGTAGCAAGTACGATTACGTGTTGATCGACACGCCACCCAGCCTGGGCATGCTCACCGTCAACGCTCTCGCCGCCGCCGACGGCGTGGTCATCCCGATTCAGTGCGAATACCTACCGCTGGAGGGGCTGACACAACTCTTGCACACCATTGAGCTGGTGCGCCAAAGCCTCAATCCCGACCTGGTTCTGCGGGGACTGGTGATGACCATGTACGACCCGCGCACCAACCTGGCGCGACAGGTGGTGGAGGATGTGCAGCGGCACTTTGCGGCCGCAGTCTTTCGCACCATCATCCCGCGTAGCGTCAAGCTGAGCGAGGCCCCCAGCTATGGAGAGCCCATCGCCACCTATGCCCCCGAATCAGCGGGGGGCCAGGCCTATGCGGCGCTCAGCGAAGAGATGCTGGCCACGGAGTGAGCGGTCCCGTCCGCAATGGTGACGGGTAGGAGGGGGAGTCATGGGACGCGGACCACGAACGGGCTTGGGGCGAGGTCTGGATGCACTGATTCCGCAAGGCAGCCAGGCGGGCGGCCTCAAGCGCGTGAGCATTGACGCCATCAGCCCCAACCCACACCAGCCTCGCACCGTTTTTGACCCCGAGGCCCTCCAGGAGCTGGCCGATTCCATCCGAGAGATGGGGCTGATCCAGCCCTTGATCGTGCAAGAGGCCGCCGAGGGCGAAGCGGGGAGCGCTCGCTACCGCCTGATTACAGGCGAGCGCCGATGGCGCGCCGCCCGCATGGCAGGACTGCAGCACGTCGAGGTCATCGTCAAAGACGCCAGCCCCCAAGAGATGCTCGAGCTGGCGCTGGTCGAGAACATCCAGCGAGCCGACCTGAACCCTCTGGAGGAGGCCGAGGCCTACCGTCAACTGGCCGACGACTTTGGGATGACCCAGGAGCGCATCGCTGAACGGGTGGGGCGCAGCCGCGTGAGCGTGACCAACAGCCTGCGCCTTCTCAAGCTACCCAACGAGATCAAGCAAGCGCTGATGGCGGCGCGCATCACCGAGGGCCATGCGCGGGCCCTGCTCATGCTTGAGGATGCCAGCGCGCAGATCGAGGCGCTCGAGGCGGTCCTCAAGAAAGAGCTCTCGGTTCGTCAGGCCGAAGAGCTGGCGCGCCGTCGCAACTGCGCGACTGGCGAGACGGGGCGGGCCCGCACCCGCGCCCCCGAGACCGTCGCGCTGGAGCAAGAATTCCGTGAGGCGCTGGGCACCAAGGTGGATCTCGTCCGAACAAGCAAGGGCGGGCGCCTGGTCGTGCACTTTTACTCCGAAGAGGATCTGGAGGCTCTGTACGAGCGTTTCGTCGCGCATTAGCTTGCCGCATCGATCAGGCGGAGCCACGCTGCTTGGGCAGGCTCCGCCTTTGCTATGGGGCCGATAAGGACAGGAAGGATGGGCCGACATGTTCGAACGATTGGATCAGATTCTCGAGCGGTATGACGAACTTACCCGCCTCATGGCCACGCCCGAGGTCTCGCAGGACCACATCAAGGTCCGAGAGTATGCTCAGGAGAGGTCCGAGCTGGAAGAGGTGGTGCAGGCGTACCGCGCCTATCGCGATGCCTCCACCGAGCTAGAGGCGACGCGCGAAATGCAGGCTGAGGGCGACCTCGGCGCCGAGATGCGCGAGCTGGTCGCCGCCGAGATCGACGAGTTGGAGGAGCGCCTGACCGAGCTCGAGCACCGTCTGCGCCTGCTGCTCTTGCCCAAGGATCCCCGCGACGAGCGCAACGTGATCGTCGAGATCCGCGCAGGCACTGGAGGCGACGAAGCCGGCCTCTTTGCGGCCGACCTCTTTGCCATGTATAGCCAGTACGCGGCCGCCCACCGTTGGCAGGTAGAGATCCTCTCTACCAACGAGACGGGCATCGGCGGCTACAAAGAGATCGTTTTTGACGTCAGGGGGCAGGGGGCCTACTCAAGGCTCAAATACGAGAGCGGTGTTCACCGCGTTCAGCGGGTGCCCAGCACCGAGACCAGCGGTCGCATCCACACCTCCACGGCGACCGTGGCCGTCCTGCCCGAAGCCGACGAGGTCGAGGTCGAGATCCACGAGAACGATCTGCGCGTGGATGTCTATCGCTCGGGCGGCAAGGGCGGACAGAGCGTGAACACCACCGATTCGGCGGTGCGGATTACCCACCTGCCCACTGGGCTGGTGGTGCAGTGTCAGGATGAGCGTTCCCAACTCCAGAACCGCGCTCGGGCCATGTCGATCCTGCGGGCGCGGCTGTATGACCTCGAGTACAACCGCCAGGCCGCAGAGCTCGAAAGCGCGCGACGGGTCCAGGTTGGAACGGGTGAACGAAGCGAAAAGATCCGCACCTATAACTTTCCGCAGAACCGCGTCACCGATCACCGCATCGGCATGACGGTGCACCAGCTCGAGTCGGTGCTGGGCGGCGAGATCGATCAGTTCATCGACGAGCTCACGGCGCAGGAGCAGGCCGCGCTGTTGGCGGGGGCCGCCGCGTAGAGGCTAACCGAGAGGTCGGGGTGAACTATGATGGGCGACGGGGAACCCTGCGCGGGAACCACTGTGGGCGAGGCGCGTCGCTGGGCGACGGGCTTGCTGGCCACCTCCAGCGAGACGCCGCGTCTGGATGCCGAGGTGCTGCTCGCTCACGTCCTGGAGGTAGGGCGCACGGCCCTGCTGACCGACCGCAGCCAGTGCCTAGATCCAGCGCAGGCGGAGCAGTTCACGGGGATGGTCAGACGCCGCCTGAAGGGCGAGCCTGTCGCCTACCTTACAGGTCGCCGCGCCTTTTATGACGTGGAACTGGCGGTGGACGCGCGGGTATTGGTTCCCCGCCCCGAGACCGAGCTACTGGTGGAGACCGCCCTGTCCTGGGCACGCTCGGCCACGGCGCAGCCGCTGCGGGTCGTCGACGTAGGTACGGGTAGCGGCGCCCTGGCCATCGTGCTAGCGAAACATCTGCCTGGGGCCTCCGTCATCGCCACGGATCTGTCTGGCCAAGCCCTGGAGGTGGCGGCCGCCAACGTCGCCAGGCTCGAGTTGGGCGACCGCGTCACACTGGTGCGGTGCGATCTGCTGGCCTGCCTTGACGGCCCGATCGAGCTGATCGTCTCCAACCCGCCCTATGTCCCCCGCGACCGTCTCCCCAGCCTGCCCGCCGACGTCCGTCTGTACGAGCCGCACGGCGCCCTGGATGGCGGCGACGATGGCCTGGAGCTGATCTCACGGTTGCTGCACCAGGCCACGAGTCGCTTGGCGCGGACGGGCCTACTCCTCGTAGAGATCGACGAGACCCAAGGGCCAGCTTGCTCTGCCCTCGCGACGACTCTCTGGCCCCAAGCCGAGGTGTCTGTCTTGCGGGATCTGGCGGGCTTGGATCGCGTGCTGCGGGTCGAGCTTGTCGGCTAACGCACTCTAGTCGGTGCGATAGTGACAACCCGCGCTCTCGCGATTCTCCCATGCGGCGCGCGCCACAATGATGGCCGCCAGGGCAGCGTTTCGCAGCTCGATGATCGCCGTGTCGATGCGGTTTACGCGGTAAAACGCATCGATGTCGTGGCGCAGGTTGGCCAGGTCGCGCAGGGCGCGGTCCAGCCGCCGCTGGCTCCGCACCAACCCCGCATAGTACCACATGGTGTGCTTGATGGTGGCCATGTCATGGGAGATGAGCGCGGGGTCGGCCGGCTCGGCGTCCTTGGGCGACTCCCAGTCGGGAATGTAGCTAGGATCGATCTGTGTCCATCGCTCCATGCGGCGCTGAATATCCCGTGCGGCACGATCGCCCCAGACCAAGCCCTCCAGCAACGATGCGCTGCCCAGCCGGTTGGCCCCATGAACGCCGGTGCAGGTCACCTCTCCCGCTGCATAGAGCCGCTCCAGGCTGGTACGACCCCAGGCATCCACCCAGACGCCGCCGCAAGCATAGTGCGCGGCCGGCACGACGGGGATACGGTGCTTGGTGGGATCGATGCCAAACTCCTGGCAGCTCTCATGGATGGTGGGGAATCGCGAACGTATCTCGTCCGGCGCCATCACCGAGGCAATGTCCAAGTACATGCAGGGGCTGTCGGTTCGAAGCATCTCCTCATGGATGCTCCGCGCCACCACGTCGCGGGGGGCCAGCTCTTTCCATTGGGGCGCGTACCGCTCCATAAAGCGCTCGCCAGCGGCGTTGAGCAGCAGAGCCCCCTCGCCACGCAAGGCTTCACTGATCAGGAAGCGGGCCTCACCGCGAAAGTAGAACGCGGTGGGATGGAACTGAACATACTCGGCGTTGACGATGCGGGCGCCAGCGCGGTCGGCCATGGCCATGCCATCGCCCGTAGCCCCGTCAGGGTTGGTGGTGTGCAGGAACACCTGCCCCAGGCCTCCAGCCGCCAAGATGGTGGCGCGCGCCAAGATCGTCAACACGCGATCGCCGTCACGGTCATACACATAGGCGCCCACGCAAGAAAGTGGCTGGTAGACGTGACGCTTGTCGGTTGAATGATGGGAGGGCGTCAGTAGGTCGATAGCCACATGCTTGGTGAGGAGGTGGATGTTCGGCCGGGCGAGCAGCGCAGCCGAGAGCTTTTCCTGAATGGCCCGCCCGGTGGCGTCGTGCACGTGCAGGATGCGGCTGGTAGAGTGGGCAGCCTCGCGCGTGAACTCGAGATGGTTGGAGGCGTCGACGGTGAACGGTACCTGGTACTCTTCAATCAGCAACTCTCGCACGAGCTGCGGACCCTCGGTTGCCAGAATGTGGACAGCCTCGGGGTTGTTGAGCTGGTCACCCGCGCGGTTGAGGTCCTCGGCCAACTGCTCGGGAGAGTCCTCATCACCCCGATAGATGATGCCCCCTTGGGCATAGTAGGTGTTGGTCTCAAGGATCGAGTCCACCTTGGTCACCAGCGTGATCTGACAGTTGGGATCCTCGGCCAGCCTCAAGGCGGCGGTGGCGCCCGCGATGCCGCAGCCGATGATCAGGACGTCGGTCTCGATGCGATTGCCCAGCTCTACCATGGAACTAGTGTGCCTCCAACATCCGCTCCAGCGCCAGCCGCGCGCCGGCGATGGTCTCGGCATCCAGAGTGACCACGTGCTCCGGCCGCCCAGCCACGATACTCTCCAGGGCTGCTCGCAAGGCCTCGGACGTCGTGCGGCTCATAGCCTCGCACTGCTGATCCCGCAACGGCACGATGGTCTTGTCAGGATGCTCTTGCGCCAGCCGCCGCACCAGGTGAACCTCGGTACCGATGACAAAGGTCGCGCCCGCTTGCGCAGCATTCACCCACTTGATGATCGCCGCGGTGGAGCCGCTGCTATCGGCAAGCTGCACTACCTCCTTGCGGCATTCGGGGTGCACGATCACCTGCGCCGAGGGATAGCGCTCTCGGGCCGACCGCACGTCATCGGGAGACATGACCGCGTGGACATAGCAGAACCCAGGCCAAACCACCACCTGCTTGTCTCGCAGTGGTGAAGGATCATCAGCCATGTCCAACGTCCATTTCCCGATGCGCCCCAGGGGAATCCCCATGGCCAAGGCGGTGTTCGTACCGAGGTGCTGGTCAGGCACAAAGAGCAGGTGGCTCTTGCGCTCCAACGCCCATCGGAACAGCGCCCCAGCGTTGGACGACGTGCAAACAGCACCGCCGTGTTCTCCCACAAAGGCCTTGACCTCGGCGGTGGCGTTCTGGTAGGTGATCGGCAGCAGGTCGCCGTCCCACATGGCCGCGAGCTGATCCCAGGCCTCGCTCAGCGTAGGGCGATCCACCATGCGCGCCATCGGGCAGAGGGCCTCGCGCACAGGCTGCACGACCACCTGATCGGGCTGGCAAAGCACGGCGGCGGTCTCGGCCATAAAGTAGACCCCGCAAAAGACAATGTAGGGCGATGTTGCCTCGGCAGCCAGGCGTGACAGCTCCAGCGAGTCGCCACGGTGGTCGGCGTGGACGATCACCTCATCACGCTGATAGTGATGCCCGAGGATGGTGACCCGCGAGCCCAGTTGGCGGCGGAGCGCCGTGATCTCGGCCTGCCGAGTGTGGTCAGCGTGCTCCTGGCTGGTCATGCGTCTCCTCACCTACAGCGTTGCGTCCGCGATGTACAGATCAAGACTAATATCCATGGCCACCACCGAGTGCGTCAGAGCCCCCACCGAGATGAAATCCACACCCGTCTCGGCTACGGAGCGGATGGTCTCGAGCGTGATGCCTCCCGACGCCTCTAGCTCGGCGGCACCATGGGTGATGGCCACCGCGCGACGCATCGTAACGACATCCATATTGTCCAGCATGATGCGATCAACGCCTTGGGCCAACGCCTCTGCCAGTTGATCGAGGTTCTCGACCTCGACCTCGATGGCCAGCCCATGGGCGGCCGGATGCCGACGCACCTGTTCGACGGCGGCGGCGATCCCCCCGGCAGCGATGATGTGGTTGTCCTTGATCAGCACCATATCGTAGAGGCCAACGCGGTGGTTGGCCCCGCCGCCCAGGCGCACGGCCAGCTTGTCCAGCAGTCTCAAGCCGGGGACCGTCTTGCGGGTATCCAGCACGATGGCATCTGTGCCGGCGACAGCGTCCTGATAGCGGCGGGTAGCGGTAGCGATGCCAGACATGCGTTGCATAAAGTTCAGTGCCACCCGCTCGCCCGTGAGCAGGCTCGGGCCGCGGCCCTGCACGCGGGCGATGATGGTGCCCGCGTCGACCCAGTCGCCGTCCTCCACCAGGGTCTCCATGGTGATGGTAGGATCCACCTGCGCAAAGACCTTGCGAGCGACGAACAGGCCCGCCACCACGCCCGGCTCTTTGGCCAGCATCTGGCCAGAGAGGAGCCGGTCGGACGCTATGGTGGCAATGCTGGTGACATCGCCTGTGGCCACGTCCTCCTCGAGAGCGTTGGCCACCAGGCGCGACAGGTATCCTTGGGGCAGCTTGCTGGCTGGGTCGATCACCCTCTTACCTCCCAAATCAAGCGCTAACGGTCATTCTACAGCCGACGCACCGAGGCGGCAAAGCGCTTGTGCGCAACGAGGGCCAGCACACCATGGCGCCGGCCCTCGTTACATAGCCTGAAACTAGTCGGCTGAGACCGGCGTCAACCATCCGTGGCGATCCGGCGCCTTGCCCGAAACGACATCAAAGAAAGCGGACTGGATCTGGCTTGTGATGGGGCCGCGACGTCCAGGCCCGATGATGATCCCATCGACCGAGCGGATGGGTGTAATCTCGGCCGCCGTGCCCGTAAAGAACAGCTCATCGGCCAGATAGAGCTGCTCGCGCGTCATGGTCGCCTCGCGCACCTCGTAACCGAGCTCTTGGGCCAACGTCAGCACGCACGACCGCGTGATGCCGCCCAGAATCGAGCCTGAAAGCGGCGGCGTGTACAGAATCCCGTCGCGCACCAGGAACAGGTTCTCGCCGCTGCCCTCGCTCACATAGCCAAAGACGTCCAGCGCGATGCTCTCGGCATAGCCATGGCGCAGGGCCTCCAGCTTCATGAGCTGCGAGTTGGTATAGTGCCCGCCCGCCTTGACCGCCGCGGGGAACGTGTCGGGTGCCATGCGTCGCCATGACGACACGCCAACCTCGACGCCCTGCTCCAGCGCCTCGGCACCGAGGTAGGCGCCCCACTTCCAGGTGGCGATGATCACCTGCACGGGACACGGCAACGGGGAGACGCCCAACTCGCCATAGCCGCGAAACACCAGCGGCCGGATATAGCACGAGGAGAGCTTGTTGGCACGGATGGTCTCTAGCACCGCGTCAGCCAGGGCATCCTGGGCAAAGGGGATCTCCATGCGGTAGACGCGGCATGAATCGACCATGCGGCGCATATGCTGTGAGAGGCAGAACACGGCTGGACCATCGTTGGTCTCATAGCAGCGAATCCCCTCAAACACGCTGCTACCATAGTGCAGGACGTGAGACAGCACGTGCACCTGGGCCTCAGCCCAGGGGACAAGCTTGCCATCGAACCAGATGAACTCGGACTCTGCGATCGGCATGATGTGACTCCTTCAGCTGCTGGTTGCGGGTAACCCTAGATGCGCTCCGCCACGAGGCCACCCATCTGCTGCGTGCCCACGGTCGGCTCGCCCGGCCGGGCAATATCGGCAGTGCGGTGACCGTCGCGGAGAACCTGACGCACGGCGTCTTCGACGGCTTGAGCCTCGCGCTCCAGCCCCAGCGAATGCCGCAGGAGCAGAGCCGCGCTGAGAATAGCCGCCAAGGGATTGGCCACGTCCTGCCCGGCAATGTCGGGCGCTGTGCCATGGATCGGCTCATAGAGACCCAACGATCCCTCGGCCAACGAGGCGGAGGGCAGCATCCCCATGGACCCGCTGAGCATGGAGGCTTCGTCGGTGAGAATGTCGCCGAACATGTTGCCGGTGACGATGACGTCAAAGCTGCTGGGTTTGCGAATCAGGTGCATAGAACAGGCGTCCACCAGGAGCTCATCGAAGGCGATCTTGGGGTACTCGGCAGCCACGCGACGAGCCACCTCGCGCCAGAGACGTGAGCTCTCCAGCACGTTGGCCTTGTCCACCGAGGTTACCTTGAGCCGGCGACCGGCCGCGAGCTCAAAGGCCACTCGGACCACCCGCTCGACCTCGGCCTCAGAATAGATCATGGTGTCGAATGCCGTTTTGCCCCCATCGCGGCGACCGCGCTCTCCAAAATAGATGCCGCCCGTGAGCTCGCGAACCACCAGCAGGTCGGTTCCTTCCAGAACCTCGCGCTTGATGGTCGAGGCGTCGATCAGCTCGGGGTAGAGAGTGACGGGGCGCAGGTTGGCATAGAGCCCCAGCGCCTTGCGGATGCCCAGCAAGCCCTGCTCGGGCCGCACTGCCGCGGTGGGATCGTCCCACTTGGGGCCGCCCACGGCGCCGAGGAGCACCGCATCGGAGGCCTGGCAGAGGGCCACGGTCTCATCGGGCATGGGAACGCCGGTCTCGTCGATGGCGATCCCGCCGAGCAGCCCGTCCTCAAAGGCAAAGCTGTGCCCAAAGCGGGATGCGGTCGCCTCAAGTACGCGGCGCGCTTGAGTCGTCACCTCGGGGCCGATGCCATCACCGGCCAGAACTGCGATCTTGGCTTGCATGGATTCCCTCGCGTTGTGTGGGTTGGTTGTTGCGGCTGCCTAGTCGGCCTCACCTGCGATGCGTTGGTTGGCCGCCCGCCGATAAGAGCCGAACACGCGCAAAAAGGTGGTCATCTCGGTGAGATGGTCGATAGCTCGGCGGCAACGCTCGTCCTCCAGCGAGCCGCAGAAATCGAGGTAGAAGACATACTGCCAGGGTACGCCTCGGATGGGCCGCGACTCAATCTTGGTCAGGTCGATGTCGCGCAGGGCAAAGGCGCTCAGGCAGCGAAAGAGCAGCCCGGGCTCGTTCTTGCCCGCAAAGCAGATCGAGGTCTTGCTGGGGCCATCCGGCGTGATCGGCTCGCGCGCCAGCACCGCAAAGCGCGTATAGTTGCTCTTTTCATCCTCGAGATCGCGCTCCAGGATGGCCATTCCGTACAGATCCGCGGCAAGTTCGCTCGCGATGGCCGCCGCATCGCGCAGGCCCTGATCGCGGATCATGCGCACACTGCCGGCCGTATCATGGCTGACGATGGCCTGCGGAATGCCCAGGGCCTCAATGGAGCGGGCACACTGGGCCAGAGCCTGCGGGTGCGAGTAGACGCGGGTGATCTGTTGCAGGGTGACCCCTGGGTAGGTGATGAGGCAGTGAGAGATGCGCTCAACGTGTTCGCCGATGATATGGAGCTGGTGCTCGAGCAGCAGGTCATAGTTCTGGTGGATGCTGCCCGCCAGCGAGTTCTCCAGCGGGATGACGCCCAGGTCGGCGCGCCCCTGCTCCACCGCCTCAAAGACCTCGCCAAAGGTCGGGCAGGCCAGGGTGGTGATCCTTGCGCCACAGACGGCGCGCGCGGCTATCTCGCTGTAGGCACCGTGCTCGCCCTGGAACGCTACGACCTGTTGGCGGCCATCGCCCTCACCCATGCGCCGCCTCTTGCAGACGCTGCTGCGTGTACGGGATCAGGCCGCCGGCCTCGATGATCCCCAGCATGAACGCTGGGTAAGGTGTCGCCTGGTACTGCTGCCCTAGGGTGAGGTTGCGGATCGCGCCAGCCGCCAGGTCGATCTCGAGCGCGTGGCCACTCTGGGCGGCGCGGGCCGCCTCGGGGCACTCTAGAATCGGCAGGCCGATATTGATGGCGTTACGGAAAAAGATGCGCGCAAAGCTCTGCGCCACCACACACTGCACGCCGGCAGCCTTGATGGCAACGGGGGCATGCTCGCGCGAAGAGCCGCAGCCAAAGTTGGCCCCCGCGACGATAATGTCTCCGGGCTGCACGTTGTCGGCAAAGGTGGCGTCTAGATCCTCCATGCAGTGAGCGGCCAGCTCTTTTTCATCCGACGTGTTCAGGTAGCGGGCGGCGATGATGGCGTCGGTATCCACGTTGTCGCCGTACTTCCAGACTTTGCCCGTGATGCTCACGCTTGTTGCTCCTTGATGCAGGATGGCTAGCTATCGCCAAAGCGCTCCGCGATGGCCGCCTTGACGGCCGAAGCGTCGGCGGGCAGCTCTAGCGGCGGATTGCGGCGCAGGCACTCGGCATCGGCCAAGGTGCCCGCGTGATAGTCCACTTTGAACTGGGTGAATTTCAGGCCGTTGGCCGTCGAGATGACGATAGTGCGATCGGTGCCCTTGATAACGCCGCTCTCGACGAGTTTGATCAGGGCTGCAAGCGCCACGCCCGTGTGCGGGCAGGCGTACATCCCCGTCAGGTCGGCGCGGGCCGCGGCCTCGGCGAGCTCTGACTCGGTGGCTTGCACCACCACCCCATCGAACTGCTGCAGAACCTTGACGGCCTTTTCATAGCTTACGGGGTTGCCGATCTGAATGGCGCTGGCGGCCGTCCGCCGCGCCTTGACGGGCACCAGCTCCTTGAAGCCCGTCTGGTAGCTCAGGTAAAAAGGATTGGCTCGCTCGGCTTGCGCGGCCACCAACTTGGGAAGCCGATCGATCAAGCCCAGGTCACGCATCTGAAGGAGCCCCTTGCCCAGGGCGCTGATATTACCCAGGTTGCCCACAGGGATGATGATCCAGTCGGGCGGGTCCCAGTCAAACTGCTGGACGATCTCGATGCCCACCGTCTTCTGACCCTCTACGCGCAGCGAGTTCATCGAGTTGGCCAGGTAGATCGACTGATCCTTGGTGACATCCTTGACGATGGCCATGCATCCGTCGAAATCCGTGTCCAACGAGAGCACTAGTGCGCCGTTGGCGATAGGTTGGATCAGCTGCGCCGTTGAGACCCTGTTCCTGGGCAGAAAGACGATAGACGGGATCCCTGCCGCCGCGCAATAGGCCGCCAGCGAGGCCGACGTATCGCCCGTGGACGCGCAGGCGATCGCCCGCACCGAGGAACCCTTGGCTATCATCTGCCGCACCACGCTGACGAGGACGGTCATGCCCAGGTCTTTGAACGAGCCGGTGTGGCTGTTGCCGCACAGCTTGACCCACAGGTCCTCCAGGCCAAGCTCGGCGCCGAACCGTTGCGCCCAGTAGAGGTTGGTGTGTCCCTCGTACATGGAGACGACCAGCTCGTCATCCACCTCTGGGCAAACCCATTCCTTCTTACCCCACACGCCGCTGCCATAGGGCCATTCGTTGGTGTGGGTGCGATCCTCAAAGAGCCCCTTCCATTCGGCGGCTGATCGCTCTCTGAGAGCATCGAGGTCATGCTGTACCTCAAGCAGGCCGCCACAGACGGGGCAGTGGTAGATCACATCAAAGATCGAGTACCGCCCAGGGCAGCCCCGCACGCAGGCGAACCAGCAACGCTCCGATGCTCTCATCTTGGGCTACTCCAGATCGTCGGGGCCGCCGATTCGCCCCAACACCGCGCTGGCGGCAGCCACCGCGGGGCTGGCCAGGTACACCTCGCTCTCCGGGTGCCCCATGCGCCCGACAAAGTTGCGGTTGGTGGTAGACACACAGCGCTCGCCAGCGGCCAGCACACCCATGTGCCCGCCCAAGCAGGGCCCACAAGTGGGCGTGCTAAAGGCGGCGCCCGCCCCGCCA
>ENA-UOXR01000921-UOXR01000921.1-bioreactor-metagenome-genome-assembly--contig:-NODE-921-length-33075-cov-7.101090_pt1 | contig 33075 bp, 25 predicted proteins | sample MGYA00238164_ERZ764825 | MGnify/ENA primary metagenome ERZ764825 (study PRJEB28920, sample SAMN05720171) | bioreactor metagenome | isolation source: Anaerobic biogas reactor | place: USA:Washington... | reverse complement strand
CAGATCGACTGCCTGCAGACGATGGGCTTTGGCGGTTTCCACATGCATGTGCGCACCGGCATGGCCACACCCTACCTGAGTGACGCCTACATGGATCTGATCCGGACCTGCATCGCCAAGGCCAAGGCCAACCACATGCTGGCCTGGCTCTACGACGAGGACCGCTGGCCGTCGGGCGCGGCCGGCGGCCTGGTGACGCAAAACATCGCCTGGCGGGCCCGTCACCTGCTCCTGACCCCGATGCCCTACGAGCAGGACGGGGGCGGGTCTGAGGCCACGGACTCGTCCGCACGCGCGTCCCGCACCGGCAACGGCCGCCTGCTGGCGCGTTACGACATCGTCCTGGACGATCAGGGCTGCCTGGCATCGGGCAAACGCCTCGCCGAAGGGGAGACGGCGCGCGGCACGTGCTGGTACGCCTATCTGGAAACAGCAAAGCCCAACCCCTGGTACAACAACCAGACCTACGTCGACACCCTCAATCCGCGGGCGATCCAGGCCTTTATCGCCGCGACCCACGAGCGGTACCGCGAAACCTGCCGCGACGAATTCGGCGCCGCGGTGCCGGCGATCTTTACGGACGAACCCCAGTTTTCCCATAAGACGCTGCTGGCGCACGCCGCCGACCAGACCGATGTCGTGTTGCCCTGGACCGACGACCTGCCGGCGTCGTTTGCCGCCGCCACGGGCGCCGACCTGCTCGAACGGGTGCCGGAGCTGGTCTGGAACCTGCCGGACGGCCAGGTGTCGCTGGCGCGCTACCGTTACCATGACCACATCGCGGAACGCTTTGCCGCCGCGTTCGCCGACCAGATCGGCACCTGGTGCCAACAGAACAACCTGCTCTTGACCGGCCACATGATGGAAGAGCCGACCCTCAAGAGCCAGACCGCCGCACTCGGCGAGGCGATGCGCTCGTACCGCTCGTTCGGCCTGCCCGGCATCGACATCCTCTGCGACCGGCGCGAATGGACGACCGCCAAACAAGCCCAGTCGGCCAGCCGGCAGTTCGGTTGCCCCGGCGTCCTGTCCGAGCTCTACGGCGTGACCAACTGGGACTTCGACTTGCGCGGCCACAAGTTGCAGGGCGACTGGCAGGCGGCGCTGGGCGTCACCGTGCGCGTGCCGCACCTGTCCTGGGTCTCGATGGCCGGCGAGGCCAAGCGCGACTACCCCGCCAGCATCAACTACCAGGTGCCCTGGCATACCGAATACCCCCTGGTCGAAGACCATTTCGCCCGGGTCAACACGGCGCTGACCCGCGGACGGGCCGTGTGCCATGTCGGCGTGATCCATCCTGTCGAAAGCTACTGGCTGCACTGGGGGCCTGAGGAGCAGACCGCGTCGGTGCGCGCGTCGCTCGACGAGCACTTCGCCCAGCTGACCGACCACCTGGTGCGTGGCCAGATCGACTTCGATTTCATCAGCGAGTCGCTGCTGCCCGAGCTGTGCCCACAAGGATCCTGTCCGCTCGAGGTTGGACGGATGGCCTACGACACGATCGTCGTGCCGGACCTTGTGATGCTGCGCCGGACCACGATCAGCCGTCTGGAACAGTTTGCCGATGCCGGCGGCCGTGTCATCTTCCTTTGCGCATGCCCGACACGGGTCGACGGGCAGGTCAGCGACGCGGCGAAGAGGCTCTATGCGCGCGCCGAGAAGGTTCGCCTGACCCGCCTCGACGTGCTCGAAGCGCTGGAACCGTCACGCCAGGTCGCCATCCGCGCCCGGGACGGGCGCCTGTCCGACCGTTACCTCTGCCAGCTGCGCGAGGACGGGGCAGAGCGCTGGCTGTTCGTCGCGCATGCCGACCATCCGGCCAACCAGGACCTGTCCGGTGTCGAGACGATCAGCGTCAAGATTCGCGGCGATTGGGATATCGCGCTCTGCGACACGCAAAACGGGGCGGTCGGCCGCCTGGAGGCCAAACGGCGCGCCGGCTGGACCGAGCTTGAAACCGCGCTGGGCGACCATGACAGTTTGCTGCTCCGCCTGCTGCCGCCAGGCGCCGGCCTTAGCCTGCCGGCCGCTGTGCTTGCCGGCCCCGGGCCGGATCTGCCGTTTGTGCCCCTGGACCTGACTTGCCCGGCCGTGCCTATTCGGCGGTCCGAACCGAATGTCTGCCTGCTGGACATGGCGTCGTTCGCCCTCGACGACGCGCCGCTGCGTCCGGCCGAGGAACTGCTGCGGGCGGACAACCTCCTGCGGGCCGAACTGGGCTGGCCGCTGCGCCAAAAGGCCGTCGCCCAGCCCTGGACCGTACCGGATCAACCGGCCGGGCACCGCGTGCGCCTGCGCTTCGACGTGGCGTGCACCGCGCGCCTGGACGGCTGCCAGCTGGCGCTGGAGATGGCCGGGCAGGCCCGGATCAGGCTCAACGGCCAACCGGTTTCCGCTATCGTCACCGGCTGGTACGTCGACAAGGCGATCCAGACGGTCGCGCTGCCCGCGCTGGAAGCCGGAGAGAACCAGATCGATGTCGAATTGCCTTTCGGCCGGCGCACCGACCTTGAATGGTGCTACCTGCTGGGCGATTTTTCCGTCCAGGTGAGCGGCACCCGCCGTGTCCTGGGCCCGGCGGCCGACATACTGGCCTTTAGCGACATCACGCGCCAGGGCCTGCCGTTTTACGGCGGCAACATCACCTACCTGACGCGCATCGAAACCGGCAAGGCACCCGCCTGGCTTCACCTGCCGCAGTACCGCGGCGCTCTGGTCACGGTCGCCGTCGACTCGGCCCGCGTCGGACCGGTCGTCTACAGCCCTTACACGCTCAAGCTCCCGGACCTGGCTCCGGGCGTGCACGAGCTGGCGATCACGCTGTTTGGCAACCGCGTCAACACCTTCGGGCCGGTCCATAACGCCGACCGCAAGATGACCTGGTTCGGCCCCAACGCCTGGCGGACCAGCGGCGACGCGTGGAGCTATTCCTACCAGCTGAAGGAGACCGGCCTGATCAAGGCGCCGGAGCTCGCCGGCGCCGCCTGGATTTAGCCTTTGTAACATCGTCACGGTCAAGCACGCCTGGAGCGTGTACACTAGCGTCAAAAGAAACAATACAAAGGAGAACGAACATGGCTGGAAAAAACGTATTGACCATTACCGAAGAGAACTTTGAGCAGGAGGTCATCAATTCCGATGTCCCCGTGCTGCTTGACTTTTGGGCCGTCTGGTGCGCGCCGTGCCGCATGATCGCCCCGACGATCGAGGCCCTGTCCGACGAGCTGACCGGCAAGATCAAGGTCGGCAAAGTCAATGTCGATGAGCAGCCCAACCTGGCGTCCGCCTTCCGCGTGATGAGCATTCCGACCGTCACGCTGACGAAGGGCAACACGCTCCTGATGCAGTCGATCGGGGTCAAGCCCAAGGAAACGCTGAAGCGCGAGATCGAGGCCAAGATCTGATCCGGCGACGCGCCATCTAAAATCCGGTGTACAAGCAAGCGGCGTAGCCCATGGGCTATGCCGCTTGCTTTTGTCCATTTCGGGAATGTCCGGCTATTCGGTCACGACACCGTACGGCCAGTCGATGATGCCGCCCAAATCGTAAACCTGGCTGTACCCGGCCTGGAGCAGGATCTGCGCGGCCGTCGCCGAACGGTTGCCGCTGCGGCAATAGACCACGAGCGGCGTCGCCTTGTCTTTGGGCAGCTCGCTGAGCTTTGCCTGCAGCTGATCGATCGGCAGCAGCAGGGCGCCTTCGATATGACCGGATTTAAATTCCGCCTCGGTGCGCACGTCGATCAGCAGCGCGTCGGGTTTGTTGTCCAAGATGGCGAGCGCTTCGTCGGCGTCGACCAGCTGAACCGTCGCGGCGGTCGTTGTCGTTGTCGTTGTATTTGTCGTTGTCGCTGCGGTTGCGGCTGTGGTGTTTTTTGTCGTCGTGGCTTCGGTTGATGTGGGCGATGCGGCTTGGGCGCAGGAAGCCAGAACCAGTGCCGCCGCCACCAGGGGCATTCCCAGCGCAAGCAGCCGGCGTGTTTTTTGGGATAAGGTTTTTTTCATGGCAATCACCTCGCTTGTGATATAATCGGATATGCGGCCAAAGGCCGCGTAAGTTCGTCTTGACCGGTGCTCATGGCCGGCGGGACCGTACAGGAGTGTGACATGCCAACCCAAGATGAGATCCGCCAGATCGAAGCGTTGTTTCCCGTCCTGACCCGCATTGCGCAAAAAGACCGCCAAGTCATCTACGCCGCCGGCCAGCTGATCGAGCTGCCGGTCGGTCAGATGCTGATGCAGCAAAACCAGCAGTGCCAGTTTATCCCCCTGGTCCTGACGGGCCAGCTCAGGGTTTACACCTTGTCGTCGAGCGGCCGCGAAATGACGCTGTTCCGGACCGGTCCCGGCGACACCTGCGTGCTGTCGATCGCCTGCCAGATCAAGAACCAGGATTTTCCGGCCCTGGCCCAGGTCGAGGAAGCGGCCAGGCTGTTCATGGTGCCGGTGCCGGTCTACCTGCAGGTCTTGGCCGGACAGCCGGCCTGGAAGGACTACATCATCCTGACCCTTTACGGGCATCTGACCTCAACCATGCAGACCCTTGAGGCGGTGGCTTTCAACCGCACGGACCGCCGCCTGGCCGAATGGCTGCTCAGCCACCGGGTGGGATCCGGCGAGGAGATCGCCTGCACCCATGAAGCGATCGCCGTCGAACTGGGCACCGCCCGGGAAGTCGTCTCCCGCCTGCTGGGGGAACTCAAAAGTCAAGGTGCGGTGGCACTTGGCCGCGGAAAGATCCGCATCCTCAAACCGGCCATCTTGCGCGACATGAGCGATGCCGGCCGCTGACAGAACCAGCATAACGGGAATTTGGCGCCGGTTCTGTAACCGGAATCACAATTGAGCCGGGCCCGGCTGGTATGATATAATCGCTTGCATTGCTTTCATGCAAACCAACTGAATTGGAGGGGGATACCGGCAAAAAATGGAAAGAACGGAAAATGGAAAAATCAAGCTGCATGGCTTCAACAACCTGACGAAAACGCTGAGCTTCAACATGTACGATATTTGCTACGCCAAGTCGGTCGAAGACCGCAACGCCTACATCGAGTACATCGACGAGCAATACAATGCCGAACGCTTGACGACGATCTTGGAGCATGTTACCCAGATCATCGGGGCCACTATTTTGAACACCGCCAAGCAGGATTATTATCCGCGCGGTTCGAGCGTCGCGCTTCTGATCAGCGAAGAAGGCCTGGTCCAGGCCCAGGGCGGGCAGATGCAGCCGGATGACAATGTCCGTTCAACGCCGGAAATCATCCTGGCCCACCTCGATAAAAGCCATATCACGGTGCACACCTATCCGGAGTACCACCCGGATGGCGGCGTCGCGACGTTCCGGGCGGACATCGATGTCGCGACCTGCGGCGAGATCTCGCCGCTCAACGCGCTCAGCTACCTGGTGCAAAGCTTTGACGCCGACATCATGACCCTCGATTACCGCGTGCGCGGCTTCACACGCAAAATCACCGGAGAAAAACTGTTCATCGACCATACCATCACGTCGATCCAGAACTATATCCCTGAGTCCGTGCGTGACAACTACCAGATGATCGATGTCAACGTCTACCAGGAGAATATCTTCCACACCAAGTGCAAGCTGAAGAACTTCGACCTGGACAACTACCTTTTTGGTTCCTCGCAGGCGGATCTGCATCCGGGCGAGGTGCGCATGATCACACGCAAAATCATGCGCGAGATGGAAGAGATCTACAACGGGCGCAACATGCCCTGGGTGAATTAGGGACTGTTCATCATAACAGCCCCTTAGCGTAACAGACCGGCGCTTGCATTGGAACAGGCGGACAGGAAATGGGCGGCTACACGATGAGCGACATGACCTTGTACCTCAATATCCTGGCGATCAGCATCGCCGGGCTGGCCGTCCTGATCATCCTGGTCAACGCAGCCATCCTTTTGCTGCGCCCGATCGCCCGCCGCCACGCGTCCCGGACCGACCTTGACCAGGTCGGCCAGAAGGCGACGGTCGTCAAGTCGATCCGGCCGGGCCGGCCCGGGCAGATCCGCTACCGCACGGACGAGGGCTACCACCAGGCGGACGCCGAGGCCGACAGCCTGATCCGCAACGGCCGTCCGGTCCTGATCCTGTCGGTCGTCCAGGACCGCTTCCGGGTCCGGCCGCTGACCGACGAGGAACAGGCCGCATCCAAGCGCAGCGAAGCGGCCGCCCGGGACGACGCCCTATGACCCGCCTGCTCCTGTGCGGGCTGAACGCCCGTTATGACCACACCTGCCTGGCGGTACGCAGCCTGGCCGCCGCTCTGGACGAAAACCCGATCCACGGCCTGATGACGAAGCGGCGGGAATGGACGGTCAACGACCCGCTTCTCGTCCTGCTGCATCGCCTGGCAGACGAGGACGCCGACATCTACGCGTTTTCCTGCTATATCTGGAACCGGACGTTAACCGAGACCCTCAGCCTGGAACTAAAAAAGATAAAACCGGGCGCGGTCGTCGTCTGGGGCGGACCGGAGGCGGAGACACAGTCTGAGGCCATCCTGGGGCGTGGCGCCGCCGATTTCATCCTGACCGGTGAAGGGGAGATCACCTTGCCGCGGCTGCTCCGCTGCCTGACCGAGCACGGCCGGACGCCGCCGCAAACGGCGCTCAAGGCGCTGCCCGGCCTGATTTGGCTAAGCCCTGGGACCGGCCAGCTGGAGCAAAATGGCCCGCCGGCTCCGCTGGCGGACGGATCCTGGCCGTTTCCGTACCGGGACGAGGACCTCAAGCAGGACAAAGAGAAGATCCTCTATTACGAGGCCAGCCGCGGCTGCCCGTTCGGCTGCAGCTACTGCCTGTCCGAGCGCGACCGCCAGGTGCGCCGCCGCCCGCTGGAGCGGGTGCTGCAGGAACTGGACCGCCTGATCGCCGCCGACGTGCGCCTGGTCAAGTTTGTCGACCGGACCTTCAACCTTAATCCGGAACGGGCCCGCCAGATCTGGCGCCACCTGATCGCGCGCAGCCGGGAAACAGGGGCACGCACCTGCTTTCACTTTGAGCTGGGCGGCGACCTGCTTGAGCCGGACGATCTCGAGCTGCTCAGCCAGGCGCCATCCGGCTTGTTCCAGGTCGAGATCGGCGTGCAGAGCGCCCACCCGGACGTGCTGCGTGCCGTCAACCGCCCGTCCCGGCTGGAGGTGCTGGCCTGGCAGGTCGGCCTGCTGCGCCAGGCCGGCAATTGCCACATCCACCTGGACCTGATCGCTGGGCTGCCAGGCGAGACGTTCGCGCGTTTCACTGAATCGCTCGACTGGGTCTGGGCGCTTCGGCCGCACCAGCTGCAGCTGGGCTTTTTAAAACTTCTGCCCGGCACCTCCTTGTGGCAGCAGGCCCGCGAGCGGGGCTGGCGCTGGCTGGATGTGCCGCCTTACGAGGTTCTGGAAACGGATTCGATCGGGTTTAGCGAGCTGGGCCGGCTGAAGCAGATTGCCGAGCTTCTGGAGCGCTACCTGAACGTCGATCAGTCCTGCGCCTTTCGCTTCGCTGCCGCGCACTGGCCGCGTCCCTGGCAGTTCCTGGACGATTTTTCAAAGTTTTGCGACCGGCGCGGCCTGTTTGACCGTGCCCTGGGCATCGAGGAACGGCTGCGCCAGCTGTGGCAGTTCGTCCGGGACAGCCGCAAGCTCTCCGATCCGGCCCTGGGCCAGCAGCTCGACCTGCTGCGGACGGATTTTCAGCTGATGGGCCAAATGAGCCAGCCCGATTGGCTCGGCTTTTGGGCGTTGGCCGCAGGCAAGCCGGCACAAAATAAGCTGCGATTCGCGGTGCGTCAGGCCGGCTGGCCGGTCGCGGATTCCCGCCTGCGCTTTGACCGCATCCGGCTGGACTGGGACGTGCTGCTCCGGGACGGGCACGTTAAAGACGCCGATTTCCTGATGGTGTACGGGCGGAAAGAGAGCAAGATGGTTTTGCTGGCCAGCGGCCCGTTTGAGGCAGGCCTGCCGCCCTATCAGCCGAAGTGATGGGCGAGCAGCACCTGGCTGGCGTCGCGGTAGCCCTGGCGGATGTTGGCGTCGATCATCTCGTGGCGGATATCCAGGATGCCGCCGATCGGTTTTTCCGGCTTGATCGAGATCACCTGGACGTCACCGGGATCATAGGTGCGCACCAGGCCGATGCCGCCGACTTCCACCTCGATGATCCGGGTAAAGCCGCGTGACAGGAGCATTTCGGTTGGCCGGTTGTTGTAGATGCCGCCGTCGACAAAACGCTTGCCGTCGATCTTGACCGCCCGGAACAAGGGCAGGCTGGCGCTGGCCAGGATAAAGTCGAACAGACGTCCCGGCGGGACATCGGCGCGAAAGACGCTGACCGGACGAAAATCGGTCAGGGAATAGGTGAGGACGCCCAGGTCGACCGGTGAATGGCGCAGACGCGCTTCGTCGAGATAGCGGTCCATCTGGCGGCGCAGCGGGCTGGTGTCCAGTCCGCGCTCCTGGATGACCAGGCGGGTCAGGGTGGGCAGGTTGCGGTGGTCGAAGACGTTGTCGGGCACCGGCAGCGGCTCGGGAAGCTCGACCAGGTCTTTTACCGAGATTTCGTGCCAGGCTCGATGGGCGGTCTCGTAGTCGCCCTGACAGATAAAGGCGCCGTTAATCGCCCCGATCGAGACGCCGACCACGGCGCTGATGGGAACCTCGCGCTCGATCAGCGCTTTCCAGACGCCCAGCTGATAAGCGCCACGCGTGCCGCCGCCGGCCAGGACCAGGCCAAATCCATCCATGCGCGTTCCCCCCTAATATTCTTAAGGCCATTATCCCGCGGCTTCGGTTTCGTTGCAAGCATCTGGGGCATGCGCTATACTGAATCGGAATAACCGCGCTCCGGCAGTTGGCCTGCCGTCGAGCGACAGGAGGCAAAAAATGATCAAATTGAACGCCGGCAACGTCCTGCCATTTGCCCGCCGGGCCGAGCTTGACCAGATGCGTCCGCAGCTGGAAGCGGCCCATGACCTGCTGCGCAAGGGGAACGGCCCGGGCTGCGAATACCTGGGTTGGCTGAACTGGCCCAACGACTACGACCGTGCCGAACTATCCCGCGTCCGCAAGGCTGCCGCCCGGATCCGGCGCGATTCCGACGTGCTGGTCGTGATCGGGATCGGCGGCTCCTACCTGGGCGCCCGCGCCGCGATCGAGATGCTCGGGCCGAGTTTCCCCCAGCTGCTCAGCAAGCGCCAGCGCAAGGCACCTCTGGTCCTGTTCGCCGGCAACAACCTTAGTCCTGACTACCTGGCCGACCTGCTCGATGTCCTGTCGGACAAGAAAGTCTCGGTCAACGTCATCTCCAAATCCGGCACCACGACCGAACCGGCCCTGGCCTTCCGCGTCTTCAAGCGCTGGATGGAGGACCGCTACGGCAAGGACGGCGCCAGAATGCGCATCTACGCGACGACCGACCGCTCGCGCGGCGTGCTGCGCCAGCTGGCGGACGCCGAGGGTTACGAGACGTTTGTCGTCCCCGACGACATCGGGGGGCGCTTTTCCGTTTTGACAGCGGTCGGATTGCTCCCGATCGCCGTGGCCGGCATCGACGTGCGCGAGATGCTGCGCGGCGCCCGCGACGGGGCCAAAACCTGGCAGAAGCCCGATCCGGACGTCAACGACTGCTACGCCTACGCCGCCTGGCGCAACATCTTGCTGCGCAAGGGCTACGGCGTTGAGATCATGGTCAACTACGAACCCAAGCTGCACATGTTCACCGAATGGTGGAAGCAGCTTTATGGCGAGAGCGAAGGCAAGGACGGCCGCGGCATCTTCCCGGCCGGCGTCGACAACACGACCGACCTGCACTCGATGGGCCAGTACGTCCAGGACGGGCGGCGCATGCTGTTCGAGACGGTCCTTTTAAGCGAACAGGCCGACCGCGCCTTCGAGGTGCCGCTGGACCCGGAAAACCGCGACGGGCTCAATTTCCTGGCCGGTCAGGATTTTGCCCAGGTCAACCGCCAGGCGGCCCAGGGCACGGTCCTGGCCCACGTCGACGGCGGTGTGCCGAACCTGCAGCTCAGCTTCCCGGAGCGCAGCGCCTACTGGTTCGGCCAGCTGGTCTATTTCTTTGAACTGGCCTGCGCGGTCAGCGGCTACCTGCTGGCCGTCAACCCCTTCGACCAGCCGGGCGTCGAGAACTACAAGCAGAACATGTATGCCCTTTTGGGCAAGCCGGGCTTTGAGCAGCGGCGCGCCGAGCTTGAAGCGCGCCTTTCCGGATCGGAGAAGGCATGAGCGACCAGCCCATACAGATCCCCCGCCACCTGCTGCGCCAGGTCGAGAAGCCAGCCCGCTATGTCGGCGGCGAATGGAACAGCGTTGTCAAGGCGCCCCGGTCGCCCGACGATGGTTTTCGGACACGTTTTGCCTTTTGTTTTCCGGACGTTTACGAGATCGGCATGTCCAACGTCGCGCTGCACATCCTCTACCACGTGCTGAACAGCCGGGACGACACGGCCTGTGAGCGCGCCTTCGCGCCCTGGACCGATATGGAGACGGGGATGCGCTGTCTCAAGATCCCCCTGTACACGCTGGAATCCAAGACCCCGCTGGCCGCGTTCGACCTGGTCGGATTCACCCTGCAGTACGAACTGGCCTGCACCAACGTGCTCAACATGCTCGACCTGGCCAACATCCCGCTGACAACCGCCGGGCGCGGCCCGGCCGACCCGCTGGTGATCGCCGGCGGTCCGGTCGTCTTCAACCTGGAGCCGATGGCCGATTTTTTCGACCTGGCGATCATCGGCGAGGCAGAAGAAGTGCTCGGCGAGCTGATCGACCTCTACCGCGCGAGCTGCCCGGACGGCCGGCGGCCGCCGGACTGGGACCGGCAGGCCTTCCTGGCCCGTGCGGCCCGGATCGAGGGCGTCTACGTGCCGTCCCTCTACGCGGTCGACTACCATCCGGACGGGACGGTGCGACGGATCGCACCCCGCGCACCGGGTGTCCCGGCCGCGGTGACAAAGCGCGTCGTGCGTGACATGGATTCGGCGGCCTGGCCGGACAAGCCGCTGGTGCCGAACACGGAGATCGTGCACGACCGCATGTTCCTCGAGCTGTTCCGCGGCTGTCCGCGCGGCTGCCGTTTTTGCCAGGCCGGCATGATCTACCGCCCGATGCGCGAAAAAAAGGCGGCGACACTGGTCGGCCAGGCCAGCCAGACCGAGGCCGCGACGGGCTACGACGAGGTCGGGCTGCTGTCGCTGTCGACCAGCGACTACCGCGAGCTCGGTCCCCTGACCGACTGCCTGTTAAACGAGCTGACACCGCACCACACCAACTTGTCGTTGCCGTCGATGCGGCTCGACTCGTTCACGTTCGACCTGATGAACAAGGCGTCCCGGACGCGCAAGAGCGGCCTGACGTTCGCCCCGGAAGCGGGGACCCAGCGCCTGCGCGACGTGATCAACAAGAATATCACGGAGGAAGACCTGTTCCGCGCCATGGAACTGGCCTTCCAGGGCGGCTGGAACGGCGCCAAGCTGTATTTCATGCTTGGCCTGCCGACCGAGACCGACGCGGATGTCGCCGGCATCGCCGAACTGCTCGACAAGATCGAGGCGATCTACCGCGCCCTGCCGCGCGATAAACGACCGCGCAGCCTGGCGATGACAGTCAGCACGGCTGTCTTCATCCCCAAACCGCATACGCCGTTCCAGTGGTGCGGCCAGGTTGACCTCGAAACCGTCCAGCGGCGCCAGCAGATCTTGCGCAACCATTTCCGCAACCGGCCGGTCAAGTACCAGTGGCACGACGCCAAAACGTCGTATCTCGAGGCGATCCTGGCGCTCGGCGACCGCCGGCTAGGTCCGGTGATCCAATCTGCCTGGCAGCGGGGACGGACCTTCGACGCCTGGGACGACCATTTCGATCTGGATGTCTGGCTTAGCTGCTTGCAAGATGCCGGGCTCGACCCGGACTTCTACGCCCGCCGAAACCGGGCAGCCGACGAAATCCTGCCCTGGTCGCACATCGACTGCGGGGTCAGCGAGACATTTTTACGCGACGAGTACGAGCGGGCGCTGGCGGGCCAGACCACGCCGGAGTGCCGCCTGGCCTGCAGCGCCTGCGGCGCCGCCTCGTTTGGAGGAGGCATCTGCTTTGACCGTTAGTTTACGCATGGCTTTTTCCCGCCGGGAACCGGCCATTTGGCTGGCCCACCTGGACATGATGCGCACGTTTGAACGCTCCGTGCGCCGTGCTGGGATTCCGGTCGCCTACAGTGCCGGCTACAACCCGCGTCCCCAGCTGGCCTTCGCGCTGCCGGTCGGCGTCGGCATCGCCACCGAGGCGGACTGGCTGGATATCCGCCTGGACGAAACGGCCGAAGCGAACGCCGCGCAAGCCGGGGTTTGGTGCGCCGCGCTGAATGACCACTTGCCGCCGGGCCTTGCCGTCCACAGCGCTTCCCTGGCCGAAGATGACGGCCCCAGCCTGATGAGCCGGGTCCAAGCGGCGGCGTACCGCCTGCAGACGCCCGGCCTGGCCGAAGCAGCCGACCGGTTGAACCAGACTGCCGCCGACCTGCCCTGGATCGCCGACAAGAACAGCAAGGGCCGGCAGGTAAAGATCGACATCCGGCCGCTGGTGCTGCGCTGGCAATCGGAGGCGACGGACACACTGCTTGTAACCGCCCTGGCGGGCAGCCGCCGCAACCTGCGTCCCGACCTGCTGCTGCAGGTGCTGTGCGCGCTGGGCGGCCTCGACGAGCTGGCCGCGGCCGACTGCCAGGTGACCCGAACCCGGCTCTGGCTGGACACCCTCCCGTGAAGACGGCGGACAAACCGGCGCAGGAGCTGGCGGTCTACCGCCGCCGCGACATGCTGTTCTGCGTTCTGCTCGAGGACGGTCAGCCAGCTGAAGTCGTTTTGGCAGCGCCGGGCCAGACCTTTTTCCGTCAGAACCTCTATCTGGGCAAAGTGCGTCAGGTCACACCGGCCCTGAACGGGGCATTCATCGATATCGGCGACAGCCACGACGCCCTGCTGCCCCTGAACGAGGCGCCGCCCGGGATCAAGGCCGGCCAGACGCTGTGCGTGCAGCTCAGGAAGCTGACCGCACCGGGCAAGGGGCACCGCGTCAGCACGCGCTTCGAATTGCCCGGGCTTTACGCCGTTTGGCTGTTGGATGGCCATCACCGGCGGCGCAGCAAGTTGCGCGAATTCGAGCCCGATGAACGGGAGCGGCTCTACCGCCAGGACCTGGAGCGGCTGGAGCGGTTCTGGCAGACCCTGGAGCAGGACATGGCCGGCGGACCGGTGCCGCGGCTGCTCTATCCGCTGGGTGAACCGTGCTATATCGCCCTGACCAGCTGGGTCGGGCCGAACCTGGCACGCATCCGCGTCGCGGAACCGGACTTGTACGAGCAGGTCCGCGCGCTGCTGGCAGCTCAGCTGCCGGCCGCTTTGCCGCTGCTTCATTTCCAGCCGGAAAGCGGCGGTTACGGTCTGGCGGATATCCTGGGGCTGGCCGACCTCGAGGAGCATCTGACCCGGCGCAAGGTATGGCTGGACAAGGGCGGTTTCATCGTGATCGACACGACCGAAGCCCTGACAGTCATCGACGTCAACAGCGGCAAGGACACGGGGGGCCGTTCCGGGCAGGACCTGCGCTTGCGCACCAATTTGCAGGCGGCCGCCGCCGTGGCGGCGGAACTGCGCTTGCGCAACACGGCCGGCATGATCGTGATCGATTTCCTGCGCCTGGCCAGCGACGATGACAACAACCAGGTCGACGCGGCACTGCGCCGCCACCTGGGCCGCGACCGGGCCCGGTGCAAGTGCCTGGGCTTTACGGCGATGGGCCTCTACGAACTGGTGCGCACCGCTCGCTAAGGGACGGGTAAGAAATGAGTGGCTCTTTTCTTCGAGAGCTTGACGAGTCTGGTCAATCTCTCGGAGAACCTATAGAGCTGCTTATTGATGAACGTCCCTAAACATTGCAAATCGGACCAGACCTGTTACCATAAGGTTATTTCACGGGAAAGGGCGTGATGGCATGACGGATATCCTGATCATGGCGGGGCGGTTGCTGCTCGCGGCACTTTTGGGCGGCGTCGTCGGCCTGGAGCGTGAGAGCAAGAAGCGCGCGGCCGGATTGCGCACGCATCTTCTGGTTTCGCTGGGCTCGGCGCTGGTCATGGTTACCTCTGAGTACATGGTCACGGTCTACCAGGGGAGCGGGGTCGACATCGACCCGACGCGGCTCGGCGCCCAGGTGATCAGCGGGATCGGCTTTCTGGGTGCCGGCACGATCATCAAGCAGGGCGTCAACGTGCGCGGCTTGACCACCGCGGCCAGCCTGTGGGCCGTCGCCTGCATCGGCCTTGCCGTCGGCGCCGGTTACTATGCCGCGGCCGCCATTGCCGTGGCCATCGTGTTCGGGGCGCTGGTCCTGCTGGAGAAATTTGAAAAAAGCCGGATCAGCCAGGCCAAGACCAATCCTGAGATCATCATCCGGGTGGAGAACACCCCGGGCAAGCTGGGCGAAGTCGCTTCGGCGATTGGCAAAGCCGGCGCCAACATCACCAACATTGAAATCGAGGGCGACGATGCCGAGTATACGCTGGTGCGCTTGTCGCTGCACCTGCCGAAAACCGTCAGCAAGGACCAGATCCTGGTGGTGCTCAAGACGATCGGGGGGCTTCTTCTGATCGAATAGCGGCCGGCGCCGGGACACTTGCCGCAGCGTGCCTGGTTTGCCAGACTGCCGGGTCTAAAGGTATAATATCCTTACGATGCGATCAGGAGTGCATAATGGCCGCTAATTTCTGCCTTCCATCTTATTTCCAGTCCGGCATGGTCCTGCAGCAGCAGGTGCCGATGATGCTGCGCGGCCGCGCCCTGTCCGGAGCCCAGGTCCGCTTCAGTTTGGAGCGGCGCCCGTTTGACGGCCGGGCCGTATCGCCGCTGGACAGCCAGTACGGCACGATCTTCCGCCAGCAGGTCCTGGCAGATAAGGCGGGCCGGTTTCAGATCGAAGGCCCGGCCTGCGAGGCATCGTTCGACCCGTACTGCCTGACACTCGAATCGGAAGGCGAGCGGATCGTGCTCGATGACGTGCGCTTCGGCGAGGTTTGGATCGCCGGCGGCCAGTCGAACATGCACATGCCGCTTTCGGCCGTGCTGGGCCACCAGGAAATCGAAGACATCGCGAACGTCCATTATGTGCGTATTCTCAGCCAGTCCGCGACCGGACTGGGGCGCGATCACCCCCATTACAGCTTCGGCCCGGCTGAGGATCTTTGCGAAGCCGTCTGGCTGCGCGGCGACCAGCCCCGCGATATGGCCGGCGTCTCGGCGATCGGGTTTGCCTGTGTCCGCCAACTGCATCTTGATCTTAAAATTCCGGTCGCCCTGATCGAGACCGCTCTGGGCGGCAGCTGCATCCATGCCTGGATCAGCCGTCCGTCGCTGGAGGCGGAAGATGCGATCCGGCAGCACGTCGTCGAGATGGGCTTTTACCGTGACGAACAGAACTGGGACACGAGCCGCAACTGGGAATCGGCCCAGTACCAGCCCGCCGCCCTGTTCAACAGCAAAATCGCGCCGCTCAAAGCATTTGGCGCCCGCGGGGTGCTCTGGTACCAGGGCGAGAGCGACGTCCATTCGCCGCAGGTCTACCGGATCGCGTTCCGCCAGCTGGTCACCGACTGGGGCGCTGTATTCACCCCGGCCCAGCCCCAGGGGCTGGCTTTCCTGATCGTGCAGCTGGCGCCCTACTGGTATGGCGATCCGGACGGTCAGCGCCTGAGCGTCTTCAACGAAATGCTGTCTGCCGTCCGGCACAGCCTCGCCAACCCGACGGCTGTCCTGCCAGTCTACGATCTGCCGCCGGATTACGAAGCGGCGCCGCTCGAGTGGCGTCATCCGCTCCATCCGCTGGCCAAGCTGCCGATCGGGCAGCGCCTGGCGAGGATCGCCCAGGGCCTGCTCTACAAGCGCAAGGCTCCCGCCTCGGCGCCTGAATGCGTGGACATCGAGGTCGTCGGCAACAAGATGCTGCTCTCGTTCAGCCAGATCGGGGAGGGGCTGCGCGTGACCGGCGGGGGCGAACGGCTGTGCGGCTTTACCATCTGCGGACCGGACCGATTGTTCCGGGAGGCCCAGGCGCGCATCCTGTACGGGGTGCGGGTGATGGTCTGGCACGACCAGATCCGGGAGCCGCAGGCGGTCACGTACGCGTTTCGGGACATGAACCAGGACGCCAACCTGATCAGCCGCGACCAGCTTCCGGTGGTGCCGTTCCGCTCGGACCGGTTCCAGTCCGTGTACAGCCCGTCGCTGGAATGGACGCACTGCGAATCGCTCCAGCTCTGGTGCACGCCGGACGCGTCCGACGCCATGACGACCGGCTATCACCCGCGCTGGCGCGTCGTTCGCGGCCAGTGCGACATCGATATCGAGCCGGTCAACAAGACGGAGGGGGACGGGGCTTTTCTGCTCCACTACCAGACAGACGAACAAAACGAGGTGGCGCTCGAACCGCTGCTGCACTATGCGTCGCTCAACCCGCCCCTGGATTTGAGCGCCTTTGACAAGATTACCCTGCAAGTCTTTAACGCCGCCCAGCATATGAAGCATGCCCGGCTGGCGCTCGCAACCGGCGAACCGGACGCGCCGCTGCACCTTTTGCCGGAGCGACAGGTGATCTTGTCTGCGCTGCGCTGGCAGACGGTTGGCTTCAAGCTTGGCGGGCTTGACCTGCCGCTGGACAAGGTGCGCCGGCTGGTCCTGATTTTTGAAGACAGGAAGAAACGCGGCGAGCTTTACGTCGACCAGATCAGCCTGATGCGGAAAGACTGATTTAGCATGACGACAAGACATCCTGATGGGAGTATGACATGCACGATTTGACCTACACGCTGCAGGATCTGCCTCGAAAGCTGCTCGCTGCCGTCCTGACGGTCAGTCTGGGCTGGGCTTTGTCAGGCTGTCTGCCGACACCGACCTCGGATGGCACCTTGCAGCCGACGGTGATCTCGGTGACCCCGACGCCCGGACCGCAACCGTCCGGTTCGACGGTCACGCCGAAGCCGACGCTGCCGGCCCACCAGGAACTTATACCGGTGGAAACGTATGGCGCGTTCGCGACGGGGCACACGCTGGAATTGCCGGACGGGATCTGGCTGGACGCGGAACAAGCCGGCCGGATCAGCGGCGTGAGCGACCTGACCGTGCGCGCGTCCGGGGACGGTCGGGCGATCCTGACCCGGAATGGCGCCGACCGTGCGATCTTGACGCTGAAGGCGTGTGACACTGTCGTGTTCCAACAGGTGAGGTTCGGCTACGACCAGCCGGACTGGCCGGATCAGACCGAACCGGGTTCTGTGCCGCTGATCGAGCTCGTCGATTGCGTCAACGTGCGCTTCGAGGACTGCGCATTCTTCGGCAGTGCCGGCGATGCCCTGCGCCTAAACGGCTCGGAGGGCGTCGTGCTGGACAACTGCACCTTCTACAACAACGCCGGCGCGCCGCTGGCGACGGGCGACAGCTGGCTGGCCAGCCAGGTCAGCGCCAGCGATTGCCTGTTCGAGAGCATCGGGAGCGGCATGCTGCCTCTAAATCTTACCGCTTCGACTTTTACGCGCTGTGAATGGGTCGGCCGCCAGGGCTACCTCGTACCGCTGGCCGCGGCCAATAGCCAGCAGGCCCAGGACCGCCTGCAGCGCGCGCTGCGTACGACGCTGGTGGGGCAGCTGGGGCATATCCTGGCCACGCGGGTCGCATCGTTTGCGGACAGCGACCAGGCGATCCGGATCCAGGACAACCTGTTTGCCAGCCAGGAGGTCTTTTCGCTGTTCGACGAGCTGGAGCAAAACCTGCCCGGCATCCTGCCGCCGTCGACCTTGTCCTGGTCGCTAAGCGGGGAGAAGGCCGAAGAGACCGAACCGGGCGCATCGCTCGACCCGACCCTCGGACTGCGCGTGTCCCTGAAAGCCGAAATTGCACCTCCGCCGACGCCGGCCCCAACCGTGACCGGCGGCGTATCCCCGACGGTGTCGCCGACCGATGCGCCCGCGCCGGAGCGGCTGTACGACATCGGGCGGCTGCTGGAAGCCCTCCAGCCCTTCAAGGAACTGGCCGGCCAGCTCGATCCCCTGATCACGGGCTCGGTCGATTTTGACCTGTTTGACCAGTTCGGCGCCGGTTTGCTGAGCCTTAGCATTCCGGTCGACCAGCTGGCATCGTGGATCGACCGCTCGCGGCCGGACACGATGCTGGTCGAAGGTCGTTTGCTGGTGCAAAACCCGGACCTGGTTCCGGCAGACTTTTGCCTGCGCGAGACCTGCGGCATCATCACCGCTCGTGGACAGCAGACGCTGCTGACGGCAGCGCTGGCCGGAGAACCGGCCCAGCAGATCGTCTATCCGGACGGCGAGGCCTGCCTGATCGAGCACCAGCTTGGCTACGAAGGCACGACGCTGTCGGAAACATCGGCCTGGCATCGCTTCACGTTCGGCGTCGAGCGCAAAACCGCGGACGGCCTGCCCGAATGGACTCCGGTCGCAACACTGGAGAGCGAGTCGGTCGCAGGGGCAATCTGGCTGACGCTCGATGGCAAGGCGGACCGCCTGCCGTGCCAGGTGCCGGATGAAACACAGCGCGACCGGGTGCTGAGCTTGCTCCAGGAGCCTCTCCTTGTCATGGAGGCCGGGCAGGAGCTGTCTCTTCAGATGCTCTCGGCCTGGCTGGAAGAACCCGCCCTGGCCCTGCCGCTGTTGGTGCTGTCTGACGACCAGACGCGGATGACCGTTCTAACGGTCCTTTATGACGACGCCTGCCGGCCCAGAGCCGTCACGCTCGAGCTGGTCCTGGCGGACGACACTTGGACGATCGGGGCCGCCGAACTGCAGAAGGGAAGTTGATGAGATGAACGTTCTTTACCTGCACATGCACGACATGGGCCGCTACAACAGCCTTTACGGCCACGCCATCCGAACGCCGAACCTGGAAAGCGTGGCCCAGGACGGGACCGTGTTTACGCAGGCCTTCTGCACCGGTCCGACCTGTTCGCCCAGCCGGGGCGCGCTGCTGACCGGATTGTACCCGCACAGCAACGGCCTGATCGGCCTGGCGCACCGCGGCTTCACCTTGGACGACCCCGGCCGCCATCTGGCCCACCTGATGCGCAAAAACGGCTATTACACCCTGCTGTGCGGCATCCAGCACGAGCACCGCGACCCGTTCGCGCTGGGCTACCAGGAGGTGCTGCCCCATCCGGACGATAAGGGCGGCAAGCCGGGTCCGCTCGAGCGGGACCAGGCGACCGCGCGTGCCGCGTCATCCTTCCTGCTCGACTGGGGCAACCGCCCGGACCGCCAGCCATTCTTCTTGTCGGTCGGCTTTTTCCTGCCGCACCGGCCCTACCTGCCGCACAAGACGGTCGACCCGGACCGGGTCTTGCCGCCGCACTGCCTGCCCAACAACCGGCAGACGCGCGAGGACTATGCGGACTACATCGAGAGCGTCCAGGCCATGGATCAGCAGGCCGGCGTCGTGCTGGACGCCCTCAAGCGGTCCGGCCGCTGGCAGGACACCGTGATCGTGCTGACGACCGACCACGGCATCGCCTTCCCGCACATGAAGTGCAACCTCTATGACACCGGCATCGGGATCACGCTGGTCCTGAGGATCCCCGGCCGGGAGCAGCCGCGCCTAAGCGACGCGCTGGTCTCGCAGGTCGATGTTTTCCCGACGCTGTGCGACCTGCTCTGCCTGGAGGCGCCCGATGACCTGCAGGGCCGTTCGCTGCTGCCGCTGCTGGGCGGGAGCGAGAGCGTCCGCTCCGAGGTGTTTGCCGAAGTCACCTACCACGCGGCCTACGAGCCGATGCGCTGCATCCGGACCCAGCGCCACAAGCTGATCGTGCGCTATGACAGCGAGTTTCTCAAGTACGTGCTGCCCAACATCGACAATGGCCTGGCCAAACGGTTTTTGCTGGTCAGCGGCATCGGGGACGTGATCCGCAGCCGCTGCGAGCTCTACGACCTGTATCTCGATCCGGCTGAACGCAACAACCTGGTCGACCATCCGGACTACGCCGTTACGTATGAGCAGCTGCAGACGCGTCTGGGCGATTTCATGAAAGCGACCGATGACCCGATCCTTAAGGGCCCGGTGCCCAGGCCCAAGGGCGCGATCGTCAACCAGAAAACGGGCATCCATCCGGAAGACGAACAGTACGAGAAATAGGCTATACCGGCAGTGTCAGGCCGTCGTAGGCGACCTGAAAACCTAGCTTGGCTGCGACCGGCACGAGTTCGTCGTGGATCAGGCCGCCGTTATGGGAGAAGTGGTTGATCACGAAGCTTGTCTGGCTGTCGGCCAGGTCGAGGTCGAACAGCCGCTGCCGGACCTCGGCACAGGCAGCCAGCCCCATGTGGCCGCGCCGCCAGTCCAGTTGCAGGGCCGTGCAGTCCAGCGACACCAGGTTCAGTTTTCGTCCCTCATCCACCAGGTACTGCCAGGTCGCTTCCGGGAAATAACCGGTATCGTGGCCGTAAAGCAAGCTTCGGCCCGCCCGGCTGATCGTGTAGATCACCGACTCGCATTCCGGCGCGTGGTCGGCCTGGAGCGGCACGACCTGGTAGGGTCCGGCTGAAAACGGCTCGAAAGCCTTGACCAGGTGGCAGACGGTGGGCCCTTCCGGCTCGTTGCATTGACTGAGAACGGCCTCGATCTTCGCGCAGGCCGGCCGAGTCGCATACAGGTTCAGGGCTCGTTTCTCCGTCCGGTGGGCGAACGCACCCGAGCGCATGGCCAAGTCGCGGGCATAGAGGTGGTCGCTGTGGTCGTGGGTGATCAGGCAAAAGGTCACGGCGGTCAGGTCCAGGCCCAGCTGCAGCACGTGAAGATAGGTGTCCGGGGGGAAATCGATCAGGAGCTGTCCGTCGACGATCGCCTGGGAGCGGGAGCGGAGGTTGCGTCCGCCGGCCTGGCGGGCTCGCCGGCAGTGGTCACATTGGCAAAACAGACCGGGCCAGCCTTCGGCAGCGGCGGTGCCTAGGTATCTAAGTTCCATGTGCGCCTCCTGGTGCGGGTCTTCCGTGTGTTCGTTGATCGTATTGTGGCATCCTGGCCGGACACCGTCAAGGCGCGGCACTTGCAATTTGCCTGGTGACAGGCTAAGATAGGTTTATTCTTTCTGCGTCGAAGGGGAGGAGTACATCGCCTCAAGGCCGCCAGAGAGCAGGATTCACGGGCTGTAAGATCCTGCCGGCCAATGGGATGGAAGGTCGTCCTGGAGCGGAAACGTCAGGTCGCGTCAAGACCGAAGAGAGCCTGCCTGGCAGGAAAACTGGTGGTACCACGGAAGCTTGCTTTCGTCCAGTTGCTGGATGAAGGCTTTTTTATTGGCCGGAAACGGCGGGAGAGGTGACAGATGAACCCGACATTGGAGCTGATATTAAGGATCCTGGGCCTGGTGATCGCCGCGGGCGGCCTGGTCGTCGTCTATATGGCGCCGCGCATCGTCGACAAGAAAGGCCTGGCCGCCAAAAAGACGCTGCCGCCGGACATGGACGAGATGATGACCCCGGAAGAGAAAGACAAATACCGCCGCGACTCGGCGATTTTGGACATCAAGCTGCGCGGCCTGCTGCTGGCAGCGCCCGGCTTTGTCCTGATCCTGATCGCCTTCAGCTGAGGCGGATAGATAGGAGGACCCTATGGCCAGAATCGATGCCATTGCCAAGACCTTTGAACCGGCGGAACACGAAGAGGCGCTGTACCGCGCCTGGCAGGAAGGCGGCTTCTTCCAGCCGTCTTCGGACCCGTCCCGGCCGCCGTACACGATCGTGATCCCGCCGCCGAACATCACGGGGCAGCTGCACATGGGGCACGCCCTGGACAACTCGCTCCAGGACCTTTTGATCCGCTTCAAGCGCATGCAGGGCTACGCCGCACTCTGGCTGCCGGGCACCGACCACGCCTCGATCGCGACCGAGGCCAAGATCGTGGAGGCGATGCGTCAGGAGGGCCTGACCAAGGAAGGCATCGGGCGCGAGGCATTCCTCGAGCGGGCTTGGGCCTGGAAAAAAGAATACGGCGGGCGGATCATCGAGCAGCTCAAGCGGCTCGGCTCGTCCTGCGACTGGTCGCGCGAGCGGTTCACGATGGACGAGGGCCTGTCCCGGGCCGTCACGCACGTTTTTGTCCGGCTCTACGAGAAGGGCCTGATCTACCGCGGCGAGCGGATCATCAACTGGTGCCCGCACTGCCTGACCTCGATCTCGGACGCCGAGGTCGAATACGAGGAGCAGCAGTCCCACTTCTGGCATATCCGCTACCCGCTGTCCGATGGCAGCGGCCACCTGGTCCTGGCGACCACCCGCCCGGAAACCCTGCTGGGCGACACGGCGGTCGCGGTGCACCCGGAGGACGAACGCTATCGGCACCTGATCGGCAAGACCGTCATCCTGCCGCTGGTCGGCCGCGAGATTCCGGTCATCGCCGACACGTACGTCGACCGCGAATTCGGCACCGGCGTGGTGAAGATTACGCCGGCCCACGACCCGAACGACTTCGAGGTCGGCAGCCGCCACAACCTGCCGATCCAAAACGTCCTGACCGAGGACGCACACATCAACGAAAATGGCGGCGACTACGCCGGCCTGGAGCGGTTCGAGGCGCGAAAGAAAATCGTCTCGGATCTGGAGGCGGCAGGGCTTTTGGAAAAGACCGAGCCGCACCGACACAATGTCGGCGCCTGCTACCGCTGTTCCACGACGGTGGAGCCGCGCGTCTCGTTCCAGTGGTTTGTCGCGATGAAGCCGCTGGCCGAACCGGCGATTGATGCGGTCCGCAAGCAGCAGACGCGCTTCGTGCCGGAACGGTTTGAGAAGATCTATTTCAACTGGATGGAGAACATCCGCGACTGGTGCATCTCGCGCCAGCTCTGGTGGGGGCACCGCATCCCGGTCTGGTATTGCCAGAGCTGCGGTGAGCAGATCTGCAGCGTCGAGGACCCCACGGGCTGCACGAAATGCGGCAGCGGCGACATCCACCAGGACGAGGACGTGCTCGATACCTGGTTCTCGTCGGGGCTGTGGCCCTTCTCCACGCTCGGCTGGCCGGAAGAGACGGAGGACCTGGCCTACTTTTACCCCACGTCGGTGCTCGAGACGGGGTACGACATCCTCTTTTTCTGGGTGGCGCGCATGATCATGATGGGCCTCGCCATGACGGACGAGGTGCCGTTCGACACCGTCTACCTCCACGGGCTGATCCGTAACGAAGAGGGAAAAAAGATCAGCAAGTCGATGCCCGATGCCTGGCGCTACGACCCGCTCTATATGATCGACGAGTACGGCCAGGACGCGCTACGGTTCACCCTGCTCACCGGCTCGACGCCGGGCAACGACATGAGGCTGGCGCCCAGCCGCGTGGAGGCCAACCGCAACTTTGGCAACAAGATCTGGCAGGCGGCGCGTTACGTGTTGGGGAACCTGGGAAGTAGCCCGGAGCGCTACACTCCGCCGACCGACGGGATCGCCCCAAGGGCCGATATGGACGCCGCCGATCGCTGGATCCTCAGCCGCTACCATCGCCTGGTGGGCGAGGTGCAGCGCCTCATCGACGGCTATCAGCTCGGCGAGGCGGGGCGCCAGATCTATGATTTCGTCTGGAGCGAATACTGCGACTGGTACATCGAGATGACCAAGGTGCGCCTCCGCGACGATGCACAGGCCACCGAGGCGGAGGATGCGCGCCGAGTGCTCGTCTATGTGCTGGACGGCTGCCTGCGGTTGCTGCACCCCTACATGCCGTTCATCACCGAGGCGATCTGGCAGTACCTGCCCCACGGCGCGACGGACGGCCAGGCGGAGCCGGCGCTCATCGTGGCCGCCTGGCCCCAGGCGGGCGCGCTGGACGAGGCCGCCGAGGACCAGATGGACGACCTCATGGAGTTGGTCCGCGCCGTCCGCAACGCGCGCAGCGAGTACGACGTGGAGCCGGGCCGGCGCATCGCGGCGATCATCGCCGCGGGGGAGCGGCTCCCCTTCTTGCGGGCGCAGGCGCGGGCCCTGGCGGCCCTGGCGCGCATCGACGAGGGACGCCTCGAGCTACACGCCTCCCTCGACGCCCCGCCGGAAAAGGCGCTGACGCTGGTGGTGGGCGGCGCGACCTGCTACCTGCCCATGGCGGCGCTGGTCGACCTCGATCGCGAGCGGGCCCGGCTGGAGGGCGAGATCGATCAGGTGAACCAGGAGATCGCCCACTCGGAGCGCTTGCTGTCGAACCAGGGGTTCGTGAACAAGGCGCCCGAGGCGGTGGTGCAGAAGGAGCGCGACAAGCTGGCCGAGAGCCGCGAACGCCGTACCCGGCTCCAGGAGCGCCTGGCTGGCCTCGCCTAGCGGACGGGGAGAGGAACCACAGAGGCCACAGAGGGTCCACAGAGACCACGGAGGAAGGAGATGTATCTATCCTCCGCGGTCTCGGCATCTTTTACCGCCTCGTTCTACGCGCATGCGCCCATTCCTTCCGCTTCCCCGATGGACGATCCGCGTCGGCACGCTCTATAATGGAGGTGTAGTGTGTGCCGCGCGCCTCGCGCGCGTACTGAGGGGTGAAAGGGAGAGAACATGGGCAGTCGATCCGCCTTTGTGATCGGGTTCATCGTGGGCGTCATCGTGGGATGGATGCTGGGGATCCTGTCGGCGCCCCAGTCGGGGCAGGAGATGCGGGAGGCCCTCGGCGAGCGCGCCGTGGAGCTACGGGAGCGCGCCGAGGGGGTAGCGGCCCGCGCGCGGCGTGAGGCGATGGATGCCAAGCGCGAGGTCGAGGACGAGATCGTCGGCTAGCACGCCGCCATACGCCCATCGCGCCATCGTGGCGGATTCGTGCGTTCTCCTGCCCCGTGGGACCACCGGTGACAGGTTGCAGGTTCCAGGTTACAGGCTCCAGCGTGCGACCACGCTAGAGCCTGTAACCGCGTTGTACCCAACGCACAACCTGTGACAACTGCAATGCATGCGCGTGTCAGCCGGTCGCCGCGCTCGGCTTGCGCCCGCGACGCAGGGCCCGCACCACAAGCCACACGATCACGGCGGGGATGATGAACACCGGCGAGAAGATGAGCAGGTAGATCCCCACGTCGATGACCACCTGCGCAAAGGCGAGCAGGGAGCGCAGCGCATCGGACGCCGTCACCAGAGGGCTCCAGCGGTACGAGTCGACCACGGCCCCGGGCGTTGCCTTGGGGCGAATCTCCATCGTGATGGTCGCCAGGGCCGTCATGCGCTCCAGGTACTGGGAGCGTCCCTTGAGCGACTCGATCTGGCCGCGGATGCTGGTGAGTTCGCGGTGAATGGCCAGGATCTCTTCCGCCTTACCACGGTTCTCGCGCACCTCGGTGAGGAGCGCCAGCAACTCGGTCTCGGTGGCCTCCAGGTTGCGCAGCCGCGCCTGGATGTCGGTGTACTCCTCGGTCACGTCCTGGCCCGATGACGTCTCGCGCTCCACCTTGAGCGCCATGCCGCGCAGCGCCTCGAGCGCCGCGTCCAGCGATTCGGCTGGCACGCGGATGGTGACCTGGGCCATGGCCTGGGTGTCGTTGATCATCCAGCGGTTCGAGTCGGCGATGTACCCCTCATAGCTGGCGACCAGCGAGCGCACCTCGTTCAGCGCCGCGTCGGTGTCCTCCACCAGCACCGTCATGTTCACCGTGCGGATGATCATGCGCTGCTGGAGGGCGGCGTCGCTGGCGGCATAGCCCCGGCTCCCCTCCTCCCCGTACGACGCCGGCGCCTCGGCGGGCTGGGCCGGCGCCACCGCACCGGCGCCGGCCATGGACTGCTTCTCCGCCTCCACGGCCACCTCGTAGGCCGCCTCGTCGCGGGACATCTGGGCGGGCTTGCCGGCGCAGCCACCAACCAGCACCATCACCAGTATCAGGGCGAAAACGGCGATCCACCTGCTCGTCCTCATGGGTTCCTCCTCGGTGCGACTATGCAAGGCTTACAGGTCTGAGACGTACTTCTGGTACCGGTGGTTCCCCCCCATTCATCAGCCCGGCTTGGGGCGCGCGGACGCGACCGACTCGATGCATAGGGCGGGAGCGGGCGGACACGCAGGTCCGCCCCTACGGCATCGTGTGTCCGCTCACGCTCGCGGGAACTGCGGTCATGGTAGGGGCGGACCTGCGTGTCCGCCCTGCCTTGACCTATGTTTCTACCCGCGGTGCCCGCCGTTAGCGCGCTACCAGCCCAGTTCGAGGCGGGCGCTGTTGCGGGTGGGCAGGTTGGCCGCGCGAATGCGGCGCTGCGCCTCGGCGATGTCGTACTCGACGCGGCGATGCTCGATGGTCGCCGCGTCCGTGTCCAGCAGCATATAGGCGGCGCGGGGGTCGCCGTCACGGGGTTGGCCGACGCTGCCGGGGTTGACGATGTAGCGCCCCTCGGTAAGGGGGAAGGGGCTCCCCTCCTCGGGCTGCATCGCCAGGCAATCGCGCCGGTCGGGCATGTCGCGAAAGATCACCGGCACGTGGGTGTGACCCACCAGGCAGAACGAGGTGTCGAAATGACCAAAGCTCTGCTTCGCCACGCTAGTATAGATGAGGTACTCCCAGATAGGATATCGCGGGCTGCCGTGAGCCAGCGTCCACTCCCCCTCCACGAGGACCTGAGGCAGGGCATCGACGTAGCTCCACGACTGGGGCGCGAGGACCTCGCGCGTCCAGAGGTTGGAGCGACGGGCGTCGATGTTGAAATCCTCCAGGTCCAGCTTGCCCAGCGCGCCCCAGTCGTGGTTGCCGGCGATCGCCTTGTGTTCGAACCCGTTGAGCCGGGCGATGCATTCATTGGGCTCGGCGCCGTACCCCACCACGTCCCCCAGCGACCAGAGCATATCGAACGCCCCGGCGTCCTTCAGGACGGCCTCCAGGGCGGGGAGGTTGCTGTGAATATCGGAAACCACCAGCACGCGCATCGATCACCTCGAGGCAACACGCAACGTGAACGTCGCGAGTGTATCACCCGCGCGGGCCTGGCGCAAGCGAACGAGAAGGTTGTGTGTTGTGCGTTGTGGGTTGTGGGTTGTGGGTTGCGCCTGTTCCAGGTTACAGGTGGCAGGTTACAGGCTAACGTGAGACCATGCGCGAGGGCCTGGTAACCTGCCACCTGCGACCTGTGACCGCCCGCGGGCAACACACAACGCACAACCGGGAACCAGGAACCCGCAACTCGGAACCCGCAACCCGAAATCGGTGCCGCTATAGCATCTCCAGAAGCAGCCGCACGCCACGCTCGACGACGGGGCCGCAGCGCTTGTCTATCTCGGGCATGGTGTTGCGCACCGCCTCGCACTGCGCACTGCCAAACTCCTCGATGAAACGCTCGCGGTAGCGACAGACCAGCTCGTAGAACGCCTTGTCGTCCTCCGTCGGCTCGAGGCGGCCGCGCGTGGCGCCCAGGATGAGCGCCGCGCCTGCCAGGACGCCGCACAGCTCCTGGCGACATCCCCCAAGCCCGCCGCCAAAGGGGTTGCTGGCGCGGATGAGGACCTCGGGCGTCTTGCCCATGAGGTGATCGCCCACGGCGATCACGGTGGCCTCGCTGCAATGGTGCCCCGCCAGGTAGAGCGTACGGGCGTGGGCCAGGACGGCATCGGTAGCGTTGGACATTATCATCTCCTGTATGGAATCGAGCGCTATGGCCCGGGCAGTCGGCGTTGATATTCCCCGGGCGGGCAGGCGGTGGGTGTCAGTCCCCCAGGAACTCGAACACCCAGACGCGATCCTCTTGGTAGACGGCGCGGAAATGCGGGCTATCCGCGAGTTCCGCCGGATCCAGCACGTCGGGGCCGGCATAGTTGACGCGCCCCTGGTGCTGGCCGATGTAGACGTGGGTCACACCGTGCTCCCGCAGCGCCACCAGCGCCCCCTCGTCGTCGAGACGCGCACCCTGCAGCGCGGCGGTGAGGCCGTTCACCCACAGGCGGTACTCCGGCCGCGGTCCCGTCTCGGCGACATACGTCAGCGGCGGCAGCGTCGTGGCGCGCCCCGCCAGCAGCGGCAGCCACCAGCCCGCGTCCGAGCCTACCACCGATGACCCCTCGTAGGCAAAGAAGGCGTTCACGAGAAAGCGGGCGTCGTCCGGCGTGTGCGTCGCGATCCACCCCGCCGCCCGCACGTCGGGGCGCGTGACGAGCGCGTGGGCGCCGGGGTCGGGCTCCGCGAGACGTTGCGTCGCCCCCCACGCGCCGATCACGAGGACCGCGGCCGTCAGGGCAACGGGCGCCATGCGTGACCTCCACATCGTCGCGAACCACCCCAGCGCCGCGCCAAGGAACACGGCGGCGGGGATGTACGCGGCGATGAACAGGGCAAAGTTGGTGATCATGCCCGCCCCGGGGAGGCCCAGCAGCTGCGGATTGACGAGCAGAAAGGCGCCCAGCCACCACAGCGCTACCAGAGCGGCCGTGCGCTCCCGCCTCCAGAGGCTCCACCCGACGGCGAGGGGCAGCGCCAACCACACCCAGACGGGGAGGTAGGTGGACATGTTGCCGGCGACAGCGGCCAAGTCACCGGGCGCCGCGTCGGGCGCCGCCGAAGCCACCACCTGCCCCCAGACGAGGCGCGAGATCGCACCTGTCAGCACGTTCAGGTACCACGGCAGCGCCAGCAGCAGCGCGCCGCCCCCCAGCAGCGCCGTCCTGCCGAGGGCGCGCCCCCTCAGCGCCCCGCCCGACAGCGCCAGCGCCATCAGGAACAGGGGCGCGGCGAGGAGCAGGACGCGATAGTGGGTCAGGGAGAGGCCCGCCAGGGTCAGGATCGCCGGCACGAGGACACGCCAACCGCCCTTGAGCACACCATCAGGGGCTTCCAGCGCCTCGAGGCAGAGGCAGGCCATCGCCGGCAGGATCACCTGCCCGGCGAGCTGCGTGTAGCGCCCCCAGTTCAGGTAGGCCATGGGCATGGGCGAGAGCAACCCGGCGACCAGCACGGCGCCCACCCCCGCCCAGCGACTGCTGCCGACCCGCGCCGCCAGCGGGTAGAGAGCCAGCGCCGCTAGGACGTTCAGGACCTGCCCCATCCACAGCGTGGCGTCCGCCGCACCCAGCCCCGTCAGCCAGTGGAGCGCCGCCGCCAGGGCGTGGAAGCCATAGTGATAGGAAAAGCTGAGCAGGTCGGCGTAGGGGCGCCAATCGTCGAACAGCCCCCCGCGATCGATGAGCAGGCGCGCGATCATGGTGTGCTGGAAAGCGTCGCCCCACATGGGCGCCTCCAGCGACCCGATAGGGAGGAAGCGGGTGACGACGATGAGCGCCACCACGCCGGCCAGCGCCACGTGCGGCCAGAACGCCTCGTGGCGCCGGAGGTCGGACAACCGCGGGCGCGCCAGGGGCCGGCCTTGGCGCCACCAACGCGCCAGCAGCACCCCCAGGGAGACGATGCCGATCACCCAGGGATAGGCGCGCCCCAGCCGCAGGCCGACGAGGTCGGCGAGGAGAAACAGGATCGGGTGGAGCGCCGCGCCGAGCCCCGCCGCCAGCCCCAGACGCTCCGGCGAGCCATACCGGTCGCGAGAGCTGCGCAAGAGCGCCAGGAGCGCCAGCCCGGGCACGACGAGCAGGAACACGGCGGCCAAGCCGATGGGCAGCCAGGTGGTCAGCACCTGCGCCGCCAGGCCCACGAGCATCGTCCGGCGATCGAACGCCAACCGAAAGGCGAGCTGCGCGTCCTGGGACGCGCCGTCGATAGCGAGCGCGCCATGCAGGTAGGCGCCCCCCGGCGCCGTGGCCAGGCGCACCCTCCCGGGGCCAGAGTGCGAGAGTTCGGCGCGATAGTAGCGCTGGCGCGCGTCACGTCGCGGCGGGAAGGCGAGGCGCACCCAGCCCCCCTCCTCGGGCACGGCGACGCGCGCCTCGGCCACGGGAGCGGCAGCCGCGGACTCGTCGGCGCCGTCCGGCTCGTAGAGGCGCAGGGCGACCTCGCCGCCGGCTCCCTCCGGCGTCACGTGGATCTCGAACCCCTCCAACCCCTCGTGGTGGGCAACGAACGTCTGGCCGACGGTCCCGCTCGACTCCAGCCACACCCCGGCGGTCACGGCCGGCGCCTGCTCGCGCACCACCGACGAGCAGCCGGTGACGCCCACGAGCGCCAACAGCGCCAGGGCCAGGAGCACGAGGCGCGCGCCCGCCAGGGACGCGAGCAGCCGCCGGCCGGGTGGGTTGGGAGGGACGATCACGGCATCACGCTCCAGGCATCGGGTTCAGGCGCGCGTGTGCAGCACGAGGCCGGCCCCCGGCCCAGGCACGCAGTGGAACACGCGGGCGGTACCGCCCGTCTGGCGATGATAGGCCTCGGCCACCGACGCGCCAAAGGACGATGCCGCCTCGCGCTCCACCAGCGCCACGATACAGCCGCCCCAGCCGGCGCCGGTGAGGCGGGCACCGAGGGTCCCGGGGTGTGCGCGGGCGGCCTCCACCAGCACCTCGATCTCGGGGATGCTGATCTCGTAATCGTCGCGGGCGCTGGCGTGCGCCTCGTCCATGAGCCGCCCCAGGGTGGTCGTATCTCCCGCCTCCATGGCGGCGACGGCTCGCAGGACGCGCTGGTTCTCCGTCACCACGTGCCGGCAGCGGCGGCGGACCAGGTACTCGGCGCTCTGGGGGAGGACCCCGCCGTTCAGCAGGCGAGCCAGGTCGATCCCCAGGGCCGGCAGGTCCGCGGCGGCGATGCGCTCGGGCAACACGGGCTCCAACTCCTCCCACGGCAGCGCCGAGACGTCGCGCAGGTGGGTGATGCCCGGGTACCTCGCACCAAGAAGGTGGATGCCGATGCGCCCCTCGGCCACGCGTTGGTTAAAGTGGGGGCCCGTGTTGCGGTGGCGCACGCCACTATCCACCACCATCACGGCATGGCTCGCCGGCAGCGGCACGCGACTGTAGGCATAGCCATCCGGGCCGGGCCGGCAGTCGAGAAAGAGGGCGTGGCCGCGCTGTGAGAGCAGCGAGGCGAAATGGTCCATCACCCCGCCGCGCGTGCCCACGTACCACTCGGCGCGGCTGCAGCGCTCGGCCAGCGCGGGCCCCTCCAGTGAGAGACAATTGAGACCGGCGAGGGCCACGGCCGCCGCCACGGTGAGGGCCGACGAGGACGACACGCCCGCCCCGCGGGGCACGCCGTAGGGAGGTGCGCCGTCCACCACCACGTCCATGCCGCGCAACCCCGGGCCGCACTCGCGCTCCAGGAGTTGCGCCGCGCCCTGGACATAGTTCGCCCAGTCGCCCACGGGCCGCGGCGGCACGTCGGGGGAGATGGGGAAGGAGCGTTCGGTGAACTCGGCCTCGACGTTCGCCAGGTGAACGGCTGCGTCGGACCGCTGCCGGGCAAAGAGGAGGACGTCCCGATCGAGCGCCACGGGCAGCACGTAGCCATGGTGGTAATCCGTGTGCTCTCCGATCACGTTGACGCGGCCGGGCGCGCGGAACACGGCCACCTCGCCGGGGCCGTAGCGCGCGCCAAAGGCGGTCAGCCCACGGCGATAGCGCTCGACTTGGGCGTCGAGCACCTCTCGATCCTGACCATACACGCGTTCCAGAGCATCACGCAGCAGCCCACTCGTCATGTTCTTCGCCTCCCGTCGTGAGGCGGGAGTATAGCATCGAGGCGCGCCCCCGGCAATGTGGCCCGAGACCCCGCCGGCGCACGATTTGCGCCCCCTCCCCTGCGCCGCTATAATCGCCAGGCACGTACGGGCGCCCGGCATCCCGCCGGAGCCCGGTAAGCAACGGAGCCCAGCGAGGAGATCATCCACCCCCATGTCCAGCAACGAGGTCCTCGTCAGCGTCGTCATCCCCACCTACAACGAGGAAGAAGCGATCCGGGTCGTGCTCGATGACGTGACGTGCGCCTGCGAGTCGCTGGATTGTGGTTGGGAGATCCTCGTGGTGAACGACGGCTCCACCGACCGCACCTGTGCCATCTGTGAGACCTATCCCCACGTGCGCGTGGTGGGGCACCGGCGCAACCTGGGCAACGGCGCCGCCCGCACCACGGGGATCAAGGCCGCCCGGGGCGAGTATGTGGTGATGATCGACGCCGATGCCACCTATCCGGCGGACGAGATCCCACGCATGGTGAAGGAACTCGAGACCTGCGACATGGTCATCGGCGCGCGCGAGAAGGAGATGGGCACGCTCAAGTGGCTGCGCTCGGCCGCCAAGGAGTTCATCCGGCTGCTGGCGTCGTACCTCACCGAGACGCGCATCCCCGACCTGAACTCGGGCCTGCGCGCCATGAAGCGCGACCTGGTGCCCCAGTTCTTTGGCATCCTGCCGACCACCCACTCGTGGGTGAGCACCATCACCATGGCGTTCCTGAGCAGCGGCTACGAGGTGCGCTGGGTGGCGATCCCCTACTACCGGCGCATCGGGCGCTCGACGTTCGACCCCATCGGCGATACGTACAACTATATCTCGCTGGTGGTGCGCACCATGATGTACTTTAACCCGCTGCGCATGTTCTTGCCGGTGATCCTGGCGATGTTCGCCGTCGGCATCGTCAAGATGGGGTACGACATATTCACCTACAACTTTCACTTTGCCCCCTCGACGGTAATGGTAATGCTGACGGCATTCCAGCTGACGGCCGTGGGGCTGCTGGCGGATTTGATCGTGCGGAGGACAAAGGGATGACCGCCCACCGCGGCGTGGGCGACCTGCCCGTCCGTCTGCGGCGTGCCGTCAGGAAGCTGCGGATGCGTGGTACAGAGGCGGTCTGCCGGGCATTGTGGCCCAGCCTGTCCTACTTTCAGGATGGCCTGGCAACGGTGCACAATTGCCGCTTCCTGGCCGATGACGCTTTCATGCGCGCTTACCGGGCAGGCAAGGAGACGGGCTCCTGGCGCGAAAGGGACATTCATTGGCGCGTCCACGTGGCCTGTTGGGCGGCCGGTCGCGCGGCCAACCTGCCCGGCGACTGGGTCGAGTGCGGGGTGTATCGTGGGGGCCTGGCGCTGGCCGTGGCCGAATACGTACATCTCGAGCGCCTGGACAAGGCGTTCTACCTGGTGGATAGCTTTGGCGGCCTGGCGGCGGACCATATCTCCGAAGAAGATC
>ENA-UOXR01000916-UOXR01000916.1-bioreactor-metagenome-genome-assembly--contig:-NODE-916-length-33151-cov-6.485285_pt1 | contig 33151 bp, 29 predicted proteins | sample MGYA00238164_ERZ764825 | MGnify/ENA primary metagenome ERZ764825 (study PRJEB28920, sample SAMN05720171) | bioreactor metagenome | isolation source: Anaerobic biogas reactor | place: USA:Washington... | reverse complement strand
GGAGCCACCCCCTGGGAAAGCGCGCTGATGACCCTGATGGTCAATGCCCGGCATCTGTTCTATGGTATCTCCATGTCGGAAAAATACAGAAACACGGGCCTCATGAAGCCCTATCTGGCCTTTGCGCTGACCGATGAGACCTATGCGCTTTTGGCTGCGGATGAGGCGCCTGAAGGGGTGGACAGCCGGTGGTTTTATTTTTTTGTTTCGGTTCTTAATCAACTGTATTGGATAATCGGCAGTCTTTTGGGCAGCTTTCTGGGGCAAATGCTGCCTTTTGACCTGAGGGGCATTGATTTTGCCATGCCTGCGCTGTTTGTGGTGATCTTTGTGGAGCATTGGCAGAAAAAAGCGGCCCGGCTGCCGGCCCTGGCGGGCCTTGGGACGGCCCTTGTCTGCCTGTTGATATTTGGGCCTGATGGTTTCACGGTGCCTGCGATGCTTTTAATCTGCGGGGTGCTGATGCTGCTTAGAGGGCGTCTTGAGGCAGGGGGCTAAAGAGAAAGATGTATCACCTTTCCATTGTTTTGGTGGTGGCGGGGGTCACCACGGCTTTAAGGCTGCTGCCCGTGATGCTCTTTGGCAGGCGGGGGCGCAGCATCCCGCCTGGCCTGATGTACCTCAGCCGGGTGCTGCCCAGCGCCATCATTGGCCTTTTGGTGGTGTACAGCCTGAAGGCTATCAACCTGACGGCAAGCCCTTATGGCCTGCCTGAGTTTGCCGGGGTTCTGACGGCTGCTCTTTTGCACAAGTGGAAGCGCAACACGCTGCTGAGCGTATTTTGCGCCACCGCCTGCTATATGGTTTTAATCAGGGTGCTTTAAAGCGCCGCCACCCCGGCCTGGACGCTCTCTTCCGTGGCCCGCATGGCGGCCAAAGTCTGCTCCATCAAGGCATCCAGCTCCCAGCCCAGCATCTCCGCTCCCTGGCGGATTGTCTCCCGTGAGCAGCCTGCGGCAAAGGATTTGTCCTTGAATTTCTTTTTCAAGGATTTAAGCTCCATGTCCTGAACGGACCTGGAGGGACGCATCAGCGCGGCGGCGCCGATCAGCCCGGTCAGCTCATCGGCAGCAAACAGCACCTGTTCCATCTGGTGCAAAGGCTGTGGGCTGGTGGGCATGATGCCATAACCGTGGGAGCACACGGCGTGGATAAAGCGGCTGTCAAAGCCCGCTTCCCTTAGGATTTCCGCGGATTTGGCGCAGTGTTCCTGGGGATAGCGCTCAAAGTCTATGTCATGCAAAAGTCCTGCCATGGCCCAGAAATCGGCTTCCTCCGGATAGCCCAGCGCCTCTGAAAACCAGCGCATCACCGCCTCCACCGTCAGCGCGTGCTGGAGATGGAAGGCTTCCTTATTGTATTCCTTAAGAAGATTCAGGGCAGCGTCACGGTTCATGGCCAGGCCCGCCTTTCCTGTGATTGAATGGGCGAAAGATATCATGCCAGGCCTTTGATGTCAAACCCCTGTCAGCCTTGACCCGCCTGCAAGCTAAACGGTATAATGGCTCTTGTTTGGAAGGGGGAGGTCACATGCCGGACAAGAAGACATTTTACATCACCACGCCCATTTATTATCCCAGCGGGCAGATGCATATCGGGCACACCTATACCACCGTGGCGGCGGATGCCATGGCGCGCTTTAAGAGGATGACCGGGTATCAGACCTACTTCCTCACGGGCACGGATGAGCATGGCCAGAAAATCGAACGCCAGGCCAGGGAAGCGGGCACCAGCCCCCAGGCCTTTGTGGACGGCATTGTGGCGGACACCAAGAAGCTGTGGAGCCTGATGGAGGTGGAGTATGACGACTTCATCCGCACCACCGACCCTAGGCATATCAGCGCGGTGCAGAAGATTTTCAAACGCTTCCACGATCAGGGCGACATCTATGAAAGCGAGTACGAGGGCGACTACTGCGCCCAGTGCGAGGCCTTCTGGACAATGACCCAGCTGAAGGAAGGGAAGCTGTGCCCTGATTGCGGCCGGCCCACGGAGAAGGTGCGGGAGCGCAGCTATTTTTTCCGCATGAGCAAGTATCAGGACTGGCTGATCGACTATATCAAAACCCATCCTGAGTTTATCCAGCCGGCCAGCCGTGCCAATGAAATGCTCAACAACTTTCTCCTGCCCGGCCTTCAGGATCTGTGCGTCAGCCGCACCTCCTTCACCTGGGGCGTGCCGGTGGACTTTGACCCAGGACATGTGGTGTATGTGTGGATAGACGCGCTGTCCAACTACATCACTGCCCTGGGCTATCTGTCCGGGGACGACCGCCTGATGCAGACCTACTGGCCTGCGGATGTACACCTGGTGGGCAAGGAGATCGTGCGCTTCCATACCATCTATTGGCCCATTATGTTAAAGGCCCTGGGGCTGCCTCTGCCCAAGCAGGTGTTTGGCCACGGCTGGCTGCTGTTTGACCAGGACAAGATGTCCAAGTCCAAGGGCAATGTGGTCTATCCCGGGCCTGTGGTCAAGCGCTATGGGGCGGACGCCCTGCGCTACTATCTCATGCGGGAGATGCCCTTTGGTTCTGACGGCAACTACAGCAACGAGGCGCTCATGAAGCGGATCAACTCGGATTTGGCCAACGACCTGGGCAATTTGCTCAGCCGCACCGTGGCGATGATTGAGAAGTATTTCGAGGGCGTCCTGCCCGCTCCTGGCGATTATCAGGCGGTGGATCAGGCGCTGATCGCCCAGTTGGAGGCGCTGCCCCAGGCGGTGGAAAAGCAGATGAACGCCCTGCAGTTCTCCCAGGCCCTGGCTGAGATCTGGCGGGTGATCGGGGAGAGCAACCGCTACATTGACGAAACCCAGCCCTGGGTATTGGGGCGCAGCCCGGAGGATAAGCCCCGCCTGGGCACGGTTCTCTATGTGCTGGCGGAGGCGCTTCGCTTTGTGGCGGTGCTGATTACCCCTGTGATGCCCGCTACTCCGGCGCGCATTTTCGCTCAGCTGGGGCTTGGGGATCAGACGGCACAGACCTGGGATTCACTGAGCGCCTTTGGCGGACTTACGCCCGGGCTTCGGGTTAAAAAAGAGCAGGCCCTGTTCCCGCGCATTGATATTGCTGTGGACCTGCCCCTGTTGGAGGCGGAAAACTTGGCGGAGCTTCAGGGCAATGCTGCCCCGGCCCCGGAGGCTGAGCTTGTAGAAGAGGCGCCGCCTATTGCCATTGATGACTTTGCCAGGCTTGATCTGCGGGTTGCTTTGGTTCTGGCCTGTGAAAAGGTGGAAAAAAGCGACAAGCTGCTCAAGCTTACCCTTAAGGTGGGGGAAGAGGAGCGCACGGTGCTTTCCGGCATCGCCCAGCATTACACGCCGGAAGCCCTGGTGGGCAAAAAACTGGTGCTGCTTAAGAACCTGGCCCCGCGCAAAATCCGGGGGCATATGTCCCAGGGCATGGTGCTGTGCGCCGCCACAGAGGACGATGGCGTGCTCAAGGTGCTCACCGTGGACGGGGACATTCAGGACGGGGCCCGGATCAGTTGACTGGGGAGCGGCTGCTTTTTGACACTCACTGCCACCTGGACGATCCCCGGTTTGACGAGGACCGGGAGGCGCTGATCGGGGGCCTGCCCGCAGAGGGGATCGACGCCTGCCTTACCTGCGGCAGCGATCTGGCCACTTCCAGGGCGGCCATCGCGCTGGCGGAGCGGTATCCCTTTGTCTACGCGGCGGCGGGCATCCACCCCCACGAGGCGGCCAAGGCAGGGCCGGAAGTTATGGAAACCCTGGGGCAATTGCTCCAGCATCCCAAGGTAGTGGCCCTGGGAGAGATCGGGCTTGATTTTCACTATGATTTTTCTCCGCGCCCGGTGCAGCGGGAGATATTGCTAAACCAGCTGGCCCTGGCCCGGGAGAAAAAGAAACCCGTGGTGCTGCATGTGCGGGAGGCGCAAGGGGAGATGCTCTCCCTGCTGGGCGACCTGGCGGGGCGCTTGCCCGCGGGGGTGCTCCACTCCTATTCGGGCAGCGCTGAGAGCGCCCGTCAATACCTTCAGATGGGCTTTTACATCTCTTTTTCCGGCACCATCACCTTTAAAAACGCGGAAAATGTGCGAAGAGCGGCTCTGGCTGTGCCCCTTGACCGCCTGTTGATTGAGACGGACTGCCCCTATCTGGCCCCGGTACCCCACAGGGGCAAGCGGAACAACCCCGCTTTGGTGCGCCATGTCTGTGCGCAACTGGCGGCGCTGTTTGAGATGCTGCCGGAGGAGATGGCCCGCATCACCCGGGAGAACGCCCGCCGGCTCTTTGGGCTGTGAGCCGGCAAGCGATGAAAATCTATTTCAACTTTGTTGCGCTATTGTTAATACTTTTGCCGGGATTCTTTCTTTTTGTCAGAAACATGTTATACTGTTCGTTACAACCGCGAAGGAGGGCGCAGTGGCTGGCAGACTGATTTTGGCATCAGCCTCGCCCCGCAGGCGGGAGCTGCTTGCAGGCATGGGCCTCATGTTTGAGGTGGTCGAAGCCCGGGTGGACGAACGCCTGGACGGGGCGCCTGAGGTGGTTGTAAAGCAATTGGCGCGGTTAAAGGCGCAAAACGTGGCACAGCGGTTTCCAGAGGATGATATCCTGGGCGCTGACACCCTGGTGTCGGTGGCCGGCAGGCCCTTGGGAAAGCCTGGGGACCTGGAAGAAGCGGCGGAGATGCTCCGGATGCTTTCCGGCAAATGGCATGAGGTGTATACCGGTGTCTGTCTGATTGCCCGCGGCCGGGAGCTGGTGGGCGTTGAGGAGACCCGGGTGCGCTTTGCGGCGCTCACGCAGGAGGATATCCGGCGTTACTGCGCCTCCGGTGAGCCCCTGGGAAAGGCTGGGGCCTACGCCATTCAGGGAATGGCCGGCATGTATATCCCGGAAATCCAGGGATCATACAGCAATGTGGTGGGGCTGCCCACCGCGCTGACACGGGATTTGCTCAGGTCAAGCGGTTATTCACTATAAGAGATGTGATGGGGTTTGTGTTAGAAGATGGCAATTGTCGCGCCTGATTTAGGCATAGATATGGGGACCTCCAACACCTTGGTGCATGTGCGCAAGAAGGGGATCCAGTTAAACGAACCCACCCTGTTGGTGGTGGCTGGAAACCAGCGGCGCACCATCAAGGCCATCGGCCAGGATGCGCTGCAGCTGGTGGGCCGCACCACCGGAGGCGATGTGGCGGTGAGGCCGCTTCAGGACGGCATGGTGAAGGACTTTGAACTGACTGAAGCGATTCTGCGCTATTTTATCCGCAAGGCCATCGGCGTCTCCCATTTGGTGAAGCCCAGGGTCTATATCACGGTGCCCAGCCGGGTTTCCCCGGTGGAAAAGCGGGTGATCCGGGAGGCGGCTTCCAGCGCCGGAGCCCGGCGCAACGCCATCCACCTGATTGACAAGCCCTTCGCCTCCGCCTTTGGCTCAGGGCTGCCGGTGTTTGCGGCGGAGGGCAGCATGGTGGTGGATATCGGCGGGGGTACCACGGAGGTGGCGGTGATTTCTCTGGGCGGGATCGTGGTATCCCGCTCCATCCCCATGGCAGGGATTATGATGGACAGTGTGATTGTGGATTTTATCAAGCATGACCATAATATGTTGATTGGTGACCGGATGGCGGAGGATATCAAGATTGACTGGGGCAGCGCGCTGCCTGTGAAGGAGGAGCGAAAAGTGGTGGTGAGGGGGCGGGATATGATCACCGGCCTCCCCCAGACGGTGGAGATCTCCTCGCTGCGCATCTATGAGGCCCTGCACGGACCCTGTCTGAAAATCCTGGATACCATCCGGGAGGTGCTGGACAAAACGCCGCCTGAACTTTGCGGCGATATTTTGCGCAAGGGCATCTATCTGGTGGGCGGCGGCGCCCAGCTTTATGGCCTGGACCGCTTTTTGGCAAGCGAGCTGAACCTGCCTGTGACGCTGGCCAAGGACCCGATGCTGTCTGCCGCTGCAGGCGTGGGGGACATGGCCAACAACGCGGACCTCCTGCCCCGCCTGACCCGTTCCACTTTCATGCGGGACGAGACGGACTGACGGGGAAGCCAGATGGCCAGGAAGAAGCAGGAAAAAAAGCAGACAAGGCGCCCCGATTCAGGCACGGAGCGCCAGCGGGGCATCGCCAAGCTTTTGGGCTATGGCGTGGTGCTTTTGCTGTTGGCGATTATCGTCACCACCATCGCCTCCCAGTTTTTTGACACGCCGCTTTTGGAGGCGCCCCGCCGCTTTGTGGCCCGGGTGATCACCCCGGTGCAAAGGGTGTTCTCCACGGGTACCGACGCGGTGGTGGACTATCTGCGCACCTTAAAGCGCCGCAGCAACCTGGAGGCGGAATACCAGGCCCTTTTGGAGCAGGTGGACGATTTGAAGGACCAGGCGATGCAGGCCAGCGAACTTCAGCGCCAGCTGCTGGCCATGGGGGACTTAAACGATGAGCTCACCCGCAACGCCAACCTGGACGGCATCAAGGCCAGCGTCATTGGCCGGGACACCAGCAACTACACCTACACCCTGACCATCAACGTGGGCAGTCGGGACGGCGTTGAGGAGAACATGGCCGTGTGCATCCGGGGGGCCCTGGTGGGCATCACCTATGATGTGACGGAGGACCGCAGCCTGGTAAAGGGCATCATCGACCGCAGCTGTGAGGTGGCGGGCCTGATTGAGTCCAACCGGGATCAGGGCACGGTGTCCGGCACCCTTTCCATCGACGGAAAGAACACATGCCGCATGTACTATCTCACCTACACCACCCTGCCCCGGCCGGGAGACCTGGTGGTCACCAGCGGCATTGGCCTGCAGCTTCCAAAAGGCATTCCCATCGGCACGGTGCGGGAGAGCACAAGGGGGCTTGAGGACAACAAGCAGTTTATCGTCATCGAGCCCATCGCGGACTTTGACCACATTGAATATGTGATCGTCTACCGCCACCGTCCCAACTACGCCCAGCAGGACATAAGGCCCCGGGCGGAGACCAGCTTTATGCCACTGCCCAGCCTTCAGCCGGTGCCCACCTTCATCGGGCAGCCGGCGCCGGCTGAAAGTCCGGGGGTGAGCGAATCCCCCGGAGCGGAGGAGACCCCGACGCCCAGCCCAACGCCTGCGCCCAGCCAGACGCCAGGGCCTGATGAATCGCCCTTGCCAACCCAGGAGGTGCCGGATGACTTCATTTACAATGCCCCGGATATGACCGAGGCGACGGCCACCCCGGATTTGTTCCCGGAGGCCACCCCCACCCCGGAACCCACGCCCACCTTCTCCCCCCAGGATATGACGGTGGAGGAAGACCCGTGAGCCTGACCAGGCGTGTTCGCGCAAACGGCGTCATCGCGGCCGGGGTCAAGCTGCTGAAAGTGTTGGCGCTGCTGCTGCTGTTTTATCTGCTGCAATCCTCGGTGACGCCCCATCTGAAGGTTTTTGGCGTCATGCCCAACCTGCTGATGGTGGCGATTGCCATTATCACGGTGTCCTTTGGCAAGCAGTATGCCTTTATCGCGGGGGCTGTGATTGGCATCATCTTAGAGGCTATGGCTGTGTCCATCCCACTGTTTTATGTTATCATTTATCCGGTGCTGGCTCTTTTGGCCGCCCAGGTGTTCGCGGACATGTCCGATATCAAGCGGGAGATGCGCCGCATCCGGGAGGCCCAGCGTCAAAGCGAGGTGGCGGCAGAGATCAAGAGCCCCTTCACACGCCGGAAATTCCGGCTCTCCCTGCGCCGCAATTCCTCCCAGGATATGGAGCCCCACCTGCGCATCCTGCTCAACGCCCTGATGCTAAGCGCCATGTACGAGACCATCATGTTGATTTACGTGGCCTTGGGGGGAGTGGCTGTGGGAATCGGGCATATCAACCGTGCCCTGGCGAGCGTTTTGTACACCGGAGTGGCATGCGTGCTCATGTTTCCGGCGCGGGCCTTTTTAGGGATGTACAGGCGCAGGCGCTTTAAGGCAAAGCTGCGGGAGGAAGAGCTTGACATCAATACGGACGCGGAGCTTTTGCGCCAGCTTGCCATCGTGCCGGACGAAGCGGAAGTTCCCCAGGAGAAAACCTCCCGCCTGAAGGCCCTTTTCAGGCGGCGTCCAGAGGAGGAGAAGCGGCCCCGGGATGAAGCGTCCCCCGAAGACGAACCGGGCGAAGCGCCCCAGGAGGACGAAGCCGCAAAGGAGGCTGAAGAATGAAACAGGACAAACGCCTTGCCAGGCGCTATGCCATTTTCGCGCTGGTCACGGTGCTTTTGTTTTCCACCCTTATCGCAGGCCTTTACAACCTGCAGATTGTTAACGCGGATCAATACCAGGACGCCACGGACACCAAGCGGGTGAAGACCCTTAGGGTCACCGGCAAGCGCGGGATGATCACGGACGCTGACTCAGTGGTCTTAGCCCGCAGCGACGATATCTACAATGTCACCTTTTATATGACCAGCAGCGAGAATACCGCGTCCCACTACGCGAAGTTCACCCCGTCCATCCTGGAGACCAAGCGGATCGTTGAGCAGTATGATGGGGAGATTGCCAACAAATTCGTCATTGTGCGGGACGAGACGACTGCCGAATGGGTGTTTGACTTTGGCAAGGGCATATCCGACCGGGCCTGGGCCATTCGTGAAAGCCAGTGGCGGGGCAACCACTATCTGTCCGCCACCAAATACCCAACGGCGGAGGACTGCTATAACCGCCTGTATGAGATGTATCAGCTGGATCAGCATAATGTGGATGAGGAAGCCGCCCTTAAGGTGATGGCGGTGTATTCGGAGATGAAGATGAACATCTTTAACTCCACCCCCGTGGTGATCGCCAAGGACATCCCCTATACCGCGGTGAGCGAAATCTCCGGGCGCAGCATGGCCCTGGCCGGCATGGGCATTGAGGTGGGGGAGAAGCGGGTCTATCCCTTAAGCACCATGGCCTCCCAGGTGATCGGCTATGTGGGCGCCATCAGCGAATCGGATAACTATCAGACGGACCTTCAGCCCATGGGCTACGCGCTTAACGACACCATCGGCAAGGACGGGGTGGAGCGCTCCATGGAGAACTGGCTGACGCCCAACATCTCCAGCCGCACCGGCAGCCGGGTGATGGAGCGGGACAACCAGGGCCGCCTGACCCGCCAGATCAGCGTAACCCCGCCCCAGGACGGCAACAACGTGAAACTCACCCTGATTACCAGCTACCAGCAACAGGCGGAGCGCGCCATCGCGGCCAATGTGGCCTTCACCCGGGGAGTTCAGGAGGCGGAGATGTTCCGGGACCGCTGGCGGGAAACCAACAAGGCCAAACTGGAACAGCGGGATTTTAACGAATACAAGCTGAAGCTGGCCTCAACCGGAACCATGGTGGTTTTAGATGTAAGCACTGGGCGCGTTTTGGCAATGGCACAATATCCCACCTATGATCTGAACGCCATGGTGGCCGGGGGCAAGGAAGTGGCGGAGATTTTGCTTGATGAGCGCAGTCCCCTTAGGAACTACGCCATCCAGCAAAGAGCAGAGCCCGGTTCTATCTATAAGATGGTTACCGGCCTGGCGGCTTTGACCAATAACCGTCTGACAGTAGAAACCAAGATTTCTGATGAAGGGCTTTACAAGCGTTACACCACCAAGGATGAGGACGCACCCCAGTGCTGGATCAGCAAGGGCCAGCGCAGCCAGCATGCCAACCTGACGATTGTTGACGGGCTGCAAAAATCCTGCAACTATTTCTTCTACACGATCACCGGCTACCTGTATGGTGATACGGGAAGCAACCTGCTCTACCAGTATTCTGCCAAAATGGGGCTGACCACCCGGACAGGCATCCAGCTGCCGGGCGAGGCCAGAAGCGTGGTGGGAAACCAGACCTCCCTTTATGACCCCACAGTTTCCCTGGGAGAACAGGAGACCTCCCAGCCCATTCTGGTGGCCGCTTCCATCAAGAAGCACTTGACCAATATCGGCTCCAGCTATGGCGTTACCTATGATGAGGTGCGCCTGGACGCCTGCATCAAGCAGCTGATGGACATGGCGGTGACCACGCCCTCGGATAATTGGGCGGATGCTATGCGCCCTATCCTGATGGCGGAGCTGAACATGAGCCGGGACATGGTCTGGCAGCAGGCGGTCATAGGGGATATCTGGGTTTATCTCAATGACATCAAATGGGGCGGCAGCCTGGAGGTGCAGATGGGTATCGGTCAGTCCATCACCCTTCTGACTCCAGTGGCGGTTTCTCGCTATGTGGCAAGCCTGGGCAATGGCGGCGTGGTGTACAACCTGTCCATCATCGACTCCATCATCTCGCCCGAAGGTGAAATTCTCAACCAATACCAGCCCAGCATTTTTGGGTATCTGGAGGGTTCTGAGCAATATCTCCCCTACATCAGGGAGGGGATGAAGGGCGTGGTTGATGATCAGGGTACTGCCCAGCGCTATTTTGACAGATGGGAGTACAAGGACGAAATCTGGGCGAAGACGGGAACCTCCCAGGTCACCATCGGGGGCATCAAGCTGGATCTGGAAAACAACGGCTGGTTTGTCGCACTCACGCCCTTCTCCACCCCGGCTGAAATCGCAGTAGTGGTACTGATCCCCAACGGCAAGTCCGGCGCTGAGGCCACCCGGGCGGCCCGGGACTTTATCGAGTGGTGGATGAAGGACAAAAACAAGTTCACCGGGGATATGCCGGTGGTGCCGGGCAATCAGCTGATGCCCTGAGGAAAGACAGATGGGAAAAGTGATCTTGATTGTCTCCGGCAAAGGCGGGGTGGGAAAATCCACCCTGGCAGCAGCCCTTGCTGTCACAGCAGCCCGGAAAAACCGCCGTACCGCGCTTTTGGATGCGGACATTGGCTTAAGAAGCCTGGATATGATGCTGGGCCTGCAGGACAGGGTGCTTTTTGACCTGGCGGACTGCGTGAACCATCGCTGCAGCCTGGACAAAGCGCTGGTGTCCCACCCGGATTATCCTCAGCTGAGGCTGATCGTGGGCGGGCAGATGGCCCGGCCCAAGGACTTTTCAGCCAAGGATCTGAAAAAGCTGGTGCGCACCCTGTCCGCCAGCCATGACACCCTGATTATTGACGGACCCGCAGGCTTAGGGCGCGGGGTGAAGAGCTTCGCGGGCCTGGCGGATGAATATGTGGTGGTGGCCACCCCGGATGCCGTGAGCCTCAGGGCGGCGGAGCGGGCGGCCCAACTGCTGATTGACGCGGGCTTAAGGCCCTGGCTGATGATCAACCGGGTGCGCCGCCATCTGCTGGGTTCTCAGGAGATGCCGGCTCCCCAGGATCTGGCCCAGGGGCTTGATCTGCCGCTCTTAGGGGTGATACAGGAGGACCCTGAGATTTACACCGATATGCTGAAGGGGAAAACCGCAGCCGAAGGGGAGGGCGACCTGCCCAAGGCCTTTGAGGAGATGCTTTGGCGGCTTGAGGGCGTTGACCTGCCGGTGCAGCCGCTGAAGGCGCAGACCTGGCTTGAGCGATTTCTGATGAAGGTAGGCCACAAATTATGATGATATTTGAAGATAAACGAACCCGTCCTCATTTTGACTTTTTTTTGTTATTCCTGGCCTATGCGCTGATGCTTTTTGGTGTGCTGGCCATTTCTATCGCCACCTATGACCCTGCGATGCAGGCGGACTCCCTGCTAAACCATATCCTAAACTCGGACACCGGCTCCTGGCAGGCGATTTTTGTCATCGCTTCCCCGGCCATTGTCTGGTTTGTGGTGAGTGTACCCTATGAGCATTTCCGGACCTATGCGGTGCTTTATTATGTCGCTGTCACTCTGCTGTTGATGATCGTCCTTCTGGTATCCACCGCTATTCGCGAGGTGAAGGGCTGGCTTGAGGTGGGCCTGGGCCGGATGCTTCAGCCCAGTGAATTTGCCAAGCTCACCCTGATTTTGATGCTGGCCCGGGAGTTGGCCATCACGGAAAAGCCCATGGGAAGTATCCGTTCCGTGCTGCGCATCGGGGTGTTTTCCGCCCTCCCTATTGTGCTGACCCTGGCGCAAAATGAGACGGGTACGGTCCTGGTGATGGCGGGCATCGTCTACCTGATGCTGGTCTTTGGCGGCGTTGACTGGAAATGGATTTTGTCCATTTCCGTCCTGGCGGCCCTTGCCATCGGCGCCATCTTCGCCTATGGCATCATCGGCGACTCCACGGACTACCGCATTTTAAGGCTGATTTCCTTCCTGGATCCCCAGGCTTATGAGGGCAGCGCCGGCTATCAGATCATCAACTCCCAGCAGGCGATCGGCTCCGGCGGGCTCACCGGTATTGGCGCCTTTGTGCCCGGCTCCATGAGCCAGCTGAACTATGTGCCGGAGGACTGGACGGACTTTATCTTTGCCACCATCGGCGAGGCGGTGGGCTTTGTGGGCTGTGCTTTGATCGTGCTGGTCTATCTGCTGCTGATCCTGAGGATGCTCTACCTCTCCCGCTTCACGGCGGACAAGTTTGGCCGTCTGGTTATCATCGGCGTGATGGCCATGCTGTTTTTGCACGTTTTTCAGAACATCGCCATGACCTTGGGGCTGATGCCCATCACCGGCATTCCGCTGCCCTTTTTAAGCTATGGCGGCTCCAACCTGGTCACCAACGTGGTGGGCATTTCCCTGGTGCTGAACGTCACCCGCAACCGCAGCAGCGCCATGCCCGCCTACGCGACGCCTGCGGCAAAGGCGGCGGGTATCCGCAGGCGCAGAAAAAAGCAGAGCATCTACGTCAACAGCGCCCAGGATGAGGGGCTGCGCAAGCGTGTGCGGGCCTTAAGGGGCAAAAGAAACAAAAAAACAGCCTGATTTTTGGTGATTATTAATCCTCTCCCCAGACTTGTCAACTGCAGGGTTGCCATGTATAATGCGCTGCGATGACGCGGGAGGAGCAAACGAACACCATGCTGGAGAGGACGCCTATGATTCTGGTTAAATGCCCTCGTTGTGAGTTGAACTATATGACCTCGGCGGATACGCTTTGCAAAGTGTGCTACCGGGAGGCGCACCATGCGGAGCTTCCGGAGGAGCCGGAGCTTTGCTCTGAGTGCAACACCGAGCGCGCCTTGCCCGGCAATGACCTGTGCGTCTATTGCCTAAAGGAGCGGCAGAACAATTTTGACATCGGAAAAGGTCTGGGGGACGAATCGGTGGATTTGAGCCTGGACGATGTGAGCGGGATGGAGGAGATCATCCCCGCCATTCAGGAGGACGACCCGGACTTTCAGGAGATGGGGGACGCCATCTCCCTGGAGGAGATGGTGGAGCAGGAAGACCAGGATGATGAGGACGACGAGGGCCTGGATGGCTGAAGCGCCCCGGGTCTTTGCGATAGGGGATCTGCATTTGCCGGGCTCCATGGATAAAAGCATGGACATGTTCGGCTCCCATTGGGAAAACCATTTTGATAAGATCCGGACAGACTGGAAGAAAAAAGCCCGGGAGCAGGACATCATCCTGATTCCGGGCGATATTTCATGGGCTATGCACCTGGAGGAAGCGCGGGAGGACCTTGAGGCTATCCAGGGGCTTCCGGGCATCAAGGTGTTTTTGCGGGGCAACCATGACTACTGGTGGAAGAGCATAACCAGGGTGCGGGAGGCGCTTGGCCTTGGCAGCTATGCCCTGCAGCACGACGGCCTGATGATGGGGGAATATCTCTTTGCGGGCTCCCGGGGCTGGGAGCGCCCGTCAGTTGAAATGCCGGACCCGGAGGTGGAGAAGATCTACCAGCGGGAAATCCTCCGGCTTGAGATGTCTCTTCAGCATGCCAGACGGCTGGACGCCCAGAAGCGGCTGGTCGCCCTGTGCCACTACCCGCCCACAGATGCCCAGGGGACAAGGACGCCTGTGACGGACCTGATGGCCGGGTACGGGGTAAGCGATGTGGTCTATGGACACCTGCACGGCTACGCCTGCGGCAGCGCTTTTTCCGGCACGGTGGACGGCGTGGGATATCACTGTGTGTCCTGTGATTGCCTGGGGTTTACGCTGTACCAGTTGCCGGAGAAGGCCTGAGGCCAGGCGGGCCTGGGCCTGAATTCCCCAAAGGTTTGGGAAATTTAAGAAACAAAAAGTTCATCATATAAGCCAACAAATCCGGCCGATCTTTCAGCAGATTGGCTTATTTTTTTTGTTTTGGAATGAACGTTCCTATTTTAAAAGCCAAAATTCAGAACGCCTATTCCCGTCTTATGCTTTCAAGGAGCGCTAAAAGCCCTTTCAGATACCCAAAAACCCAAAGCTGCGCGCCCTGTCGCTTTACTGAGGTGGAAGGGTGTGGTAATTTGTGCCTGAAAAGGGAAATAAGTGGCGATTGGTGGTGATTTCGGTGACGGACCAGCGGCGGGATGCCTCAGAAGGACAGAAGCCTTCAGACATTGTCGCCCCCGAAAACACCTCAGCCGCTTCCCGGCTGGGCTTTATTGGCGTCTACAAGCACTCCATTGACAACAAGGGGCGGGTGATCGTACCCCAAAGCTTTCGGGGCCTTCTGGGGGAGGAGATCATCGTGGGGGTCACCGTGGGTCAGGACGCCATCGCCATCTATCCCAGGGATGTCTGGGAGCAGAAGGTGGAAATGCTCAGCGCCTTAAGCCGAGAGGACGCGGCGGCGGAGGTTTTCCTGACGCGTTTTGCCATGTTCTCCTTTGACGGCTGCGGTTTTGACTCCCAGGGACGGGTGCTGCTGCCGGCGGCCTTGAGGGACATGTTTTTAGCGGACGCCCAGGGTGTCCAGGTCTCCGGCACCACCGAGTATGTGCGCCTGGTCAGTGACAGGCAGGCAGCCCAGGAGCTGGAGAACTTCCGCGCCAAGTACCCCGATCCTTCCCTGGCCATCAGCGCCATTCAGGGACGGGTCAGAACCAAAAAGGCCGAGGATAAATAAACCGGCCGGAAGGGATACAGCATGAACATCAGCAGAAGCCTTCAAAAGACACAGTATATCAAGGCAGGATTCCAGCGGGAGCAAACAGGCCGCATTCAGGTGTCCGACCATGTCTATTTATATAATGACGGGGAGCCGGAGGAGCGCAGCGCCTATCATGCCCCGGAGCCGGGCGGCGCCGCCCGGGGTCTGCCCCTGAAATGGGCAGCTTTGGTGATGGCGCTGGCTTTGCTCATCTGCGTGTGGATGGTGGGCAGCAGGATGGCCTTGACGCACCAACTCAATCAGGCGTATGCTGACCTACGCAGCCGCTATCAGGCTGCGGATGCTGAGGGACTGAGGCTTTCTGAGGCGCTGGCGGCCAAAAGCGATGCATCCGCCATTTGCTATTACGCGGTGCAGAACCTGGGGATGCGGCTTGCAACCCATGAGGAAACCATCGGCGTCAGCGCGCAGAGCATGACGGGAACGGCCCGCCTGGACGGCGTGCGCACGGGGAAACTTGCCGGCGGTCAATGAACACATGACAAGGGGTAAGCATGAAACTATCTCAACTCGCCAAGGCGGCGGCGCCATATGTCACCAGCTTAAGTGAGGATTGCCACATTGGCGCGCTCAGCGCGGACAGCAGGCTGAAGACAGACCGCGGACTGTTTTTTTGCGTTAAGGGCGCGCGCACCGATGGGCACGCCCATGCCGCAGAGGCGGTGAAAAACGGGGCCATTGCCCTGATGGTGACCCAGCCAATAAAGGACATTCCGGTGCCCCAGCTGCTGGTGTCTGATGACCGCGCGGCCATGGCGCTGTTGACCCGGGCCTATTATGGCTTTGCGGATGAAAGCCTGAAGCTGGTGGGCATCACCGGCACCAAGGGCAAGACCACCACCAGCTATCTGGTGAAGGCGGTGCTGGAGCGCTCCGGCTTTAAATGCGGGCTGATCGGCACCACCGGCAACATGATCGGGGACAGCTGGACGGACAGCACCCTCACCACCCCGGACCCCATCGAGCTGCACCGCACGCTGCGCATGATGGCGGATGCCGGGTGTGACTATGTGGTGATGGAGGTATCCGCCCATGCGCTGTCCATGCACCGCCTGGAAGGGCTGGTGTTTGAGGCGGGCTGTTTTACCAATCTGTCCCAGGACCACCTGGATTTTTTTTCCGATATGGAGGCTTATTACCAGGCGAAGAAAAGTTTCTTCACCTCCGGCGGCGTGAAGAACGCCGCCATCTGCATTGATGACGCCCACGCCCAGGATTTGCTGTCCTCCATTCTGGTGCCGCGCATCAGCTTTGGCATCGCGCTGGACGCGGACATCTTCGCCCGGGATATTGACATCCACGAGGATGGGGTGACCTTCAGCCTGGTGCTGTGGAATGAGCGGCAGTACCCGGTGCGCCTGAGGCTGATGGGCATGTTCAACGTGTATAACGCCCTGGCGGCGGCGGCCATCAGCCTGAGCCTGGGGGCGGCGCCGGAGACGATCTGCACCGCGCTTGAAAGCGTGGCCTCGGTGCCTGGCCGGGCAGAGGTGCTGGACACCCACACCGCCTATAAGGTGATCCTGGACTATTCCCATTCCCCGGACGCGATGGAGAATATCCTGACCGCGGTGCGGGAGTTCACCCGGGGCCGGGTGATTATCGTCTTTGGCTGCGGGGGAGACCGGGACCACGCCAAGCGCCCCATCATGGGGGCGGTTGCCGGCAAGCTGGCGGACATCTCTATCCTCACCAGCGACAACCCCAGAAATGAAGACCCCATGGAGATCCTAAGCGCGGTTGAGCAGGGCATCAAGCCCACCGGCAGCGCCTATGAGGTGATTGAAAACCGCCGGGAGGCCATCCGGCATGCCATGAGGATCGCGGAGGAAGGGGACGTGGTGCTCCTGGCCGGCAAGGGGCATGAAACCTATCAGGAAATCCACGGCATCCGGCGCCCCTTTGACGAAAAACAGGTGGTGCAGGAATTGCTTCAGGAAATGGGGCTGGGGGGCGCGGAAGATGCTTGAGGCCCTGTGCGCCCTGTTGGCGCTTATTCTGGTGGCGCTTTTGATGCCGGGCTTTATCCGCTTTGTGAAAAGCCGCAACATGATTCAGCCCGGCTATGAGCTGGGGCCGGATTCCTTTCGCAAGCAGGAGAAGCCGCCCAACATGGGCGGTTTGATTATCGCCCTGGCGGTGCTTATCTCAGGGCTCTTGTTTTCTCAGCTTTCCCACGGCACCCATCAGGCGCTGCTCATCTTTTTGCTGGCCCTTGGCGCCCTGGCGGTGGGGCTTGCGGACGACTACATCAAAAACGTCCGCCGGAATCATGAGGGCTTAAAACCCCGGTATAAAATCATCGGCCAGGTGGGCATCGGTCTGATCTTCTCCATCCTGTGCATGAACACGGTGGGAACCACCATCCATCTGCCGTTCACCACGGCGTATTTAGACCTTGGTCTGTTTTATGTGCCTTTAATGACGCTGCTGATCGTTTTCATGACAAACTCCGCCAACCTTCAGGACGGCGTGGACGGCCTTTTGTCCAGCGTTTCTGTGGTGGGCGGTCTGGCTTTTGGCTTGATTGCGGCCCTGATTGACGGGGACAGCCTGGGCAACCCTGCGGTGGCCTATGTCTGCTTCGCCCTGGCGGGGGCCTGCCTGGGCTTTTTGTTTTATAATCAGCCCCCTGCAAAAATCTACATGGGGGACACGGGCAGCATGTTCATCGGCGGGGTTTTTGTGGGGATGGCGATGCTGCTGAGGCTTCAGCTGTGGCTGATCCCCATCTGCTTTACCATGATTATGTCCTCGGTGTCCGTCATCGCCCAGCGGCTTTACTTTAAGGCCACCGGGGGTAAGCGTCTGATCCGCATGTCGCCCATCCACCACCACTTTGAGATGCTGGGCTGGAGCGCTGTGCAGATTGACCGGCGCTATGCGCTGGTGACCCTGATCCTCTCTGTGGCGGCCATTCTGGCCGCCCTGCCCCTGCGCCCATAGCCAGAACTTCGGAAAGGCACTGTGATGGTAAGGCACCTTGAGCTTAACGGAAAACGGGCCCTGGTTATCGGGGCTGCGCGCAGCGGCCTGGCAGCAGCCCGGCTTTTGGCCGCCCAGGGAGCTTTGGTGACCCTGAATGACTTAAAGTCCGCGTCGGAGCTTGAGGCGGGGCTGGACAGCCTGAAAAATATCTCTGTTAATCTGCGCCTGGGGGAGGGGCCGGAGGCTCTGCTGCCCCAGGCGGATTTATTGGTGCTAAGCCCCGGAGTTCCCGTGAGCCAAGCCTTAAAAGCCCAGTGCGCGGCCCTTTCATTGCCCATCATAGGGGAATTCGGGCTGGCCGCTTCGCTGACGGAGCTGCCCATCATCGCGGTGACCGGCACCAACGGCAAAACCACCACCGTGTCCCTGCTGGGGGAAATGTTCCGACAGGCCGGGCGGGTGGTGCATGTGGCGGGCAATATCGGCTATCCCCTAAGCGCTGCGGTGCTTAAGGCGGGGCCGGAGGACGTGCTGGTGGCCGAGGTTTCCAGCTTCCAGCTGGAAACGGCGGGGGATTTTCATCCCAGGGCCGCCGCGGTGCTCAACATCACTCCGGATCACCTGAACCGCCACGGCAGCATGGATTATTACGCCGCGCTTAAGGCCCGGATTTTTGAGCGCCAGACGCCCGCGGACCTGGCGGTTTTAAACCTGGATGATCCGATAACCCGGGGGATGGCGGAGGGCCTTTCGGCCCGGGTGGCCTATTTCTCCACCCGGCAAGAGGTGCCTTCCGGCGCCATGCTCAGGGGGGATGAGCTTATCCTCAGGCGGGATGGCCAGGAGCGGTTGATCTGCAAAACACAGGATTTGAATCTGCCCGGCTCCCACAATGTGCAAAACGCGCTGGCCGCCTTGGTGCTGGCCGGTTTTATGCGTGTGCCCCCCCAGGTGATGGCCTACAGCCTCAAGGTGTTTGAGGGGGTGGAGCACCGGATTGAGTTTGTGCGGGAGCTTGCTGATGTCAGGTTCTATAACGACTCCAAAGGCACCAACCCGGAGGCCACCATCACCGCCTTTAAGGCGATGCGCGCCCCCACGGTGGTGATTCTGGGCGGCTATGATAAAAAGAATTCCTTCACCCAGCTGGCGCTGACGGCCCAGGCCAGCCCCTATATCAAGGAGGCGGTATGTATCGGGCAGACGGCCCATCAGATAGCCGCATCCTTTAAGGAGGCTGGGTTTTTGGCCTGTTATCATGCGCAGAATTTGCGTGAAGCTGTGAGCCTCGCCCAGCGCCTGGCCGTGCCGGGGGGCAATGTGCTTTTCTCGCCCGCCTGCGCCTCTTTTGACCAATTCAAGGACTATGAAGAGCGGGGGCGCGTTTTTAAGCAGCTGGTGATGGCGCTTGACGCCCCGGGAGGCTGATATGCAGCAAAACCCGCCCCCCCGCCCGCCGGAAACACGCCAGCAGCCCCCTGCGCCTGCCTATCAGGAGCAAGGCTGGGAGCAGACGGAATTGCCGGAGGAGTTTTTGCCCCCCGAGCCTAACAATGCCCGCCGGGTTTTCCGGATTGCCCTGGTGTTGGTGGCGCTGGTGGTTTTGCTGTTTGTGCTGCGCTACCATGTCTTTACCATCAGCCAGGTCCGCGTGGTGGGAAACCGCGCCCTTAGCTGGCAGGAGGTGGCGCGCGCGGCGGGCCTGGACCGGAAGCTGCTCTACTTTACCCTGAATGAGGCTGAGATAGCAGGCGGCATCAATTCCCACCGCTACCTTGCCTATGAGGGGATGGAGAAGGTTTTTCCCAATACCCTGATTCTCTATGTCAAAGAGCGGGCGCCCACCGCCTTTTTCACCCACCTGGGAGTGGGCTTTGTGATGGCGGAGGACGGGATGATTCTGGAAAAAAGCCGGGATCTTGCCCTGGGTCAGGGGCTGATTGAAGTGTCCGGGCTTGAAGTTTGGGGGCAGATGGAAACCGGTATGTTCCCTGTGGGAGGAAAGACAGGGCAGTTGGAGGCGCTGGTGGCGCTTTTGGGCGAGATCACTTCCCAGGGCTATGCGCCCCAGGTGCGGGATGTGAACGTGTCGGATGAAAACAGCCTTACCCTGACCACGGCGGACGGCTACACCGTGCATCTGGGCGACATGGAGGCCCTGCAAGCCAAAATCGGCACGGTACGCGCGGTGATTGAGGAGCTGAAGCGGCGGGATCTCTACGGGGGGGTTCTGGAGGCGTCCATCCCCGGGGAGGCCACCTATCGGGCTGCGGAGTGAAGCCGGAAGGCCCGGATCGCGCAAAAGCCTGAAAAGGCTTGCCAAGTTATCACAAAAAGGTTACAATAAGCTATCCTGACTGCGTATTATGCGGGTCAAGCGGTTTAGCATAGTCGCCGGCGGAGGAAAAAGCCGAGAAATGGGGATGGAATGCGATGAGAAGCACTATCAGCGTCATTGATTTTGGTACCAGCAAAATCGTTGCACTGATTGCGGAGGTGAGCGGAAGGCAGCGCTGCGATATCGTGGGCGCCGGTACCGCTGCCTATGACGGCTTCGCCAACGCGCGTTGGAACAACGCCGCCCTGGTGAACGAGGCCATCAGTTCCGCTGTCACCAGTGCGGAGGAACAGGCGCGCAGCTCGGTGAAAAACGTCTATGCAGGCGTGCCGGGGCAGTTTTCCAAGGTGTATTCCTTTGAAGTCAAGGTGGACCTGCAGGGGGCGGACCCCCGCGTTTCCGCCCGGGACATCTCCACCCTGTTTGCGCTGGCGGATGAGCAGGTGGCCGGCATCCCCGGCACCCCCATTCACCGCAGCCCCGCCTGGTTTGTGGTGGATGACGGCAAGAAAACCCTGGAGCCCCTCAACCAGCACGGCAACGAGCTGCGGGCGCTGATTTCCTACGTCATCGCTGACCGGTTTTTTATCGAAGACATCACCCAAAGGCTGCTTGCCATTGGCAAAACCGCCGCCGGGTTTTTCTCCACCCCCATGGGGGAGGCCATGCTCTACATCTCTGAAACCGACCGGGACCGCACCGCGGTTCTCATTGACATCGGCTACTTAAACACCGAGGTTATCGCGGTGGAAGGGGACGCCATCATCTTCCACAAACTGCTGCCCTTGGGCGGCGGGCACATGGCGGCTGATCTGGCCTATGGGCTGGAGATCCCCCTGGATCAGGCGGAGCAGGTGAAGCGGGGCTACGAGTTTGGCCTGGGCAGCACCAAAAACAGCTTTGACGTGCTGCTTTCAAACGGCACCACCCAGACCTTCACCCGGGAGCGGGTAGCCCAGGTTTTAGAGCCCCGGGTGGACGAGATCTGCGAGGCCATCATCAAGGCCCTGAAGGATTCCGGGGTGCGGCTGGGCAACTGGTCCCCGGTCTATCTGACCGGCGGGGGCCTGGCCATCAACAAGGGCGGCCGGGAATACCTGTCTGAAAAGATGGAGCGCCCGGTGCGGGAGCTGCCCCGCAAGGCGGTGAAGCTTTCCAGCGCCATTTATTCAAGCTCTCTGGGGCTTTTGGACCTGATTATCGACACGCGCAACAACGCCACTGAAACTCAAACGGGCATCCGCGGATTTTTCCGGGGCTTGCTCAGCGTCTAATTAATTTTGAGGAGGACCTCACATGCTTGTACTCCAGGTTGAGCCTGAACAGCAGACATCATTCGCGTCCATCAAGGTGGTGGGCTGCGGCGGCGGCGGCGCAAATGCCGTCAACCGCATGATTGACGCCGGCCTTAAAGGCGCGGATTTTATTGCGGTGAACACCGACAAACAGGCTCTGGCCGCCTCCAGGGCGGACACCAAGATTCAAATTGGTGAAAAGCTGACCAAGGGGCTGGGCGCCGGCGCTGTGCCTGAGATTGGCAAACGCGCGGCGGAGGAAAGCCGGGAGGAAATCGCCCAGTACCTAAAAGGCGCCGACCTGGTGTTTGTCACCGCCGGCATGGGCGGAGGCACCGGCACAGGCGCTGCGCCCATTGTGGCGGACATCGCCCGGGAGCTCAACTGCCTCACCATCGCCGTTGTCACCAAGCCCTTCCAGTTTGAAGGCAAACAACGCATGAAAAACGCGGAGATGGGCATTAATGAGTTAAAGCAATATGTGGACACCCTGGTGGTGATCCCCAATGACCGGCTTCTTGAGGTGGTCAGCCGCGGCACCTCCATGGTGGAGGCCTTCCAGGTGGCGGACGACGTGCTGCGCCAGGGCATCCAGGGCATTTCCGACCTGATCGCCCTGCCCGCGCTGATTAACCTGGACTTCGCGGACGTGAAGACCGTGATGGAGTCCGGCGGCATGGCTCATATCGGCATCGGCGTGGGCAAAGGCGAAAACCGCATGGTGGAAGCGGCCAAAAACGCGGTGGCAAGCCCCTTGCTTGAAACCAAGATCGACGGCGCCAGGGCCGTGCTTATCAACATCACCGGCAGCGAGGAGATGGGCATCGTGGACATCAACGAGGCCGCCAAGCTCATCCAGGAGTCCGCGGACAGCGATGCCAACATCATCTTTGGCGCGGGCGTTGACAACGACCTGAAGGACGAGGTGCGCATCACCGTGATCGCCACGGGCTTTGAGAAGGGGGCCTTCCCCGTCCGGGAGCAGAAGCGCAAGCCCTATCGCAGCTCCACCCCTTATGGCATGGCGACTGCCGCCATCAACCCTTATGAAAACAGGCCGGCCCCGCCCAGGACGGATTTGCCCGGCTTTGAAGCGCCCCAGGTGTCCAATATCTACGAGCAGGAGGGCGATGCCTCCTTCTTCCCGGCGGGCACGCGCCCGGCGGTGACCAACGCGCCGCCTATGGCCATGCCGCCCTCTCAGATGCCCCCCGCCTATCAGCCGGGGCAGCAGGGCTATTCCTTTGGTCAGCAGCCCATGCAGCAGCCTATGCAGGGCGTGCCCAACCCCTATCAGCCGCCCATGCAGCAGTCCCAGCAGCCCCAGGCGGCGGAGAAGGACGACCTGGGCGTCCCGGCCTACCTGCGCCGGAAAAAGTAAATATCTCGGATGACCAACCCGGGAGAGCCCGTCCGCAGGCGGCGCCGAAGGGGATGCAAGAACTCTCAGGCAAATGGACCGGGTTGTGACGGAACTCTGGAAAGCGCAAGCACCAAAAAAGCAACTCCCCCTGGGAGGAATCTTTGAGGTTCAACGACAGAGGCACGCACCTTGTGCGTGCCTCTCATCAACATCCAAGGAGTGAGGCGATATGGAAAAGAAAACACCCCTGTATGAATTGCACCTGGCCCTGGGCGGGCGGATGGTGCCCTTTGCCGGCTATCTCCTGCCCGTTCAGTACGAAACGGGGCTGATCACGGAGCACAAGGCGGTGCGGGAGGCCTGCGGGCTGTTTGACGTCTCCCACATGGGGGAGCTGCGCATTCACGGCCGTGATGCGCTTAGCAACCTGAACATCCTGCTGACCAATGATTTTACGGACCTGGAGACCGGCCGGGTGCGCTACAGCCCCATGTGCAACGCCTCCGGCGGCATCGTGGACGACTTGATAGTCTATAAATTCGCCCAGGATGACTACCTCCTGGTGGTAAACGCGGCCAACAGGGAAAAGGACGCCGCCTGGATCAGAAGCCACCTGCAGGGTGAGGCGGAGATGGAGGACCTGTCGGACAACTATGCCCAGCTGGCGCTCCAGGGCCCCAGGGCCCGGGAGGTCTTGGCCAGGGTGGCTGATCCCGAAGGCTTCCCCACCAAATACTATAGCTTTGTAAAAGATGTCCCGGTGGCGGGGGTGCCCTGCCTGTTGTCCCGCACGGGCTATACGGGTGAGTTTGGTTATGAGCTGTACTGCGCCCCTGAACAGGCGGCAGGGCTGGCGGAAGCCCTGCTTGAGGCAGGGCGGGATCTGGGGCTGATTCCCTGCGGCCTGGGGGCCCGGGACACCCTGCGCCTGGAGGCCGGGATGCCTCTGTATGGGCATGAGATGAACGATGAGATCACCCCCTTGGAAGCGGGTCTTGACAGTTTTGTCCGCCTGGACAAGGAGGACTTTATCGGCAAGGCGGCCTTGCTTGAACAGGGCGAGCCGGCCCTGGTCCGGGTGGGGCTGATGCTTATGGACCGGGGCATCGCCCGGGAGAACAGCGATGTTTTTGTGGCGGATATCAAAATCGGCCAGACCACCAGCGGCACCCTGGCGCCCTTTTTGAACAAGGCGGTGGCCATGGCCCGGATAAAACGGGAGCATGCCCAGCCCGGCACCCAGGTGGTCATTGATGTGCGGGGCAGGAAACTGGCGGCCCAGGTGGTGCCGCTGCCCTTTTACCAGCGTCCCAAAGGCAAATAAGAGCCAGAGATATAAGGAGGAGAAGCCATGTTGATTCCCAAAGAGCTGCGCTACTACAAATCCCACGAGTGGGTCAGGGTGGAAGGCGACACCGCCTTGGTTGGCATTACGGATTATGCCCAGAACGAGCTGGGGGATCTGGTGTATATCAACCTGCCTAATCTGGGGGATGAGGTGGCCACGGACGAGGCCTTCGCGGATGTGGAAAGCGTGAAAGCAGTCAGCGATGTTCTAAGCCCCCTGGCCGGCACCGTGAGCGAGGTGAATGAGGCCCTGGTGGACGCGCCGGAGATGATTAACCAGGACCCCTACGCTGCCTGGATTGTCCGGCTGAAGGACATCAGCGGGCTGGAAGGCCTGATGAGCGCCCAGGAGTACGAGGAATTCCTGAAAAAGGAGGCATGAAATGGGTAGTTATCTCCCCACGACCGCCAAGGAGCGGCAGGAGATGCTCCAGGCCATTGGCCTAAGGGACCTGAAAGACCTGTTTGTGGATGTGCCGGAGGCTGTGCTGCTTCAAGACTCGGTGGACATTCCGGAGGGCCTGGCTGAAATGCCGGTGCGGGACAGGATGGAGGCTATGGCGGCCAGGAACACCGTCTTTCAAACCGTGCTCAGAGGTGCCGGCAGCTATGACCATTACATCCCCGCCATTGTGGGGGCGGTCACCGGCAAGGAGGAGTTCTCCACCACCTATACCCCCTATCAGGCGGAAATCAGCCAGGGGATTCTCCAGTCCATCTTTGAATACCAGACCATGATCTGCGAGTTGACGGGGATGGATGTGAGCAACGCCTCCGTCTATGACGGCGCCTCCGCCGCGGCGGAAGCGGCCATGATGTGCCTGGTGGGCAAGCGGGAGCGGGTCTATGCCGCGGCCACCGCACATCCGGATGTGCTTAACACCATCCGCACCTATTGCTGGGGCCGGAATGTGCCCTTTGAGCTGCTGCCGGAAAAAGATGGCCGGCTGGATCCCAAGGCCTTAGCGGCGCTTCAGGAGGATGCTGCCTGCGTGTATGTGCAGCAGCCCAACTTCTACGGCCTCTTTGAGCAGGCGGACGAGATCGCCCAGGCGGCCCACGCCGTGGGCGCCAAGGCCATCATGGGGGTTTATCCCATTGCCCTGGGGCTGATGAAAACCCCCGGGGAATCCGGCTTTGACATTGCGGTGGGCGAGGGGCAGCCCCTTGGCATGCCCATGAGCTTTGGCGGGCCTTATCTGGGCTTCATGACCGCAAGGCAGGGGCTGCTGCGCCAGCTGCCCGGGCGCATCGTGGGGGAAACCCGGGACGATCAGGGCCGCCGTGCCTTTGTGCTGACCCTGCAGGCCAGGGAGCAGCACATCCGCCGGGAGAAGGCCAGCAGCAATGTCTGCACCAACCAGGCGCTGTGCGCCATGACCGCCTCTGTCTACATGGCCGCCATGGGGCCGGAGGGCCTTGGGGAGCAGGCTAACCTTTGCTACCAGCTTTCCCATTACTTTGCGGATGAACTGGCCAAAATCCCTGGCTTTGCCCGGGTGCATAAAGGCGCCTTCTTCAACGAGTTCCTCACCGGCTGCCCCATGGATGCGGCGGTGTTTGAACAGAAGATGATGGAAAAAGGAATTCTTTGCGGATTGCCGGTGGAGGAGAACCAGATCCTCTGGTGCGTCACGGAGAAAGCCGGAAAAGACAAGCTGGACCAGGTGCTGCAAGCGATCAAGGAGGTGTGCGCGAAATGAAGCTGATCTTTGAACGCAGCCAGCCCGGCCGCAGAACCCATATTTTGCCCAAAGCGGATGTGCCCCAGACGCCCTTTCCCCAGGAATTGGCGCGACAAACGCCTCCCAGGCTGCCGGAGCTAAGCGAGGTGGCCATCAGCCGGCACTACACCCAGCTGGCCAAGCAGGCCTTTGGCGTGAACTCAGGCTTTTATCCCCTTGGCAGCTGCACCATGAAGTACAACCCCCGGGTGAATGAGGCCGTGGCGGCCCTGCCCGGTTTTGCCCGGGTGCATCCCCTGCAGCCCAAAGAAACGGTGCAGGGCTGCCTGGAAGCCCTGGAGACGGCAGGCAAACTGCTGGGCGAGATCACGGGGATGGACGCCATGTCCTTCCAGCCCGCCGCAGGCGCCCATGGGGAATACCTGGGCCTGCTGCTGATCAAGAAATACCATGAGGAGCGCGGAGACCTGAAACGCACCCGGATTCTGGTTCCGGACTCCGCCCACGGCACCAATCCGGCCAGCGCCGCCATGGTGGGCTTTACCGTGACCCACATTCCTTCTGATGAGAATGGCTGTGTGGATGTGAAAGCCCTGGGGGAAAAGCTGGATGACACGGTGGCGGGGCTTATGCTCACCAACCCCAATACCTTGGGGCTCTTTGACCCGAATATCCTTGCTATCACGGAACTGGTGCACAAGGCCGGCGGGCTTAACTACTATGACGGCGCCAACCTTAACGCCATCATGGGCTGGGTGCGCCCGGGGGATATGGGATTTGACGTGGTGCACCTGAACCTGCACAAGACCTTCTCAACGCCCCATGGCGGCGGCGGACCGGGAGCGGGCCCCGTGGGCTGCAAGGACATCTTAGCGCCCTATCTGCCCGCCAGCTTCATGGGGGAGGAAGCGGGACCCTTAAGCGTGGGCCAGGTGCGCGCCTTCTACGGCAACTTTGGCATCGTGATACGCGCCCTCACCTATATCCTCACACTGGGCAAACAGGGCATCAAGGAGGCCAGCGGCATGGCTGTGCTTAACGCCAATTACCTGATGCGCAGGATTGAGCCCGCCTTCCCGCCTGCTTACAACCGCATCTGCATGCATGAGTTTGTTATCTCCCTGGAACAGACCAAACGGGACAGCGGCGTCAGCGCCCTGGATGTGGCCAAGTGCCTGCTGGACCACGGCATGCATCCGCCCACCATGTACTTCCCCTTAAATGTCAAGGAGGCCCTCATGGTGGAGCCTACCGAAACGGAAAACCGGGAAACCCTGGACGAGGCCGCGAAGGTGTTCCTGAAAATCAAGGACATGATCGCCGCCAATCCGCAGCAGCTTCATCTCTGCCCCACCACCACCCCCATCGGGCGGCCGGATGAGGTGGGCGCTGCCCGGAACCCAAAGGTCAGATACGCGTTTCCGTAATAAAACCTGACACTAAAGTTCAAGTCAAAAACCACCGGAATTTCCCGGTGGTTTTTGACTTGATAGGGGTAATGGCAGGCCGCTTTACAGGATATACTCCGGCTTGTCCGCGGGCTGGGCGGCCATTTCCTCTTGCTTTTGGCGGTATTTGTCCCCGGTGTTACCCAGCACCGCGTAGGAGGCGATTTTGCTCTCCTCAACCCCGGGCTGGTTGAAGGCGTCGATGTCCAAAAGCTCGCCCGCATAGGCGGTGGTCAGCATGAAGAAGTAGAGCAGCTGGCCCACCGTGTACGCGTTCACCTGGGGCAGGGTGATGGTCTGGCTCATGCGCCCGGCGCGCAGCAGGGCGTATTGGGTGCCCTTGTATTCCGCCTCCAGCAGGGCGTTCAAAGTTTTGCCGCCCAGGAAGGCCACATCCGGGAAATCCTCACAGCCGTGGGGGATGGGCATCTGGCTGCGGAACTCGCCCACTCTTAGGAAGGTGACGATCTTGTCATAGGGGCCTTCGGTGTAGAGCTGCAGCTGGCTGTGCTGATCGGTAACGCCCAGGGCTTTAACGGGCGTCTGGCCCACATTGACCGCCATGCCCCTGCGGGTGACATTCTTGCCCAGGCTTTCCGCCCACAGCTGACAGAACCAGTCCGCCATATAGCGCAGGCTGTCCGCGTAGGGGAGCATTACCTGGATGTTGATGCCCATCTCCTCCATGGCCATCACCTGGATAACCGCCTGCAGCAGGGCCGGGTTCTGCCAGACTTCGCCGGACTGGCAGCGGGCGTCCATGGCCGCGGCACCCGCCAGCATGGCCCGGATATCAATGCCGCACACCGCCGCGGATAAAAGGCCCACGGGGCTTAACTCGCTGAAGCGCCCGCCAACGGAGGAGGGCACGAAGAAGTGCTTGAAGCCCTCCTGCTGGGCCATTTTAATGAGATTGCCCTTTTCCCTGTCCGTGGTGGCGATGATGTGCTCATGCCACTGCTCGCCCACCTCTTTTTTCAAAAGATCGGAGATGATCAGGTACTGGCTCATGGTCTCCGCTGTGGCGCCGGATTTGGTGATGATGTTAAAGCAGGTGCGGCGCACATCGATCACGTCCAAAAGCGCCTGCATGCGCTCCGGGTCGATGTTGTCTTCCACATAAAAGCGGGGGTAGCCCCGCTGATCCCGGGGCAGCTCGTTATAGCGCAGGTGCTTGAGCGCCTGGTGCACCGCGATGGGGCCAAGGGCGCTGCCGCCAATGCCCAGAACCACAAAGGTGTCAAAGCGCTGCTGGATGTGCTTTGCGGTGTCCTCAATGTCCTTCAGGATTTCCTCCTGGTTGTAGGGCAGCTCCGTCCAGCCCAGCCAGCCGGTGCCCCGGGCCTTGCGCACCGCCTCAAAGGCCGCGCCGGCCTGCCCAGCCCAATCCTCTATCTGCTCCCGGCTGATGCCGTACTGATACCCCACGCGCTCAGCCATCAGGTGGTTGACGTCCAGGGTGATGTTGCCTTTATGATAATCCGACATACGCGCCTCCTGTTTTTTCAGATTATAACACAGTTTTTGCCCCGTCAACAGGAAAACGGCAGCTAAGGCGGGAAAATCACTGGCGGATGAGGCCGGTACCCTGACCTTGACCAGTATCTGAGGCTGTGATAAATTGACGCAATAGCATAAAGAAAAATGCTGCTTGTGCCAGAAAACGTAAGCGCAGGGTGAGACCGGAGCAAGGGTGAGAACGCTCAGCTTGCATGAATTAAAGCGCCGTGGAGAGAGATCAGATGCCAAAATCCCGACCGACCCTAACAGCATCCGGGGACACAAACTCCGTATCTTATAAAATGCTGCTGATATGTTTTTTGATTGCGGCCGCCTTTATCGCCGTTTGCTCCAAGTCCTCTTTTATTTATCCCATCAATGACTGGGGCGATGCCAACGCCTATGTGACGGTGGCGCAGATGATGAGAAACGGCCGTGTGCTCTATGCGGATATCTTTGAGCAAAAAGGCCTGTACCTTTATTTTTTTCATATCCTGGCCACCCTGGTTTCCTACCCTTCTTTTTTGGGCGTCTACCTGATGGAAACCCTGGCCATGACCTTTTTTCTTTTCTTCGCCTATCGGTGTTTTTCGCTGTATGTGCCTGTTAAACTCATTTTACCGGCGCTTCCGGTGCTTGTTTTCTCGGTCGCCGCTTCCCTTTCCTTCACCCATGGGGACAGCGCGGAGGAACTCATGCTGCCCTTCCTGGCCTATTCGCTGTATCAGATGCTGATGTGGTCTGACCAGGCGGAAAAAGGCATCACGGGGAAGACCTGGCTGGGCCAGGGCATTGTGTGCGCCGTTATCCTGTGGACAAAATACACCATCCTGGGCTTTCACCTGGGGTTTTGCATGGCTGTCTTTGTTTTTTCCATCCGGGAGAAGGATTATAAGGGCTTGCTCTCCAAAGCGGGCCTTTGGCTTGTGGGCATGGTGATAGGCTCCGTTCCCGCCCTGCTTTATTTTGGCCTGACCGGGTCCTTTAAAGAGATGTTTGAGGTGTATTTCCGTTCCAATACGGTGGTTTATGCCGGTGACGCCTATAAAACCATCGGCAGCCAGTTCACCCGAAGATGGGAGGAAGGCACCCTGCTTTATTTTGGCAGGGTGGCCATGGGTTTTTTGGGAAGCCCTCTGATGACAGGTTTTGCGGTGGCGGGCTATTGGGGCGGCGCCTTTGCCCGCAGGAATCCAAACGGCAAATCAAGGATGGCGGTTCGCTGGGTGTATTTGACCATGATCCTGGTGCTGGTATCCCTGCCAATTGTGTTCAACTATTATTTTCTAACCCTTGGCGTGCTGTCCGTCCTGGGCGTTCTGTACTTTTTGCGCCTGTTGAGCCGCTCCTCTCTGGCGGCGGGATCACTTAAAAAGTTTGCGGTGGCGACGCTGCTTATCATGGCGGTGCTGCTTCCCCGCTCTCTGGCATCCAGCCAGAACGCTTATCTGCTGATCTACGGGCGGGATGACCTGCCCCAGTACCAGTTTAAGCAGATTATTCAGCAAACGCCGGACGCCACCCTGTTAACCCATGTCAACATGGACCATGGCTTTCAAAACGTTGCGGAGATTGTGCCGAATCACAAGTACTTTATCGCCACCAATACTTCCCTGCCCGAGCGGGATGTTGCCTGGCGGGAGATGGTTGAGTCGGGCGCTGTGGATTACATCATCTCCAACAACGAGGAGCTGGAGCCTTTGTACCCCGTTTTTCCCTATGAACTCGTCAAGACAGCCGCCCACCCCTATGAAGGGGAGGTGTGCATCTACCGGCTCTACCGCCTGAAGCCTTAGGCGCGGATGCGTTTAGTGGGGCACCATAAGGGTATATAAAGCGGACGGGTTGCTTTGGCCTGATTTATTTTTCGTGCGGGCCGGGGCTCTTTAGTGCGATTGGTTTTTATCCATTCGCTGTGTGTCAGCATGACTTTGGGTAGTGAGGAGAGGGGATGGGCATCAGCAAAACCTTGATTAAAAACGCGCGGATTTTCCCGGGCGTTGAGAACGGCCAGGCAAAGCCGGTGATTGAAGCGGGCTGCGCGCTGATCAAGGGGAATCGCTTTGCCTATGTGGGGCCTGAGGAGGCCTGCCCTGCGGGCAGGACGGAAAAAGTGATTGACGCTGGCGGCAGGCTGCTCATGCCCGCCTTGGTCAACGCCCACACCCACAGCGCCATGACCCTCCTAAGGGGCGTGGGGGGTGAAAAGCCGCTGGAGGTGTGGCTCAGGGAGCATATCTTTCCCCTGGAGGAGCGCCTTGTGGCGCAGCAGGCCCGCGCCGGGGTGGCGCTGGCGATGCTGGAGTACCTTGCCTCTGGCGTCACCACCATCAACGACATGTACATGTTTCCGGAGGAGACCGTCAAGGTGGTCATGGAGGCGGGGGGACGGGCCATGATCTCCAACGCCTGTGTGGACTTTGGAAAGGGAGAGGCCCAGCTGGCAGACGCGCTGGCCTTTCACCGGGATTATCACGGCGCAGAAGAAGGGCGCATCCGGGCCAGCGTCAGCGTGCACGCGGAGTACACCACCACGCCGGAACTGGTGAAAAAGCTGGTGAGGGCAACGGAGGGGCTGGATAACATTCAGCACCTCCACTTAAGCGAAACCCAGCAGGAGGCGGCGGCCTGCCGGCAGCGGCACGGGATGAGCCCCGTTCAATACTTCCATCACCTGGGGCTGTTTAATGGCCCGGCGGTCGCCGCCCACTGTGTGGCGGTGGATGAAGAGGATATGGCGCTTTTAGCCCAGGATGGGGTGAGGGTGGCCCATGCGGTGATAAGCAACTTAAAGCTGGGCAGCGGCATCGCCCCAGTGCCGGAGATGCTCTCCTGGGGCATTCCCCTGACGCTTGGCACGGATGGCGCTGCCAGCAACGACAACCTGGACCTTTGGGAGGAGATCAAGCTGACGGCCCTCCTCCACAAGGGCGCGGGGAGGGATGCCACCCTTATAAGCCCTGCCCAGGTCCTGGAGGCGGCCACCCTGGGCGGCGCCCGGGCGCTGGGTTTTGACGGTCTTGGCTTGATTTGTGAGGGCTGGCTGGCGGACTGCGTGCTGATGGACCTGAGTTTGCCCAACACCCTGCCCGCCCATGATATCCCGGCCACCCTGGTCTATGCGGCCGGCAGCCGCAATGTGTCCATGACCATGTCCGCCGGGCGCGTTCTCTATCAGGATGGGGAATACCTCAGCCTGGATGAGGAAAAAATCAAGACCCGGGCCAGGCAGTCGGCAGGGGAGCTGCTGGGGCGTGATTTTAGCGTCTGATGCTTGCCAAAACCGTGGTTTTATCGTATACTATGAAAGCGCAGCTTGAAACCGTGTGCGGTTTTGGATAGCGCATGTTTTTTTATTGCAGATAATGCAGAAAAACGCGTAATTTTTGCAGGCTGATGATGCCTGCATCAAAATAATGTGCACAACGAATGGAGTAGAAACAATGAGCAACAAGCAGCATGAGCTGAGCAACAAGACCGTGGTATCCCTTGAGGGGATGCGGAAACTGGAGGAGAAGCTCCAGTACCTGACCACCATCAGGCGCGCTGAGGTGGCGGAGATGATCGCCGTGGCCCGGGGTTTTGGGGACCTGAGCGAAAACGCGGAGTATGACGAGGCGAAAAACGAGCAGTCTCGCTTGGAGGCGGAGATCATCGACCTGGAGAACACCATTCGCACGGCCATTGTGATTGATGACAGCGAGGTGTCCACCGACCGGGTCAACATCGGCACCACGGTGCGGGTGTATGACTCGGAGTTCAAGGAGGAGGCGGAGTATACCATCGTGGGGGCCCGGGAGAGCGACCCCATGAGCAACCGCATCTCCAACGAAAGCCCCATGGGCGCGGCCCTGCTGGGCAAGAAGAAGGGCCAGACCGTCAAGGTGCAGGCGCCGGGCGGCATGATCACCTTAAAGGTGCTGGATATCCACCGCTAATAAAAGGAGCATCACAAAGAAATGTCAGAGCAGGCAAGTCATTCCCAGGGCTATTCCGAGCAGGAGACCATCCGCCGGGCCAAATTGGAGGAATTGATCGGCCAGGGAAAGAGCCCCTGGCTTATCACGCATTTTCCGGTGGATGCCTTAAGCCAGGAGATCATCCAGGGCTTTGACAGCCTTGAGGGGAAGACGGTGGCCATTGCCGGGCGGATGACCAGCCGCCGGATCATGGGAAAGGCCTCATTCGCTCACCTGCTTGACAGCGCGGGGCTGATCCAAAGCTATGTTAAGCGGGACGACATAGGCCTGGATGCTTACCAGGCCTTTAAGTCCTATGACATTGGAGATATCCTGGGCATTAAGGGCAAGGTGTTCAAGACCAACAGCGGGGAGGTTTCCGTGCACG
>ENA-UOXR01000911-UOXR01000911.1-bioreactor-metagenome-genome-assembly--contig:-NODE-911-length-33214-cov-16.149854_pt1 | contig 33214 bp, 23 predicted proteins | sample MGYA00238164_ERZ764825 | MGnify/ENA primary metagenome ERZ764825 (study PRJEB28920, sample SAMN05720171) | bioreactor metagenome | isolation source: Anaerobic biogas reactor | place: USA:Washington... | reverse complement strand
TTGCCCTCCGTTAAAGGGGCACCAAGCGCCTGGCAAAAACCAGGAAGCGGGGTGGTACCGCGAGCATTTATGGCTCGTCCCTGTTGGGGCGGGCTTTTTTATTTGAACCAATATTGGAGGTTGTATGTTTAAACCAGTTTCATCCAGACTCAACATTCCTGCAGAGGAGGAAGCTCAATTACGCTTCTGGAAATCGCATGATATCTTCAAGCGCTCTTCTGAAGATCGAAAAGATCGCCCTCCTTTTGTGATTTTTGAAGGTCCTCCCACAGCTAATGGCAAACCTGGTGTTCATCATGTTTTAGCGAGAGCATTCAAGGATATGTTTCCCCGTTATAAAACCATGCAGGGTTACTTTGTGGATAGACGCGGTGGATGGGATACGCATGGTCTGCCAGTAGAAATCGAGGTGGAAAAGCAGCTTGGTTTCACGACTAAAAGTCAGATCGAGGAATACGGCATTGCCGAATTCAATCAGCTTTGCCGCGAATCCGCTTTTTCTCGTATCCAGGATTGGGAACGCATGACTGACAGAATCGCCTACTGGGTGGACAAGGAGCGTGCTTATGTCACCTACACCAATGATTACATCGAGTCTGTATGGTGGCTACTGAAGTCGATCTGGGACAAGGGGCTGCTTTATCAGGGACACAAAGTGGTGCCCTATTGCCCACGTTGCGGAACACCGCTTTCGGATCACGAGGTTGCTTTAGGCTATGAAGAGACTGAAGATCCCAGCATCTTTGTCCGTTTCCCTTTGGTGGATGAAGAAGATACCAGTCTGCTGGTCTGGACCACCACTCCCTGGACATTGCCTGGCAATGTTGCCGTCGCGGCTCACCCTGATGTGGAATATGCTTTGGTGACTGCCGATGGCATGGGCGAAGAAAAATTGATCCTTGCCAGGAATTTGGTTGAAAAGGTGTTTTCTGATCGTCCTGTGAGGATCCTTAAGACCATGAAAGGTAAGTCGCTTAAAGGCAAACGTTATGCGCCTTTGTTTACCTTCTTTCCTCCCGAGAAACCGGCACACTATGTTGTCAACGCCGATTATGTAACCACGGAAGATGGCACCGGTCTGGTCCATATTGCCCCTGCTTTTGGCATGGAAGATATGGACGTTGCCAAACAATACGACCTGCCCATGGTGATGACCATTGACGACGAAGGTCGCTTTTTACGCCAGGTTCAGAGTTGGGCAGGTGTTTTTGTCAAAGATGCTGATCCAGGTATCATCCAGGACCTTCACGACAGAGGTCTGCTTTTCCATTCTGGTAAGATGTCTCATACTTATCCATTTTGCTGGCGCTGCCAGACACCTTTGCTTTACATGGCAAGACCGACCTGGTTCATTAAAACCAGCGCGATTAAAAATCGCATGGTCCAGCTTAACCAGGAGATCAACTGGGTCCCAGATCACATCAAGAACGGTCGTTTCGGCAACTGGCTCGAAAATAATATCGACTGGGCTTTGGGTCGCAACCGCTATTGGGGCACGCCATTACCGGTTTGGGAATGCCCGGACTGCCGCCACCAGGTCTGTGCCGGTTCCCGGCAGGAATTGAGTGACCTGGCTGGGGAAGACCTCAGCGAGCTCGAATTGCACCGACCATTTGTGGATGACATTCGCTTCCCATGTCCCAAATGCGGCCACGGAGAAATGAAACGGGTGACCGAACTGATTGATGTCTGGTTTGATTCCGGCTCAATGCCCTATGCCCAGTGGCATTATCCATTCGAAAACCTGGATGAATTCAAAACCCAATTCCCGGCTGATTTCATTTGTGAAGCGGTTGATCAGACACGTGGCTGGTTCTATTCCCTGCACGCCATCAGCAGCCTGGTATTGGACAGCGTTGCTTACAAGAATGTCATTTGCCTTGGTCTAATTCTGGACGAAAACGGACAGAAAATGTCCAAATCCCGCGGAAATGTGATTGATCCATGGGAGGTGATCAACGAATACGGTGCCGACCCGATGCGTTGGTACATGTACACCTCAAGCCCTCCAGGAAACGAACGACGCTTCAGCAAGGAACTGGTGGGAGAAGTGGTGCGCAGCTTTATGCTCACACTCTGGAATACTTATTCCTTTTTCGTCACTTATGCCAATCTGGATAATTGGACACCTGACTCAGCGGTCATCCCGCAGTTCTCAGAATTGGATGATTGGCTGCTTTCGTCCTTGGAGACGCTAGTTCGTGATGTATCTGCTGCTTATGAGAGCTTTGATGTTGTGGGTGCCACCCGTCCCATTGAAAAATTCGTGGATGATCTTTCCAACTGGTATCTGCGGCGTTCACGCAGACGTTTCTGGAAGAGTGAATCGGATGCTGACAAGGCAGCGGCATATGAGACGCTCTACAAAGCACTGGTGACAGTCAGCAAACTGATCGCGCCCACCATGCCTTTCATGGCTGATACCCTTTATAGGAATCTGGTGACATCAGTGGATGAAGACGCTCCTATTTCTGTACACCTGGCGGAGTGGCCCAAAGTCAACGAGAGCCTGATTAATGAGGGCTTGAACCGGGACATGACCCTGGTGATGAAACTGGCATCGCTGGGACATTCAGCACGTAATAAATCGAATATCAAGGTACGTCAACCTCTGTCTGAAGCTGCTTTTGCCGTTGGTAAGGCTGAAGAAGGCGAAGTTATCCAACGCTTCCAGGAAATTCTGGAGGACGAATTAAATGTTAAACATGTTCGATTACTGGGCGGGGATGAGGAAGCTGTCACATACAGTCTCAACCCGTTGCCAAAACAACTGGGGCAAAAGTATCGCGCACTCAGCCCAAAGGTCCGACAAGCAATTCTGGATCTACCGGCACAGGAAAGTGCTCTAAAACTTCTGGAGGGGCTCAACCTGGTAGTCAAAGTGGACGAAAAGTACTATGAGATACTGCCTGATGAAGTCGAGGTGCACACCTCTTCCAAGGAAGGGTACGAAGTGGCAGCTGAAGGAGCCTATATGGCTGCTCTGATCACCACTCTGACCCCCACTTTGTTCCACGAAGGCTTGGCGCGGGAATTCGTACGTCGGGTACAGGATTTGCGCAAGGCATCCGGCTTTGAAATAGCGGATCGAATCCTTGTTTACTACCAGGCCACACCCGAATTGACGCAGGCGATTCAGGAATTTGGTGAATACATCTCCAGTGAGACCCTGGCGCTTGAATTAATAGAAACCGAACTTGACAAAGGCAAAAACTTCACCGATAACTTTGACGGCGAGGAAGTGGTTCTGAAACTTGAGAAGGCTGTCCAATGAACTCAGAAAAAAAATGGACACTTCACTACTTGCTGCTCTTTGGTATCGCAGCAGTTGTGATCATCCTTGACCAATGCAGTAAGAGTTGGGTCCGTCAGACCATTCCCCTTGGAGGTGAGATCTATCCGGTTCCTTTTCTTGCGCCTTTTTTCCGATTCACTTATTGGCATAACACAGGAGCGGCGTTCGGAATCTTCCAGAATGCCAACCTTCCCCTTCTGATCCTCACGTCGATCATCTCCATCTTGATCATCGCCTATTATCACAAGGTCTATGATGAACCATTGGTATTCAAGATCAGCATGGGATTGTTATTGGGAGGCGCGGTTGGAAATATCATTGACCGCATCCAATATGGTTATGTGACCGACTTTGTTGCTATCGGTCGTTTTGCAGTCTTTAATGTGGCTGATTCCTGTGTAACAGTCGGTGTCTTTTTGATGTTGTTGGGTATGCTGATCCAGGAGCAAAGGCAAAAAGCCGCTCACCAGGCGGTAGAAGTTGAGCAGAAAGAATCAGATGAAAACTGAACTCGTTGAATTCGTTTTTACTGAATGTTCATCAAAACGCCTGGATAAATATCTGGCTGAGCAAATTTTGCAGCTTTCACGTGCGAAAATTCAGAACATGATTTTAGCTGGTGAAGTTAAAGTTAATGAAAAAGTGGTGAACAAAGCGGCTTATAAACTTGAAATAGGCGACACAATCACAGCTTTGGTCTCAGAGACAAATGAAGAGCCTCCAAAAGAACAGAATATCGCCCTGGATGTAATTTTCGAAGATGAAAATGTGGCTGTGATCAACAAGCCTGCAGGTTTGGTTGTTCACCCAGGTGCCGGGAATGCTGAAAGCACACTGGTTAACGCTCTGCTCTCCTATTGGCCACAAATCATCCAAGTAGGGGAGACAGAGCGACCGGGTATTGTTCACCGGTTGGACAAAGATACTTCCGGGGTGCTGATCATTGCAAAGACGCCCGAAGGATACACCTGGCTGGTCAAGCAGTTCAAAACCCGCAAAGCAAAAAAATCTTACCTGGCATTAGTGGATGGCAAACCGCCCACACCAACAGGGCGGATAGAAACCCGCATTGGCAGAGATGAAAGACACCGCCAACGTATGGCTGTCACGTATGGTGACCAGGGTAGAAAAGCGGATAGTGAATTCTATACAGTAGCTGAATACCGTGACCATACCCTGCTGGAAGTCAATCCGCTCAGCGGACGTACTCATCAGATCCGTGTGCACCTGGCATTTTTGGGCTGCCCGGTGGTCGGTGATCAGATTTACGGTCGTCGAAAAAACAGCTTGGAGATCAATCGCTTTTTCTTGCATGCCAGCAAGCTGACCGTTCGTTTGCCTGGAAGCATACAAGAAACTGAATTTACGGCACCCTTACCTGCCGACTTACAAACCATTTTGGATAATTTGGAGAAAGCCTGAAATGCAAAGATACTTTGATTTTCGTTCCGATACCGTAACCCACCCAACCCCAGCCATGCGTGAAGCCATGGCAGCCGCAGAAGTTGGTGATGATGTTTATGGGGAAGACCCCACAGTGATCAGGTTGGAAGAAAAGGCGGCAGCAATGCTGGGAATGGAAGCAGGTTTGCTGGTCAGTTCCGGCACCATGGGTAACCTGGTGGCGGTATTGGCAGTCTGTGAACGCGGAGACGAAGCGATCATGGGTACGGCTGGTCACACTTTCTTGCATGAGGCTGGCGGCGTTTCAGCTTTGGGCGGCGTGGTGATCCACACCATTCCGAACCAGGAGGATGGCAGTCTTGATCTGCACGATATTCAGACAGCCATGCGCAATCCGAAGGATTATCACGAACCGATCTCACGTATGGTGATTGTTGAAAATACACAAAATGCCTGTGGTGGTAAGGCGCTGGACGCAGACTATATGCGAAGCGTTGGACTGCAAGCAAAAGAACTCGGTCTGCATTTTCATGTGGATGGTGCTCGCATATTTAATGCGGCTGTAGCCTTGAGAGTGCCTGCCGCCGCCTTGTTGGAGTCGGCAGACAGCATCACTTTTTGCTTGAGCAAAGGACTGTGTGCGCCAATTGGCTCAGTGTTGTGCGGGGATACGCAATTCATCAGGCGCGCGCGCCGGATCCGAAAAATTCTGGGCGGAGGTATGCGCCAGGCAGGTATCATTGCTGCTGCCGGAATCATCGCGCTGGATAGCATGATCGAACGCCTGGAGGAAGACCACCTTCGCGCTTGCCGGTTGGCTGAGGGTCTGGACAACATAAGGGGAATACAGCTGACTAAAGGTTCACCCAATACCAACATGGTCTTTTTCAGACTTGATCCTGTACTCGGAATCGATAATATGCGCTTGATCGTCGAAATGAAGACACGGGGCGTTTTGATCAATGATACAAGTGAGGGTGAAATTCGTTTGGTTACTCACCACGATGTGGATGATCTTGCCATAGACCGCTGTCTGGAGGCTTTACGCGAAATCGTTTCCTGATTCTCAGTTCAAGTTAGACCTTGCCTGATTATTTTGGCACGATTGTTGTAAGTAAATGGGGCGGGCAGCACCATGAAGGACAGAAAAAGAAATCCCGGTTATTGGATGGGCGGATTGATTATCTCGCTCCTGTTCATTACATTGTTCTCGTCCTCATCTGGCTCTGGAATGGGGCTGTTCAAACGATATTTTCCGCTAATTCTCAAGGATTATCCACCTGCGCCAACACCTGTTGGTCCGGTTGGTGGAACCTTCACTGCCCTGGTTGTGGACCCAAACCAGAACAACACCATCCTGGCGGGCAGTTATGTCAGCGGGGTTTATAAGACCTATGATCAGGGCGATACCTGGTATAGGCAAAATACAGGTTTAGGCAACCTGAAGATACAATCGCTGGCTTATCATCCAACCAATTCGAACATTGTTTATGCTGGAACGTACGAAGGGGGTATATACAAATCAATCGATGGAGGAACGAGTTGGTACGCATCCAATGGAGGTGTGCTGGGAACTCACGTTGTTTATGATATTGAAATCGATCCGAATCAACCTAATGTGGTCTATGCAGCTACCAGGATCAACGTTGGTCCGGGAAATTACAACAATTTAAGAGGATACCTTTACAAGAGCACAAATGCAGGATCCTCCTGGTCGTTGATCATCTCCGGGGACGCATTCTCGACCCTTGATTATTTCTATGACATTGACGTTAACCCCTTGAATTCGAATGAACTTTACCTGACAGCCCACTCACATGGTTTTTTCAAGAGCACCAATGCAGGGGTAAATTTTTTTGCGATCAATAATGGCGTTAGTGATTTGTCTGCCCGTAGTTTTGCTCTCGATAACGCCTACCCGGGCTTGGTGTATGGAGCGGTGTGGCACGATGATGCCGCTTACAAAACCTGGAACGGCGGTGTATCCTGGACCAATGCCAGGACGGGGCTTCCAACAAATGCAGCGGTTTTTCGAATGTATCCAGATTCTTACGGCGGGACACAAAAACGTGTTTTTGCCTGCACTTACGGTAATGGATTGTATTCCACTGACGACTTTGGTCAAACCTGGAGTTCACGCGGTTTGTCTGGTCAACGGCTGTACGATTTTGTAGTAGCCAATGGCAGCCCAAAGCGCTGGTTTGCGGCAACCGAATCGAATGGCGTATTTCGCACCAATGCAGGCAGCAGCAGCTGGAGCAACATCATGGGCGAATTACGCCTGAACTCGGTCACAGCCATTCTCCAGGACGATCTTGGGAAGGCAATCTATTCGGCCGTGTACGGCAAAGGAGTATATACTGTCGATCCCACTGGTACGGACTGGGTGGAAATTACCCAGAACCTACCCGATAAGGCAGTAATCGACCTGGCTTTGTTCCATGAAAGGTTACTCGTGCTGACTGAATCCAGTCTGTATTCCCTGGACGGGGAAGACTGGAGAAGAATTGAATTACCGTGGATTGAGGGGTCTGAGCAGGAAGAGAAACTTGCATTCTTAAGTGAAAAAATTGGTTTACCTGAGGAAATACTTGTTGACCACCTGGAGCAGGCTCAGGTGGCTTTAGGGCTTCAGGGGAGCGGGCAGATACCGGTCCTGCCAATTCGATTGTTCATAGAAAATGACAATCTCTACATGGGTACCATCGGAAATGGGCTGTATATGCGCGTAGCCAATAGTTGGAATTCGGTTGGCTTCAATAATAAAAGTATTACAGACATTGTTTCTGACAATGAGACCGGAGAATTAGTTGTTGTGGCTTGTGAAACAACTGACGTTTGTGAGATCTTTCAATTCAAAGAAGATCAATTGTTTGCCCTTCAATCGGATTTTAAAAACTTCAAGGTAAACGACCTTCTGGAAACTGAAACTGGTTTACTGGCAGCCACAAGTTCAGGTGTTTTCAGGTTTGACCGCCAATTCCAACAATGGTCATTAGTGGGTGGGCAGGATAAGAATGTCCTTTCCTTGACGAGCGATAAAAATTGTGCTTTTGCAGGTGGAGGAGAAGGGTTTATTTTGCTTAGTTCTGATTGCGGGAACAACTGGCAAGAACGAATGCTAGAAACCTGGCATTACCAAGCCATTGGCTTTATTGGGCAAGAAAATGATCTCCTGTTACTTGGAACGCAGGAAGCGGGAGCTTTGATTCTCCCAATCCAATGATCCGCTTTTGTGCAGGTCAGCAATTGGATGTGTTTTTTGTGATATAAAAGCAGCATGACTAAGAGGATGCTATGCTAATTGTGCTATCCGATATCCACCTGGCGGATTCTGAATCTTACAATTTATACGGTCGAAGGTATAACCATAATCTACCTTCCGAAGTTTACTTCTCTTTCTTTAAGGAAATTTCAGAATTTATTCGTGACAGTGATGTCGAATCGATTGACCTTGTTTTAGCTGGCGATATTTTTGAGATCACCCGATCCGGTCTATGGCATGGAGGGCAACTTCGTCCTTATTTACACAATGACGAGATCGTCGATGGCAGTGAAGCAGAAACCATGGTGCTCAAAGTGTTGGATGCCATCACCAGGGATGAACGGGTGGATGCCACCCTGACAATTTTCCGTCGCTTGAGCGAATATTATCAAAAGCCAGTTACCATCCATTTTATTCCAGGCAATCATGACCGTTTGGCAAATTCAAGCCGGGCAGTGCGCCAAAGGGTGCAGTCATTACTCGGTCTGGGAGTAAATGGTTCGGTATTTGACAATCAATATCTTCAATACAACGATGGCAAACCGTTTGTGCTTGTCCGCCACGGACATGAATACGACCATTCCAACTTCAGTGTCGATCTGCGCACCTGGCCTGAGATCCCCATTCTCATCGACAAGTCCTACTATGATAAGCCGGTCCTGGGTGATATTGTTACCGTTGAAATTGCCTCGAAATTGCCATTTCTTTTTAGGGAGTATTATGGGGATGAATCGATCATTGCAATGGACGATCTGCTGACACTTTACAACCGCCTGATCGACTTTGATAACGTACGTCCTTCCAACGCTTTGGTCAATTTCCTTTTTACCACGCCCGGGTTAAGCAAACGTGATGTCTGGCGCTTTATTGAACCGGTGATGCAACAGCTGCTGGATGATCTTGCCGTCAGTCCGGATATTGGTTCCAATCTGATCAATTTTGGTCAGCTCAAAAAGGCCTCTGCTTCCACACTGAAATCGGTCCTCCGTACCCGCTTATGGAGGCACGGTCTACCTTTTTGGGTGATAAAAACTCTGCTCAACCCCTTGATGAAGAGATCCAAGATCAGCAATCACCTGGATGTGATCGTGCGTGAGGAATGCATTAAGAAGGAAAATTCTCCGATCAAGTGCCTCGTCAGTGGTCATACCCATAATGCCCTGGTTGAGTTGGTAAAGGTGGAAAACGGGGTGGAAAAGTACTACATCAATAGTGGAACTTTTCGTAATGTGATCACTTCAACGCCCACGATGGGGAATTTCGGCAGACTGCGCTCCAAGGCACGTGTTTTGATCTTCGATCAGAAAGAACGCAATCCGGAGTACAACCGCCAGACTGGCTGGTCCTTCGATTTTAACGCTCGCTATGGCTACGGTTCGATTTTGGAATAGACCTTCCGACTGACGCATCTTCGGCGTTGGTAAGTACACTGTCATGCGATTGCGATGCTTATTGTACGGATGGGCAATCTGTCCATCCATTGTGTTCACCAACTCCAGTTTAATTTATAGGATTGATCCTCGTTTTGAATGCCAGCGTTTGCGGTGGGAGCCAAGCCCCCGCCTTACGGTTGTATGAGACTTTATTTTTTCCCTCAATAAAGAAGTTAATGAAGACGTTTTTTGCGAAGTAATCTCATTGCTTAAGAAGATAAAACAGAGATTGGTTCGTTTCGCCCGCGTTGTCGAAAATTCATCCAATCAATCCCACTGCCTTTTCGTAATCTTTCTTCCTTACATACACAATATACGAAATAACCGGGCGTTGGGCGTCGATATAAAGTGGCATAACAATCGTCTGGTAGGCTCTGGAATCATAATTTCTGCCAAAAGGTCCCCTGGGTGAGTCAGACTTGATCCGGTATGGGATTTGATTGGCAATCAATATATCTTCAACCCTTTTTATCTCACCCGGGTCAAAATCTGTGATCAACTGCTTAAGAAACGGGATAAACATCCATATTGTTGAACCCATGTTTCTATCCTTATTTCCAACAAAATGAAACGTTAATGTTCGATTTCCTGCTTTAGCTGGGCTTTTGCCAGCAGGTTACCTTTAAGGGCTTCAATCAGGTCCGCTCGTTTCAAGGCACGCTTTCTGTCGATCTCTACCGATTTTGCCTTGTCATCTGAGAGCTTACGTAACGCCTCGATCCAGGCAGCGCTTGAAACCTGGCTGTGGTTGATGCGCCAGCGTTCCACCACGATGGGTAGTTGATCTTCGTTGACCAATTTTTGTCTTGAGCGATTGAGGGTCATGCCCTGGGATTCAAAAGTAAATCTTTCTTCTTCGTATTCTGCTTTGACCGGGCATACCTGCATGCAGGCACCGCACTTGATGCAATAGTAATCAGCCAAGACCAATTCACCAGCATCGTTAACATGTAGAGCCCGGGTCGGGCAAATATCTGCACACGCAAAGCAATCCGGCACGCAGCGTTCTCTCTCCAGGACCACCGAACCCACCCAGGGTTGGCGCACTTCAAAGGCACCCTTACTGGCAACTTCACATTGCCGGCAGTGAATACAGTTGTCAAAATCGACCCGCATGGTTTCACGTTTGTCGTCGTAACTGATCACGTTGGTGGGGCAGTTTTCGATGATGAAATCCTTGAGAGAAAAATCAAATTTCTCCTTGCGGAAAATGGTCTTGGCATCATATTCCGGAAAAGCTCCGTACGCGATGGCTGGGTTTTCTGGTTTGTCATTTACAGTCAGTTCGATAGCGTGGGTTGGGCAGGCTTCAACACAAATGCCGCAATTCACGCACTTTTTTTCGTCCACATCGACGGAGGCTTTTTGTAAGATGTGTCCATTTTCTAAAACTGCTGGCACATGAGTCAGGGCTTCCTTGGGGCAAACGACTGGTCCAATCTGGCAGCCCACACATTTATCCAAATCCCATTTCATCCAATAATTCCGGGTCAACATGTCCCGGTTGATGGTCATCAAGTGTTCGTTTCGGGTCTTTTTTGGCGTTCCACGACTCATAAATGCTCCTAAAGGTCAGCCGGCAGGGCGTTGAGCTCAGCCAACGAAAAGACCGGTCCGTCTTTACAAATGTATTTGGGTCCAAGGTTGCAGCGTCCGCACTTGCCGATACCGCATTTCATTCGTTTCTCCAATGAGGTAAAAATGTCCTCTGGTGCGAAACCCAGCTCTACCAGGACAGGCAAAGTGAATTTGGTCATGATGGGGGGTCCGCAAACCACAGCAACCGCATTATCCGGCGAAGGTGCCACTTGCCTGACCACATCAGGCACATAACCGACGTGATGCAGCCAGTTTTCTTCTGGAACGTCGATTGCCTGGTGGATCTCCATATCCTCGTTTTCATGCCAGGCAGCAATATCATGCTTGTACATGCACAAGCCGGAAGTACGCGTGCCATACACGAGCGTGAGCTTGCCATAATCATCTCGGTTGGTAGGATGGTGAACGTGTTTCGTCAGAGCGTAAAGTGTTGAAAAGGCACAACCTCCGCCAATGATGACCAGGCTTTTTCCTTTCCAATCTTCCAGCGGAAAGCCGTTGCCAAGCGGACCGCGCATACCGATGGCGTCACCGGCTTTCAGGGAATGTAAGGCAGAAGTAACACTGCCCATTTTTTGAGCAGTAAAGCGTACAAAATCGCCCTCCCAGGCTGCACTGGCGACACCCAGGGCAGATTCGCCCATACCAGCTACAGAAAGCAGGCAAAACTGACCTGGGTTGAAGGCATCGAAGAATGCCCGGCTATCTTCGGCATGATCAAAACTCAATTCCAGAGTTTTGAGGGAATGGTCAGTCGACTCGTAATATGCATGCAGAACATGCATGGGAATTGGAACATAAGGGCTATTTCCATTAGAGGGCATGGTTCACCTCAAAAGGTAGTGTTTGAGCCTGCCGGAGCATGGCACGGATATCGAGCCCAACCGGACAATAGCGTACACAGCGACCACATCCGGTGCATCCTATCTGATTTATCTGGTCCAGCCAATAAACGAATTTGTGGCTCAAGCGCTGACGGGTGCGTTCCACCTTGGACGGACGTGGGTTGTGTCCTGAGGCTTCCAGCGAATAAGTGCGGAACATGCAGGTGTCCCAGTTGCGCACTCGTTCTCTGCGTTGGGTTTCGTCTGCAATATCAAAACAGAAACAGGTGGGGCACAGGAAAGTACAAACACCGCAACCAAGGCAGCTCTGCGATACTTCTTGCCAATAACTACTGTTAAAATTCTGTTCCAGCTTTGCTTTGAGGCCTTCGGTCTCAAAGGCAACTGGCATCTTGTCATAAGCTTGTTGTTGCACTCTCTGAGCCACCTCAGTCATCTGTTGTTGTGCTTCACGTAAACCCAGAAACAGACTGTAACCTTTTTCTGTGAGCGTCTCAACCAGGAAAACTTCACCCAGGTCAGTCAGAAGTGCGTCCAAACCAACTTTGTTGAAGGGACCATAACCAACTGTTGTGCAAAAGCCGTTGTGGCAGGGTTCGTGACAACCAAGCCCGACAGTAATCGTCTTTTCGCGTTTTTCTAACCAGAGTGGGTCTGTATAGCTCTCCTGGATGAAAGAGGTGTCAAGCAACTGCACTGCCTGGGCATCACAAGGGCGAATGGCAAAGATAATACGGGGATGAATGTTTTGTTGGGCATCCTGATAGCCGCCAAAACGGGTAAATTTCACCAGTGTTTCTGTCATGGGCAGGAACAGAGCTTTGGGTGGGATGCGCGTGTTATGCGGCTCATCAGTAACCAGCACACTGTCCGGTGTGAGCGGCAGAAAATGCGAAAAACGCTCGAGTTTTTGGGGTAGAAAGACATCATATTGCTCACGCCAACCTTGCAGCAGACCGGGCAGAGCTTGTTTTTCGAGGATAAGGTTCATGGCTGTCTCTTTCCTCACACCGAGAAGCGGTTCTTGTCGTCCAGCGTGACCGTTGCAAAGGGCGGTTGGGTCTGGGCGTCTAATCCGGTAACAAAACCATATTTATTTCGCATGTCATGATTTAGTTTTTCGGTCAGGTAAGTCATCTTGATATCCATCGGGCAGGCACGTTCGCAAGCACCACAATCGGTACATCGCCCTGTCTGATGAAAAGCGCGCACTATGTGCCAACCTTGCATACCAGCAGGTGTTGCCCCGCTCTCCGTCCAACGGGGTTCGATGTGATCGACAAAACATTCTGTGCAATAACACATCGGGCAGGCTTCGCGACAGGCGTAACATCGGATGCAGCGTTCCGCTTCTTTGTGAAACCAGGCATACCTTTCGTCAATCTCGTGAGCTTCAAAGACTTCAACTGCTGTGGCTGCCAGGGTGAGATCGCCTTCAGGCAGCGCTTCACCAATCAGAATATCAGCATTGACGGGGGTGCGATGAGTGCAGCGCAGGCAGCTCTCGTGTAGTAGATCAGCTCTGTTAAAGTTGAAGTTCCCAGCGCGTGAATCGACAAACACATTGAGATCGTTTTCATGGACAGCTATGACTGCTTCGCCAGTCCTTTCCACGATCTTTCGCCAGTCGATGATCCCTTCGCAGGGTATCCCGACCAGGAACAAATTCTCACGTAATTTTTGCTTCTCAACAACCAAGGCATTGACAGAGCGATTTTCACAGCCGCGTACGAGCATCCCAATCTTTTGGGATTTAGGAAGACGAGTGAGAAAGGTTGCCAGGTTGTTTTGGCAAAGGCCATCATAGACAAGGGAATCCACATCATCCACATTCATGAAGAAAGCAGGTTGCGGATGCAGCGGCGTGTCTCCGGGTTTAAAGGCAACCACGACTTCCACCACTCCCTCCGAAAGTAATCGTTTTGTTTCGGTTTTGATCGCGTCGAGATCAGGCATGCCGCCCTCCTTCAGCAACTTTGGTTCGGGTGACGAGGTTACTTGCAGGTCCTAAGGCTTCCAGTTCCTCCTCAAAAATCGCTAACTGCTTTTGTATGATGCCGCGATCTTGTAGGTCGAGCCAGACAAAACGCACACGCTCTTTTTCATAACCGATGTGGTTGAGAAAATCATTAAATTCTTCAAGTTGTCGGCGGGCTGCCATGTTGCCAGTTTTGAAATGGCATTGTTCAGGCAGACAGCCGCTGATCATGACCCCGTCCGCACCGCCCTGAACAGTGTTGAGCACGTAAAGCGGGTTGATTCGCCCCGTACAGGGTGTTTTGGTAAGGTGGATATTTTCGGGTAACTGTGTGTCAACCCATTCCTGGTCGGCTGGCGCATACAAGCACCATTGGCATTGAAATAGAGCGATCTTGGGTTTTTGAAGCATCACACCGCCTCACTTTCAAGCCAACTCCAAAGGTTTTCGACGACGTGGTTGTCATTAAAATCCTGGTTAAGGCGGATGGAGGTGGAACGGCAGGCAGCATTACACAAACCGCATGCCATACATTTACCAGGATCAACAGCCGCCACAGAGATAAAGCCTCTAAAAGGCACTTTTTTCTCAACCAAAGTGATTGCCTGGTACGGGCAGACCTGGACGCATAAACCGCAGGCAACACAGGTGGTTTCATCCACTATTGCAGTTTGATAAGGATTTTGACGACCCTGGGCGACCGCCAGCTGTTTGACAGCCGTGATCACACCAGAAATATGAATTTTTTGCGGACAGGCAGGATAGCACAGATCGCAGGCAGTACATAACCAGGTCGTTTCGTCTGAAAAGGCAGTATCTTCGAAGTTGAAGACAGCTTCCCTGATCAACCTGCGCGGGTTGTAATTGGGCTCCAGCTTTTCCTGGATCATGCACTTGCTGGTACAGGTTCCGCAGGAAAAGCACATCATCAACATTTCACCGCCGGGGATGGCTTTGACCTGCTCTGCAAAATTGTTGGTTATGACTGTATGGCTCATACGGGCACCGCCTTATTGAGCATCTCATTGACAATAAAATCGACCTGGATCATGGCTTCTTCGACACCTGGGATCTCATTGAGCTTGGTCAGTTTCTTTTCCATTTCCGGTTTCAGGCGTTCGATCTCCGCTTTCAACTGTTCTTCCGGGATGGCATCCAAAGCTGCTTGCATCTCATTGATGACGCGGGCATACTTGTCTCCTTCGGCAGCACTGATCCACTCTGTGCGGAAACGCCCCTCGCTCATACCCAGACGGGTAAACATTTTTTCGAGTCTGGCAGCGCGCTTGGCTCCGGCGATTTGACCAGTAATGTAATGGCAGTCCTGGGGATGACAGCCAGAATACAGAATTGCGCCGGCCCCGAGACGGTAGGCTTCATAGATCAGGTCAGCATCCATTCTGGCAGAACACATGACGCGTAGACCGCGTTCGTTGGCACTGTATTCAAAATGACTGGTCCCTGCCAGGTCAGCACCACCGTAAGAACACCATTGACATCGGAATGCCAAAATCTTCTTTTCTGGTTCAACTGCCAGCAGAGTGCGGATCTGGGCAAGCACCTGCGCGTCGGTGTAATGTAATTGAGTGATTGCGTCATGAGGACATTCACCTACACAGGCACCGCAGCCATGGCACTTCGCCGTGATCACCTCCGCAGAAAGACCCTTGGTGTAATCGATGGCACCATAGGGACAGGCTCTTTCGCAGATACCGCAAGCCTGACCCTTGCCGCTGACACAGCGGTCTGGCCAGACCACGGCGACGGTTGGCTCAATTTGCCAGGTATCGGAATGCAAAATACGCGATGCGCGCGCAGCTGCTGCAGAACCCTGGGAAACGCTCGCGGGAATATCCTTGGGACCCTGGCACGCTCCGGCGAAGAAGATACCATCGGTAGGGCTGTCGTTCGGGCGCAATTTGGGATGGTATTCCATGAACCAACCACCAGGGGACTGCGCCACATTTAATACCGAGCTCATATGGTTCTGGTCGGGCTGCGGCACGGCTGCCTGGTTGAGCATGACCATGTCATATTCGTGTTCAATTACCCGACCCAGCGTGATGTCTTCTGACTTGATGAACAACTGGTGGCTGTCCGGATCTTCCGTGATTTCTGCTGGTCGACCCTGAATAAACTTGATTCCAGCTTCGCGGGCGCGATCATAAAACTCTTCATATCCCTTGGATGGGGTGCGGATATCAATGTAGTAAATCGAGATATCCATATCCGGGTTCATCTGCTTGAGTAATAGTGCGTTTTTGATAGCATACATACAGCAGAAATTGGAGCAGGACGTGTTGTAACGCTTGTCGCGTGAGCCAACACAATTGATGATGGCTAACCTCTGGGGGCGAACATTATCACTGGGGCGAACCACCCGGCCGTGGGTTGCACCGGCAGAGTTGTTCAGCCGTTCCATCTCCATGGCTGTGATCACATTGGGGAAACGTCCGTAGCCATATTCCGTCATGGGCGTTGGGTCAAAATGCCCAAAACCAGTGGCAACCACGATCGCGCCAATGTCTTCTTCGATTACTTTATCTTCCATACTAAAATCGATGGCTTCGAGTGCGCCGCAGGCTTCCACGCATTTATAGCAGTGGATGCAGGCATCCATGTCGATGTTGTAGATCAGGGGTACTGACTGGCTCATGGGAATATAGGCTGCCTTGCGGGGAGCCAGGTTCATCTCAAAATAATTGGGGACTTCCACCGGGCAGGCTTTCGCGCAAGCGGCACAGCCATTGCAGCGGTCTGCACGCACATATTTGGCTTTTTCTCGCAGGGTTACCTTGAAATTGCCGACAAAGCCTTCGACTTTCTCGACTTCAGTATAAGCTTTTACTTCGATCAGGGGTTGACGCGCCGCGTCAACCATTTTTGGTGCGAGAATTCATATGGAGCAGTCCATCGTTGGAAAGGTCTTGTTAAGTTGCGCCATGACCCCTCCAATCGTTGGTTCTTTTTCTACTAATATGACCGGGATTTTTTGCTCTGCCAGATCGAGCGCGGCATTGATGCCAGCCACACCGCCACCAATGACCATTGCTTTTTTAGTCACAGGTACATTGATCATATCCAGCGGGGTCAAAAATGCGGCTTTTGCAACAGCTGCAGCTGTCAAGTCTTTAGCTTTTTCAAGTGCCCCTTCGCGGTCGTGCCCGTGAGCCCAGGTGCACTGCTCGCGGATATTTGCCATTTCCATCAGGAAAGGGTTGAGCCCGGCTTCTGCCACACAGGCACGGAAGGTGGGTTCGTGCATTCTCACTGAACAAGCCGAAACTACCACTCGGTTAAGACCATGCTTCTTGATATCTTCTTTAATCAAACGTTGACCGCTATCCGCGCAGGCATACATAGTTTCGGCGGCATGCACCACGCCAGGCAAGCTGCCAGCAAAATCGACCACCTGATCTGGTGGAATCACGCCAGCAATGTTGCTGCCGCAATGACAGACGTATACGCCAATACGCGGTTCGTCCTCAGGCATGGCTCCCACATATTTGGGTTTATTGAGGTCTTCGCTCATTGAGGTTCCGATGCCTTAATTGGAATATCCAGGGACTCGGCGATCAGTTTCTTACGTGTTCGCTGAGCACGCTGGTCTGGAGTCGTGAGTTTGAGGGCTTCTTTGGGGCACCACTTAACACATTGGGGACCCTCTGGATTGTCTTTGCATTGATCGCAGATCTCCGCCAGTGCAGTGGCAGGATTGATCGAAATAGCGCCGAAATCACAAGCCTCGATACACCACGCGCAGCCATCACACTTGGTGGGATTGACGTCAATGATTCCTGTGATTGGATCTTGCGTCAGGGCATCCCGCGGGCAGACAATTACACAGGGGGCATTTTCACAAGTACGGCAGGCAATGGCAGTGATGAGCACTTCGTCAACCCGCACGGTGCGGATACGGCTGCGATAACTATTATATTCACCTGTTTTTGTGAAAGAGCAAATGTATTCACACAGTTGGCACCCCACACAAAGGTTGGGGTCACAATCAATATAGGCATATTTTGACGTACTGGTAGGTGGCATAATTCTCCTGTTACACTCCAATTTCCTCGGCGACATCGGGCATTCCCAGTTTGACCAGGTATTCTTTCGGTATCAGCCCTTCTTCTGTCCAGTTTTTGGCTTTGTAATAGAGCTGTTTCATATATTCGAGTTCTTCATCCGTTACAAAGACCCCAGCTCCAGGTCCCTTCGTCATGGCATCGTGCTTCCAACGCCAGGGCAGTTCATCGTCTGCCTGCGTCCATCCTTCGCGAATGTTAAAGGCTTTCTTGATATTTGTGGCACGAATACCAATCAGGTCAACATCATCGTAAGTGAAGTTCCAACCGGTGGTGGCATTGATCAGTTTTGCTATCGCAGGCCATGCTCCAGCACGATCTGCCTTACCAGTGAAACTTCGGCGGATAAATTTACATAAGGGAAGCGTGTCATAAACTGCCGCATATTCTTCAGAATCAGCCGCAACTCTTCCACGCGTTTCATCGACCGTTAAACGGTTTGTTTCACCTTTTATGTCAGGGTCATAAGCGGCAGAACGGTTATGGCAGCCACCGCGAGTGCCAGTGGCAAGTCCAAGGGCAAAGGTTTTGAGTGAACGTGCATCGTATCCAGCTGACTCCAACCCTTTTGTGTTAATAGCCCACTTATAGGTTTCTGTGCCACGCTCTTCGTCAATTGTTTTACTGGCTATGCGTGTGCCTTGGGCAAACAGTTTACCGATACCCTCCTGGTCGCGGATCATTTCCGCAACAGCGACAGCAGCATCACCATTACCGAAGTGCAGCTCGAGTCCATCCGGGTGAGCTTTACTGGCAAAGTCTTCTTTCTTCAAAATACCTTTTTCATAGCACTCCATTGCCCAACCGATAGTAACACCCATGCTGATGCTGTCCATGCCATCCTGATCTGAAATGGTGATCAGCTTGATGGCGGCGCGTAAGTCGTTGATACCCAGATTGGAGCTGTTGGCAAACAGGCTTTCGTATTCAATTCCGGTCATCGCGCCGGCGAAGGGTCCGGTTTTAACAATAGACATTTGCTCACAGGCAATCGGGCATTGGGCACAGGCAATTACCTTAACCTTGTGATGTTTGTCCAGGTACTCACCGCTAACCAGTTCAGCATCTTCAAAGACACCTTCCTGGAAATTACGCGTAGGTAACACGCCAGCTTTATTCTGACTGAGAAGACCTGTAGCGGTACCGTAAACGCGGTATTTTTCTGTATCCTTGCCTTGAGCAGATTTGGTGATATCAAAAGATAACTGATTCAAGGTGGCAGGATCGAAGACGCTGACGCCTTTCGTGCCCCGTACCGAGACTGCTTTGAGTTTTTTATGTCCCCAAACCATGCCGTGACCAGTACGACCCAGCTGGCGACCGTCGTTGGTGACATTGGCGTAACGAACCAGGTTTTCTCCGCAAGGACCGATCGTACAAGAGCGAATCTGATCGTCACCCAATTTTTCACGGATGGCTTCTTCAGTTTCAAAGGTTCCCTTACCTAAAAGGTAGGTCGCGTCGTTAAACTGGACCCGATCATCGTCGATGAAAAGTTGAGTCCATTTGTCACAACTATTATGCAGGACCATGCCGTCCCAACCTGCCCTTTTAAGCGCAATTGCATACCAACTGCCTGAGAGGCTGTCGCCGATCACACCTGTCAGAGGCGATTTGGACGCCATTCCAAACTTACCGCCAACGGGTACAGGCGTTCCGGTAAATATGCCGTTTGCGAAACAAATCGGGTTGCCGTCATCCAACGGATCACACCCTGGAACGATATTTTCCCACAACAGGCGGGAAGCCATCGAAACACCGCCAATATAGATCTTGTACCATTCTTCCGGTTTGGTCTCGACCCAGTTCTTTTTGGTTTTTAGATCAATATGTAGAATTTTTCCACTGTATCCGTACATAATCACTCCTGTCTGAACATGGATATTGGCGAAGAGGTATGCCTTAATAAGAAACAACGCAAACCGTTTCGCCCATTGAGATCGCAATTATTAATTAGAAACATTTGCACTCAAAAGTATAACTCAAGTGTGAAAAACGGGTTTAACAGCAGCTGGCTTGTTTGGTGTAAATGCAAAGGATTTCGTGTTAGCGGAGGCTATTTTGATACTCAAAGATTGAGGTAAGCGGGAAACTTATTCTATTCGTGTAAGCTCCATATTATTCGCCTTTTTTCTTTTTTTTTAATTTAAATCGGTTTCAATAAAAAGGAATGCAAAAAGGAACAAGCATGCCTGTTCCTTTTTGTCCTGTTTCAATGATAACTCTTATATATCTTATCTCGACATACTAAGCTTGATCATTTCGCCCTTTTGGTCAAAGGTCATGCGGGCGAAGTGGTTGTGGCTCTTTGATTTGTACTCATACTGTTTTTTCAATGTGACCACATAACGCTGGCTGGATTTGACCAGGTCATACTGGCTGCGATGTTCTTCCACCTTATCGGGGTCAAGTGTGAAATTCGAGAGCTGCGGGTTGATTGCCACTGTAGCGTCATCCAATCCAGGCAAGTAATTCTTAATAACACTTTTGATCTGCCCCAGGATTTCGCTGGGCATTTCATCGGCAGCAACGACCAATTCTTCCGGTGAGTCACTGATTGTTTTCAGTTCTGGTGTTACGGTTGGACGGATTGCGGGCTTGGTGACTTCCTTAATATTCCTGGCTGTAGCGAGAGGATCACCAAAGAGCACGAATGAGAGAATGGTCTTCTGGTCTTCACCATCCAGGTAACCCTGGTCGGCAGTCATTTTCTTTGCCAGTGCCAACTTGGCTTGCATGAGAGCATAACCAGCGGACTGACCATCCACAATATGCTGCCAGAAATGCCAGGCGAGTAAGTCGGCGGCGATCAAGGGTCTGCTGACAGAACCGTAAGCGATACAGGTTGAGCCAATGAAGGCACGTGAGCCACTGGCAAGGAAGTTGAGTGCGATCGATTCTTTGACTGCTTTTTCGAGGATGTTTGCGCCATAACAAGCTTCACTCAAAACCAAAGATGGGGCAGAACTGCCTGGCGTGAAATTCTCAGGAAGCATTGCCACAGGATATTCCGGACCCTGCTCCCGTTTTGTGATGTCCTTCTGTCCATACCACTCTGCTGCATCCTTGAGTCCATGCAGGTTGAAGTAGGCATACTTCGGGTTGCTGGTTTGCCCTGTGAGCAGGTTGGCATTGGTAACAGGGGGTGAAGTTCTCAGGCGTTCAGCCCGGTCTATGGTGGAAAACACCATCGAAGAAGGTGACTTCCAGACTTCAGCAGAACATGCCAGGTTGTTGCTCCTCTCAAAGCGGGTTGAAAATTGCATTAAGGAGCGGTTGAGACCCTCCAGCCAACGAGCAAAGGGGTTGTTTTCGAGTGACTTTTTGGTTTTAACTTTGACATCGTATTCATTATTCAAGAAGCGTAGTTGCTCCAGAAGATAACCGGCATCGTTCCCGAGTTCATCTGGCAGACGCCCAACAGGCCACTGCTGGATGAAATAATTCTCATCAATTGTGGCGTAAGGATTATCAGATGGAACATTGATATCACTGTCATCTGTAGGATTCGGCAACATGTGGAAAGGTACGATCTCGTCCCCACCGACAATCAACAGCGCACCGATCATTTCACCGCGAGCTTCCAAAACCTTGTCCAGGTCGGTCAGCGCCAGCTTTAACTTCCATCCATCCGGTTGATTGATTGGGCTTAAACCAAATTCCTGGGCACTCTGAGCGTCATCAGGCACAAATACGCAGCTGTTCCAGCCAGGAAGACTGACGATCTTGAGTGAAAGTTCACGCATGGATTCAATGATCACTGCTGCTGTGTTTTCGCCATACTTCTGGACCAGGTTTAGGCGGGAAGTCATGATCACGTAGGAGGGAAAGCGTCCATCGGAGCGTGTTAATTCGGATTTCTTGATCTTGCTGGCGATGGTGGCGAAATCGGCCTCGATTTCTTCGATCGCCTTGAGCGCAGCAATGGTTTTGGGGTCCTGCACTGGCACACTTTTATTAACTGCCGGCTCCAGAACGGTAGTCGGGCTATCCTGGTATTGTTCAGGTGGAGTGGTGGCGATTTCTTTCGCAAAGAAGGAACTGGTTGGTACCTCTGAGTAATCCACCAGTTCACTTTCGATCTCATCATCCTCTTCAAACATAAAAGAGGAAACCTGGTGTGCCAGGGTTGGCTGTTCGTCCAATAATTCAGTCGCGAGTTTCTTGTTGTCAGGTAACTCAGGTTCACCTGTACTGACAAAATCAGATTTTGAGAGCACATTCCAGCCTAATTCAGCGGCAATTGTGGCGGGAACAGGCAGGTCAAGGAAAACCTTGAGGTCTTCAGGCCAGAGCGGTTTGAAATTATGATTGGGTCCAAGCAAGCGGTTCACCACCTGCCCACTGGCATCATGAGCGGCACTCCAGTGCAGTCTTTCGACACCCTGGGCATCATCACCATTCTGCAGGTCTGCCACGGCTGCCAGGATCTTGATCTGAACGCAGGAAGACCAGCGGGATGAGTAGATTGCACTTAATGTTTGTAAAAGCGTGAAATTTCGGTTTTCGTGAACGATACGCATGTGGAATACCGCCGGTAGAGCCACTTTGGGATTATGTGCCAATGATTCCATGACAGCTTTTTCTGCTGAAGCCAGGTCGCCACTTTCATAAGCATTGCGTGCCTGGACCAGGGCTGGCAACCAGGCGGCACGGGCTGCCGAGCTGGAGGTACTACGCTGCAGGAAGGCTTTACTAGCGGAGATATCCGGATTACTTTGACCTGTCAATTGGTCCAGAAGTGTGGCAGCTTCGGTGAACTCGGGGTCAAACGCCATGATCTTTTCCAGGTTGGTTGCTGCCATTTCTGTGTCGCCCAGTTCCGCCAGGATATGGGCATACATGTAATTGACCAGCAAGTCTCCGGGATAGCTTGCCAGCCAGATCAAGGCAGCCTGGCGCGCAAATTGGAATTCCCGGTTGACCATAGCGGTCTGCAGCAATGTGAGGAATTTACCCCGACGTACAATTAAAACTTCATCACTCTTGTGGGCGGAATAGGGTCTCATTTTCGTTTCGGTGCCTCCTGGAGGTTATTGACCAGGTTCAAAGCCACTATCGCAGCTAACTGCCTGCGAATGCTTTGATCTGAAGGTGAAAGTTGGGCTGCCTGGCGCAGCATGTATTCTGAATTTCGGTAATCGCGGCTTTCTTTGTACGCGGCCGATGCCTGAAGGTATGGTCGTGGATCATTTCCAACCATATCGATGGCTTTGTGGTAGGTTTCGATCGCATTGTTTACTTCGCGTCGATCCTGGTAGGTCTGACCCAACTCGAGATAGGCATCGATCAGACTTGGATCCAGTTTGATGGCTTTGGCAAGGCGGGAAACAGCCTGGTCCAGGTTGCCTTTAAGCCGGTCGATCTTGCCAAGAGAAATCAGTGTCTGCGGGTTCTCTGCGTCGATCGACAGACTGTATTGCAGGTTTTTCTCGGCTTTCTCAAATTCCCTGGCTTCGATTTGGTAATCAGCCAACTGGTTGAGGACCAACGGGTTTTCAGGATTAGCTTCGGCAAAGGTCTGCAATGCATTCAAGGCACCGTGTGGGTTGGAACGGTGATCGAGTTCGATCAGGAGCAAGTCGAAGGGAATCGGATCCTCAACCACCGTCCTGGCTGTCTGGATAGTAAGACGGGCAAGATTGAGGTTGTCTACTGCCATTTCCGTCTGCGCTTTGAGAAGCAAAGCTTTAGGATGATCCGGATGTCTCTTCAGCGCCTGGTTGATTGCCTGTGTAGCCAGATCGATGTCACCTTTTGCCAGGCAGGATTCAGCGATTGAGACGGAATATTCCGGATTTTCTGGTTCCAGCTGTGCAGCTTTCTGCCAGCATTGGATGGCGATTTGATGTTCACCCAGTTGCTGGTTGATCTGAGCGAGGGAATCGAGCGCTTCCGGATTCTCCGGGAAGAGGTCCGACGCTTTTCCAAAATAATCTTTGGCGGCATGATAATCTTTTTCCAGGAGTTTCACGTCTCCGAGCAGCTGCCAGTAATGGGCAGACTTGGGAGCGATGCGCAGGGCGTCCTCAAGATGTTCGGCAGCCTGTGGATAGCTGCCTGCATCCTGGTACATTGTTGCCGCAAAGGTATGCCACTCCGGCTCGTCTGACCAAACCTGCAGAGCTTTTTCTATGCTCTCAACAGCGACTTCCGGTTGATCTCGCTTAGCAAAGGCTGCAATGGCAAGAAGAATGGGATCTTGCGGTGTCTTTTCAAGCAAATCGTGAGCGATCGCCGCACTGTAGGCTGGGTCGAGGTGCAAGTTCAGAATAGCATTCTGGGTCAAAACCTGAGGATCTTCCTCGAAGGCGGTGAGGATCGCCTCAATCCGGTCAGGATTTACCAGGACCGAAAGAACCTGGGCTGCCTGACGACCAGAGTTGATCAGTTGGCTCATTTTGTTTTCGTCATCCCAATGACCCATAAAAACTGCCTGACCGATCTTTAAATCAGAGACCAATTGAGAAGGTTTCAGGAAACGACCCGCTGTCGCGATTTGTTCTTCCAACAATTCCGCTTGGTTTTGGGTCGTGAATAGTTCTGGCGCATGCCGGGTGATTTTAAGAAGCATGGCATTGTTATGCTGCCGGTAATTATCGCTGAGATACGATGCCAAAACTTGATTGGCGATCGGGTTGATACGCACAACTGTTATCGCGCTGGCGAAACATTGATTCGCGGTTTGCCAATCGGAAGCCTCCCAGGCGGCGATGCCGCAGGCAAGGCAAGCCCATATCCAGTCGAAATGACGGCTGATGTTGAAAGCGCCTTGTTCCTGGTGAAGTGCTTCCGCTTCAATCGCAGTACGAGCCTGATCAAGATGGGTCGCGGCGCTTTGCGCGTCTCCTGCCTGTTGGGCAAGCAGGGCTCGCACTGCTATCGTAAAGGATGTGTCAGCCTGATCTGTCAGAAAGTGCTCCCATATCATGGCGACCTTGGGATAATCCTGCTGGATCATTGCATCCAGGCAGAGCATTTGCACCAAAGGATACCTGTTTGCTTGTGATTGTGATTGAGAAGTGAGAAAATCGAGAATTCCTTCGAGTTTCTGATTGTTGCGCAGGGCTAAAGCTAGTCCCGCCTGGATTTCGACCAGGTCTGAGCTGGAAGCATCGTTCTTTTGGGCAAGATCGGCGTGCTTTTGTGCGGCGTTCAGATCACCGGTCACTCGTTCCAATTGAATGGCACGTACGTATAGACCGGTCGCAGTAAAGGGTGGGAAATCAGCCGGAGTTTCCAGCTGAGACTGGTCTACCAGGCATTCATTTTCGACACTGAATTCAAGACTTTGAACAAGCGGGCTGAGCTTTTCCAAGGCTGGGAGGAACTGACGGTTGGCAGTCAGGACATCGCTGAGTAATATTGGATAACAAGGGTGGTTTCCCAGGGAATCAGACAACTCCTGTATCAGTTGCAAAGCGGCGGCAGCATCGCCCAACCGCAAAATGGAATAAACCAGGTTGCGGGTTTCCTGGAAATCAGGGGAGGGATTGCCTGATATTGCCCTTTGGATGATGGCAGAGGCTTCTTCTGTCTGATCGAGATGCAGGTAGAGATTGGCGACATCTACGTACTCCTCGGTTGTGACTCCATCAATCGACAACATACGGTCGAGTGTGGACTTGGTCTCTTCAAGGTCATTCAAGCGGACATAAGTGCGGGCAAGAGTGAGATAGAGGGTCTTATCCTCAGGGCGAAGATGGATGGCATCTTTGAGAACCTGGATGGCTTCTCTTTCATTGTCCTGATTGCTCATAAATTCACTGAACCAGAGCAAGTTATCCAGATCTGCAGGGGCTATTTGCAGGCTGGCACGGGCAGTATTGAATGCCTCGTTTCCCAAACCAGCTTTCAGGTACGCGTTGGTGAGTACATGACGGGTTTCAAGATCATCCGGGCTGACCATCGTAGCTTCCTGGAGGGATGCCAGGCTGATATCATTCAATCCCAGGTTTAGGGCTGTCTTCCCGATTTGAAGCTGCAGGTGATGGTAGGATCGCGGTGATTTGGATTGGGGATTGTCCAGGAGTTTCAGATAGCTTTCGTATGCTGATTCGTGGTTCCCAATAGCAGCATTTAGATCCGTTGCCAGCATCGCCAGATCGAAATCCTGCTTCAACTTATCGCGATTGTTCAATAGGGCTTCGAGCAGACTTTCCAATTCCTTCTGGTTGACTTCCGGACGTTGTTTGTTCAATGCCAACAGACAATTGGCATATGCCAGGAGTGTATCCTCGCGATGGAGGCTATTCCAGGCAAATTGCAGTAATTGCCTTGCACTTACGGCATCATCCAACGCCAGGTAGGTTTGCCCCAACACCAGGGCTAATTCAGGATCGCTGGCGTAATCGTCCTCTAAAGATTCAAGCATGTCCCAGGCTTCCTTGGTGTAGCCTTGTTTCAAGAGTGCTCCTGCCAACAACTTACGTATTTCAGGATTCTCCTTGTCCAGGGTGATCGCTTGTTTCAGGACGGCGATGGCATCGGTAGTTTGTTCATTTTCAATGTAAAGCTTCCCGAGTGCGCTCAAAATTTGTGGGTCACCAGGAAAAGCCGCTTTGGCTTTGCGCAGAGCTTGGGTGGCGTTTTCATTTTCACCCAACTCGGTCCAGATTTTTGCCAACGAGAGCCAGCTGGCAGGTTTTTCAGGTGCGACCTCGGAGGCTTGTTGTAACAGTTCAACTGCCTGGCTCTTTTTACCTGAATTGATGAGGGCTTTACAGAGGATAACCAGAGCTTCACCATCCAGCTGATCACGCGAGAGAAAATTTTCCGTGATTGGTATGGCAAGTTCGGGCTGACCGGCTTTAATGGCGATCTCAGAGTAGGTCAACAAATCTTCCCTTTTCGGTTGGGCAGATTGACTGATCAGTTCCTGGTAGATTTCAAGTGCTTTGGGTTCCTGCCTGGTTTGAAGATAGAGCCTGGCAAGCTCGTGCTTGTTGGAAATATTTGCTGGTTCAAAGACGGACAACAGAGCGGATGATTCAATGGCGTCATCCAGATTTGCCAAACGCTGGTTGATTTTGGTCGACAGTCTGATGGTATTCAAATCGTTAGGGTCTTCCTGTAGTGCTTTTCGAATAAAGTCAGCTGCAGTTTTATAGCGTTTTAGCTCGAAGGCGTATTCTGCTGCCTTCAGGTTATCGCTCTGAAAATCAAAACGTGATGAACGGGTCGGCAGGGTTTTTCTTTGCAGCGCGCTGTCGAGGGCGGTGTGGACATCTCCTGATTTTTCGCGTAACTGTGGGTAACGCAATGCGAAAATGGCATTGATGTTTTCATCTTCTGATTCGTTTAAGAGATCGAATGCAAAATCGACCTCGTCCTGGCTGACCAAGAACTCAGCATATTGATTACGATAGTCGCTGTTATCAGGTTCGAGTTCTAAAACCTGTTCCCAGGTTTTTCGCGCTTCTTCGGGCTCGGTCCGTTCAAGTTCCAGCGCCATTTTATGTAAAATCGCCGCCTGGTTTCTGTTAATTGCTTTAAATGCAAGCGCAAGAGCTTCACGTGCCTTTTCTGACTGACCCGCGTACTGGTAAAGGGCAGCCATATTCTGACAGATTTCCACCTGACCGTCTTTAATTTCAGGATTTGTTTGGATCAAAAGATTATTAGCCAGTAGTTTGATAAAGGAATCAGAAACCACGCCTTGCAGTTGGTTCAAAACCTGAACCTGGAGGTGCAGACTGGCGTTATCCAGGAATTTGTCAGCAAAATCAAATTGCTCGTTCTCAGCCAGAGGCAGTTTTTTGAGCAAGGCGGTGATGCATTGTGCCATGTCATAGGCATCGCTTGATTGGGTCGTTGCGGCTAATTCTTCCAGCGCGTCTTCGAAATCCGGGCACAAGGCTGGCAGAACAGACAAGCTGGTTGACCAGGCATGCAGCCCTATTTTCCCTTCAGTCAGAAACCCAAGCAGTCCCTTCCAACTGGAATTCTTAAGACGGAACTCACGTAATGAAAATGCCAGCAAGGTGGCATCTTTCAAGGTGGCTGGTTCAAGCCCAGTCATGCGGACCGTATCCAGCGTTTTGACAGCTTTTTCGTTCAGCTCCTGTGGAACTGGTTTAAAAATATCCTTCAAATCCTTGTCAATCAGATTCTCGTCCAGAAAAAACAAGGAAAGCAGAGCAGGGTGCCATCTGTTTGAATCATTGTTGGCAAAATCGAACCACCTGGTAGGGAGTTCGCGGTTGTTCAATTCCCGCCATAAAAGCAAATTTTCGCGATACGCCGCAATCAGTTTTCGGCTGACCGTCTGATTAAAACGTGAAACGAGCTCTTTAAGCAGCCAATCTATCGCCATCATACATCCTTTCGCCTATTATTGATTAGGGCAATGGTCCGGTATAGGGTTTAACGAAGTAATATGCTCCAGCAAATAAAAGGATACTGAGGAACACGAGAAAGATGCCAATTCCGGTGTTGGATTTTGCCAGATCATTTAAGGACCCGATCAGCAAAGAAGCGTTTCCGACCAGACCTGAAACACCATCCGTGATCCCTTTATCTGCCAACTTGGTAGTCGCATCCGCGATGGTCTGGATATTGCGGTTCATGGCTTGCTTCGCCAGGATGAAAATGCTGAGAACCAGGCAAACAATGCCGAGCCCGAACAAAACTACCGATACGATCAATACAATTTGATTTCCGCTATCAAACATAAAAAACCTCCACACAGATTACTGTTGGAGGTTAAGATGCAACTCCTATGCCAGCGGTAACGGTTGTTGACCGGGTTTTGACGGCGGACTTGAAATATCGAGGGGTAGGTGACCGAGGTCAATGGCAGCTTCGTCGCAGAGCAAAACGGCTCTCTCCATGGCATTGCGCAATTCGCGGATGTTGCCAGGCCAGCCATAGTTGACCAGGGCTTCCATGGCTTTTGGAGAGACATCCAGGATATTTTTACCCATACTCATGTTGTACTGCTGCAGGAAGTAACCAACCAGATCCGGAATATCCACTTTTCTTTCGGCTAATGAGGGCAGATCCAGGTCAACGACCTTGAGGCGGTAATAAAGATCTTCACGGAACTCGTGTTTCGCAATCATCTCCTGCAGGTTACGGTTGGAGGCAGCGACTACCTGGACATCCACACTGATCAAAGATGTACCACCTACACGGCGGAAGGAGCGTTCTTCCAAAGCACGCAGGAACTTAGCTTGCAGATCCATGGGCATGGACGAAATTTCATCCAGAAAAAGCACGCCATCGTCAGCAATTTCCATCAGACCATTGCGGCGATGAGTTGCGCCTGTAAAAGAGCCCGCTTCGTGACCGAAGAGTTCCGATTCAAACATGGTCGATTGAATGGCAGGGCAGTTAACGTCAATGAAAGGTTTACTGGATCTGGGTCCACTTTCGTGAATATAACGGGCGAGGACTTCCTTTCCTGTTCCGGTTGGACCGGTGATGAGTGACGAAACAGAAGCCTCGGCTGCCCGGTGTGCCAGTTCGACGATTGCCTTCATTTTTTGGGTTTTGCCGACGATGAACTTATCCAGACTGGCTTTCCCCCGCAGATGGTTTAATTCCCTGCGCATGGCGACCATTTCAGAAGCTCGTTTAACCGATTTTTCCAATTCAAGTAAATCCAGAGGTTTTTCCATGAAATCCTGGGCACCGTTTTTCATAGCTTCCACTGCCATGCTCACTTCGCCGTGAGCAGTGACGATGATCACCTGGGGTCGGCGCGGCAGCCTGGCAGTCTCAGCCAGCAGATGAGGTCCGTAGCCATCGGGCAGGCGCACATCCAGGATGATGATATCAGTACCATCCTGTCCCAGGATGGCTCGTGCTTCCGCCAATGTGCCGGCTTCCTGTACTTCAAAGCCTTTGGTTCTGAGAAACTCTGAAACAACCATGCGGGCGGTTTCTTCATCGTCAACAACTAAAATTGATGCAGCCATATAATTCCCTTCTTAAGCCCGTGGAAGCAAAACATGGAATACACTTCCTCCAGGAACGCTTTCGACATAGATATTTCCTTCATGAGCGGTGACAATTCGTTTGGTGATTGCCAATCCGAGTCCGGTACCGCTTGACTTGGTAGTGAGGAAAGGCTCGAAAATGTGCTCAACAACGTCATCCGGAATGCCAGGTCCGGTATCGGCAACGATTATCTCACATTGTGCTGGAATGATCTGAGGTGAAGCCGGAAACAGCTTAATGTTCAGACTGCCGCCACGCTCATCCATGGCTTCGATGGCATTGCTGATGAGGTTGACAAAAACTTGTTCTATCGCACGCGGGTCAGCTTTTACCAGCAACCTTTCTGATGGAGCGGAAAAACTGGATGTGATGTTCAACTTTTTCATGCGCGGATCCCATTTGTCGAGGATAGCTGGGATCAGGTCGGCAAGATCGACAGGTTGTATCTGATATTCAACTGGTTTCGAGAAAGTGAGGGTTGACTTAACCAGGTGTGTCAGGCGAGTGCAATCGTTCTGCAGCCGTTCCACCAACCCGGCATAAGGCGCATCGGGGGACATTTTCATACCGATCAACTGCAAACCGGTTGAGATGCTGTTGATCGGGTTCTTGACCTCATGGGCAAAGATGGCGGTCACTTCACCCAAAAAAGCGCGCTGCTCCAACAACTGAGAGTGTGCCCGGATCTTTTCACTTTGACTCAAGTCGCGCAGGATGAGAATGATGCTGCGCACGATACCGTCTTCTTTGACCGGCAGGCATAACACCTGGGCTGGGAAACTGGCACCCAGACGGGTGTTGAGACTGAGATGATGAGCAACCAGGGTGGGATTACCTTGCTGCGCATTTTTATAAAGCGTTGAAAGGGTTTCATTACCAATTAAGACCATCTCGGCTTTTTGTTGAAACACTTCTTTACTGGCGTACCCAAGCATGGACTCTGCAGCAGGGTTTAATTCCACGATGCGTAAATCGGGGCTCAATACGATCACGCCTTCTTCCAGGTTGTCCGTAACCGTCTGTTGAATTCGTGCCAGTTTCCGGATATTGCGCATAGTAAAACCGGCGGATTCCAAGGTCAACAGGTGTTTGAGCGCTGAACTGGTATGAAGCGAGAGCAGGTTTAGATATCGCAGGGTCTCATTATCAGGAACCAACCCAAAACCACCTGCTAAAATCAACCCTTGCATTTTCTCATTGATACTGAGTGGGATGCTGAAAAGGTAGGTGGCTTCGATCTCCTGGCTGAGTTCTTCAAAAGCAGAAAGCGTTGGTTTGCCTTCCCGCCATAATACGGTTGATTCCATCTTTACGAGGTCGACAATCCCTGTTTGTTCCGGGAAATATTGGGCTATTTCAGAATTGTGTTCCTGGATAAGATTGAGAGTGTCGCCATTACGTCGATAGACCAAAATGAAGTCTGGCTTGCAGGTTTTGGCAATGATGATTACAGCCATCTGGTAAAGTGCGCCAATATTTGGCTGCTCTGCCAATTCAGTAAGCAAGCGCAGATTATCGTACCGATATTCCTGGTCAAGAAGATCCTGCCTGAAGAGGTTCTCTGCCTGCAGGGCAGAAAAAACAAGAACAACCACTTGGTTGGTGGGACTGAGTGAGTGAACCCTCAAGAGTACCGGCAGCAGTTCTCCACTCGATAATTGAATGGAAATTTGCCTTGCTTCGTCGCTGGTGGGATTGGTATCCGGTTCTTCAGGTATCAAAGCCGAAAGCCCCATTTTTTGCAGGTCAGTCCTGGAATAACCACTTAAGTCCAAAAAAGGTTGGTTTGCAAGGACGAGTTGGTCCTTTGTACGGATATACACCACCGCTGGTTCTGGGATAAGGTTGAGTAATGAGGAATGGCTGAGAATCTGCAGATCGCCTGCGAGCATGGAGTCATTCAAACTACCCTGGGAGGATCGGTCCACGGATGAGCCTGCTTAACTTTTGGAATTGGAGCGCAAATGGGCAGGTAAAATTCCTTCCATTGAGCGATATTTGGCGACTGTGCGTCGTGCGATAGAGACACCGTCCTCTTCCAACATCTCCTTGATCTCAGAATCACTAAGGGGATGGTCTTCTCTTTCGATCATCTCTTTGATAATTGTTCTAAGCGAGAGACTCCGGTCAAAGAAGATAGCCATCGGAACAATCTTCTTGTTGGGAAGCTGGATCGTTTTCCCGGAAACAGCCCTCGATATGGTTGATTCATGCAGACCAAGCTCTTCGGCAATCTTGGCGCGGGTGAGCGGAACCATATTCTTATCACCGCTGATGATGTAATCTTTTTGGAGAACGACCAATTGTTCCAACAGCAACTTCATCGCGTTTGAACGTTGTTGGATGCACTTGATCAGAAGCGATGCTTTTTCTATATCCTCTTTCCACTCCACCGCGTGTTCTTCTTCTACTGTTTTCAATGAATCCTTGAAGAGTTGATTGACCTTTAATGTTCCCCGTACAGGCAGGATTATTTCAACCACCAAAGGGTTGGCAGGATTGTCGTTCAGGTAATAAATCAGAACGTCGGGCTGGTGGAAAGCTTCTGAACCGCTCGCGTTGGGATTGCGCACGTCGCCCCAATGGGCACGGGCAGGAAAGGGGTTCAGATTTTCACTAATGAAATTGGCGATTAACTGAATCTGTTGAGTGCTCGATTTCAGGGCACGGGCAACATCGGAAAAATGATGCTGACTGACCTTAGGCAGAAAGTCACGGATCACTTCCCGGGTCAAAGCCGGTATCTCGATGCTTTCTTCCAGGCTCTCAACCTGGGCAAGCATAGCTTCTTCAGGGTTGGCAGAGCACACCCCAATCGGGTCACAGCGTTTGAGGAGGTCAATAATCTCCTGAATTTCACTTGGCAGCCGGTGATGATAACGGGCGACATCAATGGGTGTGATGGTAAGGAAACCATCTTCATCCAGGTGATTCAGGATATAGGCAGCGATCAGGCGGTCTTCCACCTTCAAATCCGCTGCGGCTTGTTTGAGAACGTATGTGGGCAAATCGATCATCTCGGAGGCATAAGGCTCGTCCGGGATCTCACTGGTGCCGGTACCGCTGCCAGCGTAAAAATCTTCACGGGGAGAGATGAAGACGATCGGGTCTTCAGAGTTTTCGGATTTAGGCTGGCTGCAAATTGGGCAGGGACCGGTTGGGGGAAGCAGACGCTTGCACATCGGACAACGGCGTTCTTCCACCAGCTCAAGCGCTGGATTGTTTGCCAGTTCTGAATCGATTTTCTGCTGCAACTCAGCCGCCGTCAGGCTGAGCAGCGTCATGGTCTGCGCCAGGTGAGCCGAAGTGTGAGTGGTGGTTTGCTGCCATTGGTTTTGAAACATCATTACCTCAAGGTTGCCAGGCTGCG
>ENA-UOXR01000896-UOXR01000896.1-bioreactor-metagenome-genome-assembly--contig:-NODE-896-length-33625-cov-222.912183_pt1 | contig 33625 bp, 41 predicted proteins | sample MGYA00238164_ERZ764825 | MGnify/ENA primary metagenome ERZ764825 (study PRJEB28920, sample SAMN05720171) | bioreactor metagenome | isolation source: Anaerobic biogas reactor | place: USA:Washington... | reverse complement strand
GGAGGTCTAAAAATGGAAACTCGGGAATGTATCAAAACTAGACGCAGCATTCGGCGATTTACTGAACAGCCCATACCTGATGAAGTACTGAACGAACTTTTGGATGCAGTGCGGTGGGCTCCCTCCTGGGCAAATACTCAATGCTGGGAAGTAGTGGTAGTTAAGGATCCGGATACAAGGCAAAAACTGGTTGAAGCACTGGCTCCCAACAATCCCGCTACAAAGGGCGTGGCAGGAGCTCCAGTGAATTTGGTGATGTGTGCGCGGCGTGGTACCTCTGGCTACAAAAAAGGCGAGCTGACCACCAACAGAGGGGATTGGGGCATGTTTGATGTGGGCATAGCTGCCCAGAACCTATGTCTGGCTGCCCATGACCTGGGGCTGGGGACTGTTCACGTAGGCCTTATCAATCACCAGGCTGTAGATGAATTGCTGGGTTTACCTTCGGATGTGGAGAGTCTGGAAATCATTCCGGTGGGCTACCCGGAAAAAGTAGGTAATGCACCTCCTCGTAAGGAGTTATCGGAATTTGTTCATTGGGATAAATACGGGAATAAGTAACAACGATACCAAGGGCCGGCAGGCCCTTTTCTTTATTAATTCATTTCATCCCGACACATACTAAATACCGGGTGGAATCGATGAGGAGTGATTTTAGTGGCGGTCAGTCTATTTGATGTGATTGGGCCTATAATGGTGGGGCCCTCTAGTTCTCATACTGCCGGTGCTGTTCGCTTGGGTAACGTAGCCCGCTCTCTGTGCTCCACTCAACCGCAGCGGGTTGAATTCTATTTACACGGTTCCTTTGCCCAGACCTATCAGGGACATGGTACTGGCCAAGCTCTGGTGGGGGGCATGCTGGGATTTTTGCCGGACGATGAACGTATTCGCGATTCATATCAGCTAGCCGCTCAAAACGGTATGGAATATGCTTTTTTTACTGAAGATCTAGGGGATGTCCACCCTAATAGTGTGCGTATCCTTTCCTTTCTACCAGATGGCAGTAGCAGTGAGATGATTGGTTCTTCTATTGGTGGGGGCAAAATTCTGGTTACCAGGGTCAATGGTATGGCTGTTAAATTCACCGGGCAATATCCTACTCTAATCACTCGTCACCAGGATCAGCCCGGTATGGTAGCTCGTATCAGCGGGCTACTGTCGCAACATGATATTAATATTGCCTTTCTGGAAGTATTTCGTTCAGCGCGGGGTAGTCTGGCTTCTATGGTAATTGAGACTGACCAACCAGTAAGTACAGATATTATGGAGGAGTTGATCGGTCTAGAAGGAGTTCAGGAAGTCCTGCTGGTTGACTGCACCTGTAATTGAGAAAGGAAGTGAATCACATGTATCAATTTCATCGCGGTCAGGATTTGATGGATTTATGTGATCGGCATCATCTGTCTATCCCCGCTGTCATGCTGCAGGCCGAGGCCGAAGAATCGGGATGGGGAGTTGAACAGGTGCGCAGTCGGATCGACGAATTTCTTGTGGTCATGGAAGATTCTATCCAAAAAGGCTTGCAGAGTGAGATCAAATCAGTAAGTGGGCTGATCGGGGGCAATGGCCGCAAACTATACCAGAGAGCTACATCTGGCGGCTTGTGCGGCACGACCGTCCTGCGCGCCGTTAGCTATGCCCTGGCCGTTACCGAAGTCAATGCAGCCATGGGACGTATTGTGGCAGCTCCAACAGGGGGAGCCAGCGGGGTCATCCCCGGTATCATTCTGGCTGTGACCGAGGAGGGCAACAAGCCTCGCCCGCTAGCAGTAGATGCTTTATTGGTGGCCGGAGCGGTAGGCAAGATCATCGCAGCCAATGCCACACTGTCTGGAGCCGAAGGGGGATGTCAGGCGGAGGTAGGATCAGCCTCGGCCATGGGGGCAGCGGCGGCAGTTTATATGGAAGGGGGATCTCCTTCTATGGCACTAAATGCTGCGGCCATGGCCTTAAAAGGACTGCTGGGTTTAGTGTGTGATCCGGTAGCAGGCCTGGTGGAGGTTCCTTGTTCAAAACGTAATGCCATCGGTACAGTCAATGCGTTGATTTGCGCCGAAATGTCTCTGGCTGGTATTGAAAGCGTGATTCCTTTTGATGAAATAGTCGATGCTATGTTTAGGGTAGGTCGTATGATTTCACCAGATCTGCGTGAAACGGCTCGTGGGGGGTGTGCTCTTACTCCAACTGCTCAGGCAATAACTCGGAATATTTTATCCCAGGCCTAATACAATTAAGAAGGCGGGTTTTGTCGAGCTTGTTTTCCCTATGCTACCAATTACTGGCGTAGCCGGGAGAATTAGAGGTCTGTTAATCGTTGGGGAGGTAAGAGCTTTGCCGAGAAAACTGGTCTTTTTTTTAGCCATAGTCCTATTAATGACGAGTGTGGGAATGAGTACTGCTCAGGCTAAACCAAGTGATGACGATCCCAGTCCAATTATCATCGACCGAACTGATTATCCTGTCTTATATCCCAGTACTCCCAACCTACAGGGAGAGGCCGTATGGATGCTGCAGGCCCGGCTGCAGGAATTAGGCTATGATGTGGATCGGAATGGTCAATATAATGCGAATACCTGGGGAGCCGTGAGTATGTACCAGGTTGCTCATGGCTGGGAAGATAATGCCACTGTTACCCAACCAATATGGGAGTCCCTCCTGCAGTCCGAGCAGGATGAACCCTGTGTCACTGAACAAGTCCAAGATGAAACCACCAAAAAAACATTGATAGAGATCGATGTGGCCAAACTCAATCTCACCCTTTATGAAAATGATGAAGTTGTGGTGACCTATCCGGTAGCGGTAGGAAAATCATCTACCCCTACACCCCTGGGCGAATGGAAGATAATTCACAAATCTCTTAACTGGGGAAACGGTTTTGGGACTCGCTGGATGGGATTGAATGTTCCCTGGGGGATATACGGCATCCATGGAACCAATAAACCGGGTTCTATCGGCAGTTATGCTTCCCATGGGTGCATTCGTATGTTCAATCGGGATGTAGAGAAGCTGTATCCCCTAGTACCCTGGGGAACGAAGGTGCGTATCGTAAAAAATGGTCAGATCGTTCCCGAGAACTTTACGCCTCCAGCCAAGATGAAAAAGGGATCGTCCGGTCAGAAAGTAGTTTATGTACAAAGCCGTCTCAAGGAGCGGGGCGTTGTCTTTGATGGTGTCGATGGAAGATTCGGGCCTATGACCGAATTTGCGGTAAAGTATTATCAAGCTTGGCACTGTTTACCGATCAGCGGTGAAATGGATGAGGCCACCTATCGTAGTCTGGGACTGATCAAATAGAAGCCCAAGCAGAGTATAAGCTGCAAGACGGGTGGTCTTTTCTGGCATGTGCGTTGGGGACGATGCCCACATCGTCCCGTTTTTGGGATCAACCAACGTGCTTATAAATCTGTCATCCCGAGGGAGGAACGACCGAAGGATCTTTCCCTCTGGTACTAATGAAGGATCTTCGCCTACGCCTCAGAATGATCCTCAGTCTCAGACCCCCCTAGCCCTCCCGGGGCAACGGAATACTTACCATTTATTTTAAAGGGCTAATAGTTTAGTCATTAGGGGTTATGATACAATTAGGCTACAATTCTATAAGAGGGGCTTGTTGGTATGAGTAAGTCCAACTATAATGAAAGACCTATGCCGGTACCAGGCCAACACCAAACCAGTGCTGTGCAGCATGCAAGCGGTGGTCAGGAAGCAGGTGCCCTAGGAACGGGCTACTTTTCCATCCTGGAGGAACAGGCAGCCCATCAACTGGAAATGACGCACTCCATGGGGCTGAAAACTGTAGTATTGATAACTTCCACAGGTATTGGACAGGGTGATCAGCAGCTTGCCAGTACACTGATGAGTCAGTTTTTTCACAATTTGACCCGGATGGAAGAGATGGTAAAGTGTATTTTGTTTGTTAACAGTGGGGTATTGTTAGTAACCGAAGGTTCGGATGTTTTACCTCATTTACATGTACTGCAGGAACGAGGAACAGAAATAATCAGTAGCATTACCTGCCTGGAGCATTACCGATTGACTGATAAAATAAGAATGGGCTCTACAGCAAATTTGTTTACTATAACTGAAAAACTCATGGACAGCCTGCGAGTTATAACTCTCTAATCCTATTTCCCAGACCCAAATCCGAATAATGCTAGCCAATCAGGGAGGATCCCCATGTTTGAACAGGATATTGCACAAATTCAAGATTTGATCGATCACGAGCGTCTGACGGAATTGCGTGAATTATTTGCTCAGTATCCCATACCGGATATTGCTGATATTCTTATGGCTGTGGATCAAAACAACCGGGTGCTGTTGTTTCGTCTGCTTCCCCGGGCTATATCATCGGATGTTTTTTCCTACCTGGAATCTGAGGATCGAAACGAAATCTTAAAAGGCTTGAGCCATGAAGAAACGCGCAACTTATTACTCAACCTTCGCCCTGATGATCGTACCGTTTTGTTTGAAGAATTACCAGGCCGGGTCACCCAAAAACTGCTCAACTTACTGACTCCGGAAGAACTCAAGACAACTCGCTTGCTTTTGGGATATCCCGAAGAGAGCGTAGGTCGCTTAATGACGCCGGATTATGTTGCAGTCAGACCGGAATGGACTATTGGCGAAGCCCTGGATCACATTCGCTTAAAAGGCCGCCATAGCGAGACTCTTAATGTCATCTACGTAACCGACAAATCCTGGAAGCTCCTTGATGCAGTAGAGATTTACCAATTTATTTTAACGGATCCTGAACAGCGGGTAGCTGATTTGATGGGTCATTCAGTAATACATATTTCGGCTTTTGAGGATCGGGAAGAGGCCGTACACGTGATGCTAAGATATGATATTCAAGCTCTGCCGGTGGTTGACTCAGAAGGAGTTTTGCTGGGGGTAGTCACTTTCGATGATGTAATGGATGTTGCTCAATTGGAAGCGACGGAGGACTTCCACAAAGGGGCGGCGGTCACTCCCTTGAAAGGCAGCTACCGGGAGACCGGTATATGGGAATTGTATCGGAAACGCATTGTTTGGTTGCTAGGGTTAGTAGTAGTAAACATATTATCACTGCAATTGATGGCCTACTACCAAGAAATACTGGCATCGACCATTGCCTTGACATTCTTTATCCCCCTTCTGTTAGGAAGTGGGGGCAACACTGGTTCACAGTCTTCTACCATTATGGTGCGTGGGCTAGCTACCGGAGATATTGAAGTTAATGCATGGGCGGCGTCTTTGGGTAAAGAATTGGCAGTAGGCTTGGTTCTGGGACTTACCATGGGTTTAACTGGTATTTTGCTGGGCTCATGGAATGGGGGACTTACCATTGCCCTGATCGTAGGTATCACCATGATGCTTATCGTTATAGTAGCTAATTTAATTGGCGCCTTTCTGCCGTTGCTTCTGACGAAATTGAAACTGGATCCTGCCGTAGCCAGCAATCCTTTGATCACTTCTATTACTGACGTTACGGGCTTAATAATATTCTTTTCAGTATCCCAATGGATCTTAGCTATCGCCCATTAAGCTGAATTTGTTATGCCATCTTGATCCAGTAACATTGAGAAAAGATGGTATACTTTTTTATAACAGAGACTTCAGTGAACGAGGGCAGGAAAATGGATAATTATGACGAAATCATAGTTCAATAGTTCATTTCAATGATTTTAGCTGATCATGGCCTTGTTTGAAGGAGGGTATACTATGGCTGACGAAATTCAATTGGTGGTTTTTGTTCTCCAGCAGGAGGATACCGTCTGTGAGTATGGAGTACCCATTACTCAGGTACAGGAAATAATTCCTATAGCTAAGACAACTAAACTTCCTCAGGCCCCCGATTTTGTTGAAGGAATTATTAATCTGCGTGGCAGGATCATCCCTATAATTGATCTTAAGAAACGTTTTCAGATGGGTGCTTCCGAGCTGACCAGTGATACACGCAGCGTGGTAGTGGAAGTGGCTGGTCAAACAGTGGGTATTATTGTCGATCAGGTCAGCGAGGTTTTAAGACTTCCGTTAGAAAGTATCGAACCTCCCCCGGGAGTAGTTGGGGGTATAAATGCCGAGTATTTGACCGGAGTGGGCAAGCTGGACGATCGTCTCCTGATACTGTTGGATATGGATAGAATTCTTAGCGAGCAGGAACGGGCCGAATTAGCAGGTGTAGGCGAGCTTGAATAGTCTCCAGGCACCCTGAAGCCGCTTCCGGCTTCAGGGTTTTGGTTTTTATGGAGGGTTAATGCGCATAGGTATTGATATTGTGGATATCAGCCGGTTTCAATTAGTGGTTCAACGTACACCGCGTGTACTGCAGCGGGTATTTACTGATCGAGAACGAGATTACTGTATGGCTAAAGGTAACCCTTACCCATCTCTAGCCGCTCGCTTTGCTGCTAAAGAAGCCTTTCGCAAAATACATCCTGATTTGAGCAGGGGAATTCGCTTCCAGGAGGTAGAGGTTAGGGTAGATGAATGGGGCAGACCTGGTTTAGTGCTATGGGGAAATGCCTTGCAAAGCTGGCAGGCATTAGGCTTCATATCCTTGGATCTATCTTTATCCCATAGCCGAGAACAGGCGATTGCCGCCGTAATAGCAAAAGGGGGAGATAAGACCGATGAAAGTGGTACAGGCTGATGAGATGCGTGCCATTGATCGAAAAGCCATAGAAGAATACGGTATTCCGGGTCTGGTCTTGATGGAAAACGCCGGACTCCGAACAGTGGAAATAATCGAAGATATTTTGCCGGGTTTAGCCGATACGCAGGTACTTATACTGGCGGGTAAAGGCAACAATGGCGGAGATGGTTTGGTTATCGCCCGCCACCTGATCAATGGGGGGATCCCGGCTAGCGTTTTTTTGCTGGGCAAGCCAGAACAATTGACCCCGGATGCCCGAGTCAATTACCAGATCTTAGAGCGTATGCAAGCCCCGCTGTATGGGTTGCAGACTGAGGAAGACCTCGATCGATTGACCCTGGCCTTACTAAAGGCCAACTTATTAGTGGATGCTATTTATGGTATAGGTTTCAGGGGGGGCTTAAATGACTTTGAAACTCAGGTGATTCAGCTTATCAACTGGAGTCGGCTGCCGGTAGTGGCGGTAGATATCGCTTCAGGAGTAGAGGCTGATAGCGGACGAGTTCATGGAATAGCGGTTCAAGCTACTCATACGGTCACCTTTGGTTTACCCAAACTGGGCCAACTGCTGGAACCAGGTAGATCTCACACTGGTACGCTGACAGTAGCCGATATTTCATTACCCCGTGATCTGCTAACTGATCCGCAGTTAAAGATCAACCTGATCACCGATGAAATGGTACAGCCCTTTTTATACCCCCGGGCGGCTCAGTCTCACAAGGGTACTTATGGTCATGCTCTGGTAATAGGCGGATCTATTGGTATGACTGGGGCGGTGGCCATGTCTGCTTATGCGGCTTTGCGAGTCGGAGCTGGCTTAGTTACAGCTGCCTTACCAGAATCTTTGCAAGCGGCAGTAGAGCATCAAATGGTGGAAGTTATGACCGTCCCCCTGGCTCAGACAGCTCAGGGATCTATAGCTCGCGAAGCTCTGCCGGCTATTAAAAATCTGTTGGGTACCACTTCCGCATGTGCCATCGGCCCAGGCATGTCACGCTACGGAGAAGCGGCTGCGGTTCTGCAACAGCTATTGGAGTGTTCGGGCATCCCGGTGGTTATTGATGCTGATGGTCTAAACGCTCTCAGTCAGGATATAAATGTACTGAAAGATCGACAGATACCGATAGTACTTACTCCTCATCCTGGTGAAATGGCGCGTCTGACCGGACTAACTATCGAAGAAATACAGGCTGATCGTCTGGCCATAGCCCGTACTTTTGCTCAGCAGTGGGGAGTTACCATAGTGCTGAAAGGCAGCGGTACGGTGGTAGCCTATCCCAACGGAGAAGTCTTTCTCAACTTGAGCGGGAATCCCGGTATGGCTACGGCCGGCAGCGGTGATGTTCTGTGTGGCATGATAACCGGCTTGATCGCTCAAGGACTGCGCCCTCAGGATGCGGCTATGGTAGCTGTTCGCCTGCACGGCTTGACTGGCGATTATGTGGAAAAAACTAAAGGACAGCGAGGGCTGATCGCTGGAGATATAATTCAGGCTTTACCCGAGGTGTTAAGAAACTTTGAATCTGCTTTTAGTTAGTGTAATAATGAAAATGGCCCTAGGCTTAAATAGCCCATAGATGCGAAAGAGGTGAAGAGAATGTTAGCTAAGGATATCATGACCCGTGAGGTTGTAACTGTGAAAGCCCATGACCGGGTCGATGAAGTAGCCCGCCTGCTGGTTGATCATAAAATCAGCGGAATCCCCGTTATAGATGAGGATCGTCATGTAATCGGCATAGTGACTGAGAAAGATCTTATTGTAAAAGCATCCGAATTGAGAGTGCCGTTTTACGTGACACTATTTGACAGTATTATTTTTCTGGAAAACCCCATACGTTTTAAAAATGACTTAAAAAAATACACTGCCGTTAATGTTGAGGATGCCATGACTGAGAAGGTCATCGTAGTTGAAGAAGACACGGAAGTTAGTGATGTGGTCAAATTAATGCAGAATAAGCGCATTAACCGTGTTCCGGTAGTTCGCCAGGGGCAACTGGTAGGCATCATCACACGCAATGATGTGATCAAATCGATGGTAAAGGGCAATGGATAATATTCGACCGACCTGGGCAGAAATAGACTTAGCAGTTATTCAGCGTAATTTTACCCAGATAAAAAGCAAAGCAGGTAAAGCTCGGGTAATGGCCGTCGTAAAAGCTGATGCTTATGGTCACGGCATGCGTGCAGTTGCTGAAGTATGTGCCCAAAATGGAGTTGACTTTTTCGGAGTAGCTACGGTAGAGGAAGCTTTGGAATTAGAGGAATATGGGTATAACATACCTATACTGGTTCTGGGGCATGTGCCGGTAACTTGTGCGCGAGATATAGTTCAATATGGTATCAGAGCGACAGTTTTTAACGAAGAACTTGCTCAAGCCGTGGCTAGAGAAGCCGGCCGTCAGGGCCTTCCAGGATATATCCATATAAAAATGGATACCGGTATGGGCCGACTGGGCTTCAGCCCAGAACCCAAGGCACTGGAAAGTATTAGCCGGATCAATGGATTGCCCGGTCTTATATTGGAGGGAATTTATACTCATTTTGCAGCAGCTGATGAGGCTGATAAGGAATACACCTATAGGCAGCTTGATCAGTTTAACGATTGGATAACCCAGCTGGAAAAGTGTGGTATCAGTATTCCCATCAAACACTGTTCCAATAGTGCGGGCTTGATAGACCTTCCGGAGGTCGCTGGTCTGGACATGATCAGAGCCGGGATCATTCTCTATGGACTATATCCTTCCCCAGAGGTCAATAGAGAGTCGTTCCCCCTTACACCGGCAATGCGCTTAAAAAGCCGAATTGCATTTATTAAGACACTAGAATCAGGGCATACGATCAGTTATGGCCGCACTTATCAATGTTGTCAGGTTACCCGGGTAGCTACTGTCCCGATTGGATATGCGGATGGATACAGCCGCAGACTCTCCAATCAGGTATGGGGCATGGTACGAGGACAGAAAGCACCTCAAATTGGAACGATTTGCATGGATCACTGCATGTTTGATGTCACTCATATAGAAGGGGTACAGGAAGGAGACGAAATACTGCTGTTTGGCCGCGCCAAGGATGGAATAATGGCAGATGATCTAGCTGATATTATGGGTACTATAAACTACGAAATAGTATGTGCAATTAGTAACAGAGTACCCCGGTTATATCGTTAATATCGGACTTGATGCAAATTCTGGATTTGCTAGCAGGCGAGCATATCTCTATAATGTAAATATCGGGTAGATAACTTTTGCATATTTTTCTGGAGGTGCTCGCTTTGCCAGCCTCAAAACGCATAATCATCACTGTTCCCGAAAACTTATTAGCGGAAATGGACAATGTTACCGCCATTGAATCCAAAAATCGCAGTGAAATAGTCCGCGAAGCAATTCGATTCTATTTAAGGGAGCGCAAAAGAACCTTGATAGTGGAGCAGATGAAAAAGGGTTATATAGAAATGGCTGAAATAAATTTACATCTGGCTTGTGAACATTTTGGAGTGGAGGATGAAGCGCTGGTTAACTGCATAGAAAAATTGTTGGAGTGATCTCGCATGGTTAAAAGAGGTGAGATTTATTTTGCTCAGTTAAACCCAGTGATTGGATCGGAGCAAGGTGGGATCCGGCCGGTTCTCATTGTTCAAAATGATATCGGCAACCAGTATAGTCCGACCACCATCATACTAGCGATAACCTCACAAATCAATAAAGCCAAACTACCTACACACATCGAACTAAAGGCTGCGGATTACGGTTTGGAAAGGGATTCAGTTATACTGGCTGAACAGGTTAGAACTATCGATAAAAGCCGGTTAAAACAGCGTATTGCCGTATTAAAGCTGGAGACCATGCAGCGTGTTGACCAAGCTTTAGCAATCAGTCTGGGTCTCCATGAGGTGTAGGTACATAAAATGTTTTACTATGGAATAAGATAGGAAACAGGTCCAAGGGGGCCTGTTTTTTTATCCATGGACATGGTGGGGGGGTAAAATATGCGATCTATTATAGGGATCACCGGGAACTATGACGGGGAAGAGCGCAGTTTTTGGGTGCGTGACTATTATGTCCAATCACTGGAAGAAGTCGGCGTTACTGCTCTGGTTCTGCCACCGACCCAGGCGACTGATATAATTAATAACTATCTGCAGATATGCGATGGTCTGCTTTTTTCCGGGGGAGGCGATGTAGATCCTGTACACTGGGGCGAGAACGCTCGTCGGGGACTGGGGTCGATCAATCCGCTGCGGGATGCTTTCGAATTAGAACTGGCGCGCCAGGCCTTGAAAGCCGATGTGCCGGTCTTAGGTATCTGCCGGGGGTGTCAGGTCTTGAATGTTGCTGCCGGCGGCAGTCTACTGCAGGATATCCAATCTCATCTACTTCACGACCAAAATGCCCCCAGAGATTACCCGATTCATGCTATAGTTGTGGAAAAGGGTAGCCTCCTGCAGAAGGTTTTAGACTGCCAAGAAATTAGGGTAAATAGTTTTCACCACCAGGCGGTTAAGGATCCGGGGCGGGGCTTTAAGATATGTGCCAGGGCTCCCGATGGAGTGATAGAGGCTATTGAGAGTACCAAACACCATTGGGTGTTAGGAGTGCAATGGCACCCTGAATGTATGACCGATGAATTTTCCCAGCGCCTTTTTTATGCTCTGGCCAAGGCCAGCCAATAGGGCAGGGCAAGTTGGGTATGTTTTCAGATCACCGAAAAAGTAATATGTCATTGCTATGAAAATAGCTCTCGCTGTGTCATCGCGAGCGAAGCGCGGCGATCTCTACCATCATCTACGGTTTGAGCTTAGAGATTGCCACGCCCCCTACGGGGGCTCGCAACATCAATAGTGAGCGATAGCGAACATCAGTAGTGCCGGAACGGCCAATGACAGTCTTAAGGAAGTTTTCATTCATCGTGGCCTGATCGACAGGTGAGAATTCTGAGGTAGCCGAGGAATATTTACTGGTGGCAGAGGGAAAGATCCTTCGGTCGTTCCTCCCTCAGGATGACAATTAAAAAGGTTGTCTAGGAGGATAATTTATCAGGGCATACCCATAGGGCACAGGCGGGCAAAACAGGAATTTTACTTTAGTCTTCAACCGTTTCCAAGTGCAGAAAGAAAGGATGATAGATGATGCTAGTGATCAGTGGCAGCAAGATCATGACTATGGGACCAGAAGGTACCCTTCATAACAAGCATATTATAGTAGAAGGAGACTCCATTACAGCCATAAACGAAGCGGACATTATTCCGGCAAATGCTCAGCACCTGGACGCTGGCGATGGATATATACTACCGGGCTTTATTGATGCTCATACCCATATCGGCCTGGATGAGGAAATCTACCGGGTAGAAGGTGATGATGTCAACGAGACTACTGATCCGATAACCCCTCAACTGCAAGCGGTGGACGGCATCCACTTCCGTGATTTGGCTTTTCAGGATGCTCTGCGCGGCGGCATAACCCGGACGATGTCTATGCCGGGCAGTGCCAATGTTATCGGAGGTCAGGCAGTTTTCTTGAAAACATGGGCGGATCGCATGAGTGATATGGTATATAGAAATCCCTGGGGCTTAAAAGCTGCTCTGGGAGAAAACCCGAAACGGGTATATGGGGAACAGCAAAAGAAGACTCCTCGTACCCGTATGGCCAGTGCCAGCCTCTTAAGGGAAGCTTTCTATAAAGCCGCCCGCAATCTGGAGAAAGACACTTTGGATCCGGAAATTGAATATAAACAGATGCCTATCTTTAAGGTACTTAGAAAAGAAATGCCATTGCTGCTGCATGCCCACCGCACCGATGATATGCTGACTGCCTTACGTATCAAGGATGAATTTGATTTCGATATGATCATTCAGCATGCTACCGAGGGTGCCCGCATAACTGATGAACTGGTCAAACGCAATGTGCCAGTTTTCATCGGTCCTCTTTTGGTCAACCGGGCCAAAGTGGAAATGCAGGATGTGGCCTTTAAAAATGCTCGTTTGCTAAAAGAAAGGGGAGTTACTTTCAGTCTTATCAGCGACCATCCTGTAGTTCCCATAGAACATCTGCGTATATCGGCAGCTTTGATGGTCAGGGCAGGTCTGGATGAAAATACCGCTTTGAAAGCCCTCACTCTACATCCGGCGCAGGCCCTGAAGGTTTCCGATGAACTGGGCTCGATCGAAGTTGGCAAGCGGGCTGATTTAGTGGCATTCGATGGTCATCCTCTTGATTACCGCTCTTCAGTAAAATGGGTGGTAGTGGATGGACAGATCTGGCATAATAGCGGTGAACACTAATTTCATATGGATGGACAGGAAACATGAGGTAGTCACCATCCGGTAATCTGCACAATAGGATAGGGTGAAAGGGGGAAAGGAGACGTGAACAGAGGGGATACATTTACTCTTTATATGGACGGAGTAGCTCTAACGGTATGCGTGTTAGGATTCTATAATGAGGAGTACAGTGGCGAAGAGATGGTTATCCTGGCCATGGTCAGTCAGGAAAACTTGGTTCATGTACCCCTGGAAGATATACAGACTCTGTTTCCCCAGCGTAAGTATGTGAATTAACTCTTTGCAATTGCAGCCTAGATAGAGCGCAGGATAGGAGTGTCCCCTATTTTGCGCTTTAATTTTTTATAGCTTATCTTCTTCCTCATCCAATTCACTATCAATATCTTTTTGTCTTTTATTATTCAGATAATGAATAATCGAAAAGCCTAAGAACGCTGCAGCTGTTGCACATATAAACGTAACCGCACTAGTAAGGAGCCAGATACTTGGAGTAGCATTATCTCCGTAGCGGGCATAATTGGCTATTCCTGTTATTATACAGATAGTTGCACCACAAACCAGACTATTTATTAAGACAATTTTGATTCCGATGTTCTTCCTGCTGTACAAATTGTTTCCTGATGTTATGTTCCTGATCAACAGATAACAGCAGGCTCCAAAAAAGCAGATAAATTCAGCCGCATAGTGGCTAAAAGACACATTGAATACAAACTGCTGCACCAATATAGCGATCATGAGTGCCAATAGCAGCAAGGTGCAGGTTTCACTGGCTATTTTCCGTTTTTGTGCTACAGTTCGCTCATCCTGAATTAATTCTCTCATGGTGTCTCCTCCCAAAATAGTTCATCTAAGGTTTTGCCCAGTGCTTTGCATATGGCAATGCAAAGTTTTAAAGAAGGGTTATACTTTCCCGCTTCGATCAATCCTATGGTTTGGCGTGTGACCCCTACCACCTGGGCTAGATCCTCTTGTTTCATATCCCGTTCAATACGGGCTATTTTCATCTTTATGTTTTTCATAGGCAACCTCCACATTGCATATAATAACATATAAATTACATTATGTAAAATATATATTGCATGAACTAGAGACGACAAAAGAAACTTGGGGTGTCCTCCCCAAGTTTATAGCAAAAGGGCTTATTTTTATTGCCTAGAAAAACACATAGATTGACCGTACCTAAACGATCTATTGTTTGAGGAACGCAAATCTTACTCGTTTACATCTGGGCACTACCTATATAAATAGGTACTCATTTTAGTACCTTATATGAGGCTAGGGGATGAAATTTAGACGTTTGGCTTCAAACAATAATTCATCTCTAAAATCAGGATGGGCTATCTTAACCATTTCCTTGACCCGGGTGCGTAAGTTCTGACCTTTAAGATTGGCCACCCCATATTCAGTTACTACATACTGCACATCGGTTCGGGAGACAGTCGTGAAAATACCGTTGGTCAAGACGGGTTTGATTTTAGATTGCACCTTGCCTTCCTTGTCCGTATAAGTTGAATAAAGAGTCAAGAATGATTTGCCGCCCTTGGAACGCCAGGCACCCTGAACAAAGTCCAATTGACCACCGGTTCCAGAACGTTGGGCAAAGGAAACGGACTCCGAGGCGCATTGACCGGTTAAATCTACTTCCAGAGTACCATTAACGGAAATCATTTTATCATTTTTTCCAATGATGTAGGGATCATTAACGAAGCGGGTGGTGTGCATTTCCACTAGAGGGTTATCATCTATAAAGTCATACAACTTCTGAGAACCAAGGGCAAAGGTAGCGATCCATTTGTACGGCATGAAGTTCTTCTTAGCGCTGGTGATTACTCCGGCATAATATAAATCAACCATACTGTCAGCCAGCATTTCTGAGTGGACACTCAGATCCTTTTTTTCCATGAGGAATTTGGCTACTGCATTAGGCATGCCACCAATACCTATTTGAATACAGGAGCCGTCTTCGACCATGTCGGCGATATATCTTCCGATCAATTCATCTTTTTCATTAACCGGAATCTCAGGCAGTTGAACTAAGGGAATGGTGTTCTCTACTAAGCAATCAACTTCGCTGATATGGATCTGGTTAGTGCCATGAGTGCGGGGCATGTTTTCATTAACTTCCAGGACTATATGGCGAATACCTGGGTTTTTAGCTGTCTCCCAGCCCCAGTCACAGTTGGTGCCGGTACTGAAAAAGCCATGTTTATCCATGGGTGCTACCACCATGCCAACAATGTCACACCGACGGCATCTGTTGACCATATCCACCGATTCGCCCAGTCTTACCGGAGTATAGGTAAATAGGCCTTTACCCACAAAATCTCTTACTACCGGGCCTACAAAACCGCTGTCAATTACCACCCTGCCCACTAAGTCGGGATGGTATAGGTCAAACCATCTCACATCGACTCCACTGACAAAATTAATATCGACCAGGTTTTCTTCCTTCTTAATTCTTTCGGCAACGGCATTGATAAGGGCTAGAGGCTGCCCGTTTGATAATGGAGAAACCACCATATCACCATTTTTGACCAGCTTGGCGGCTTCCTCCGGAGTGGTTAACTTTTGCTTATACATTTCTTTCCATCTTTGCATTATCAAACTCCTCCTTACTATTTGATCTACAAAGGAATCCCACAAATCACCTCCTTTTAATGACCACTAGGAAATCTCCGAGTTAATAAATAGAAAATTCGAAATATTACAACATCTTAATTATATAACAAGATGTGATAAATGTTAATAATATACAGACCATGGACTGGGCGGATTTGGTCGTGGGGTTTTGTACCATGGTATGCTTCTAGTAGGGCATAATATACTGTCTAAATGAAGAAAGAGAGCGGAACTTGGCCGGTTTTTTCCGTGCGATACCGGGTGACAGCTCCAGACCGCCGAAGAAGTCCAAGGCTTACGTCCAAGTTTTTGAAAATTCCATTGTTACCGTTAAGAAAAACACTCGCTTCTGGCGCCGTCCCATAGCCATTATTTACATCAAGGTAAAAAGGAAAGGCGGTCGAATCTTGATCAATAGGCCACATTTAGAAAAAAATTAGAGGTGATGCTATTGATCAAGAGGTTTTGCCAAGTGGTCGCAGTGATGATTCTGGTGTTCTTCCCGGTTACATATATGGCTCAGGCCGCCAGCACCGTAAACATAAGCATAGACGGGAAAGACCGCCAACTGAATCCACCGGCTCAAATAGTCAATGACCGAACTATGGTTCCACTGCGTTTTATCGTGGAAGATTCGGCTTTGCAGGGGCAGGTCTATTGGGATCAGAGCCAGCAGAAAGTAGCCCTGGACTGCCGAGGCCATTACATTGAATTATTCATTGGTAGTAAACAAGCCCGGGTAGATGAAAAGGATCACACCTTCGATGCGCCCCCTTTCCTTTATCAGGATCGGACTTATGTGCCGCTGCGTTTCCTAACGGAAAACTTGGGTGCCCAGGTCACCTGGAATTCATTACAACGAAGGGTGAATATTCAGTTTGACCAAGTTCAGCCCCGGGTATTTGCCTATTACTACTACAGTCCCTGGGTGGAATTGGAACAGAATGCCCACCTGTTCACCGACATAGCTTTCCGTTGGTTTGAAACCAATAGCAAGGGCGAGCTTAATTACGAGTATAAAGCCGACTATGCCAAAACCTTAGCCTGGGCAAGATCTAAAGGAATACGCACCCATGCCAGCGTAGTTTTGATGGGCAGTGATCCCTTGCATACCCTTTTATCCAATGCTACCAATCGCTCCCGACTTATCAATGCCCTGGTTCAAGAGGTGCGAAACAGTGGTTATGATGGGGTGAATATTGATTTTGAGCTAATGTCTGCCAATGATGCTGACAACTTTACTACCTTCTTAAGAGAATTAAAACAAGCTCTGGGCACGGATAAAGAACTGTCGGTAGCAGTGTTCGGCCGTACCGGTAAAGAGAAATGGGCGACTCCCTACCAGTATGATAAGATCGGAGCAATCGCCGATAGTGTTGTAGTTATGGCCTATGACTACCATTACTCGACTTCTGCTTCAGGACCAATCGCTCCTCTGTGGTGGGTCAAAGAGGTTGCCCAATACATGAGCAAGGTTATGCCGGCGGAAAAGGTGTTGATGGGCATGGCTACTTATGGATATGATTGGCCTCAGAGCGCCAAGGCAACATCAGTGACCGCCCCGAAACTGATTCAACTCCAGAGCAAATACCAGGTACTAAATCACTGGGATGAAGCCAGCTACAGTCCTTATTACACTTACTGGGATGAAAAAGGACGCCAGCATGAAGTGTGGCTGGAGAATCAGCAGAGTCTGACTGCCAAATGGAAAGTGGTAGATGAACACCAGCTGGGAGGAGTCTCCTTCTGGCGCATTGGCACCGGTTTTACTGATTTGTACAAAGTCCTGGAGGAACAGCAGTAGTCATCTTTAGGGGGCAATCTGGACTGCTAAGATCGATATCGACCTGATGGTCATCTTGGTTAGGGAAACTTGATAAGATTTACTCAGCCAACCGTCTAAAAAAAGAGGTGAAGACGGTTGGTTTCTTTTTCTAGGCATGAATCGCCAACTTCATACCGGTTGAGATATAATATTAATCATGAAATAGCCGAATTGTTCCTGACAGACTGTCAGGTTATAAAAGAGGCCGGAGGGGAGAAAATGTCTACAGAACAACCGGGTTTATTTGCTGGTTTGGAACCGGAACCAGAATCGTCAGCATTACCTGAGGCGGTTGAGTTCACTCCTGCTATAGTGACTGAACCATTTCTAGCCGGTGTTGATCTGCCATCCAGTTTTCCAGAGGTTAGCGATCATCAGCAGCTGACTGAAATAGCTCTTAAGTGTGATCGCTGCCATTTGCGGGCCACCTGTAAGCAGGTGGTGTTTGCCGATGGTCCTCCCACCTCGCGAATAATGTTTATTGGGGAAGGCCCAGGGAAAGATGAGGATATACAGGGACGTCCTTTTGTAGGCCGAGCTGGTCAACTGTTAGACAAAATACTGGTATCGGCCAGTTTCAAGCGGGAAGAGGTCTATATCACCAATGTGGTCAAGTGCCGACCTCCGGAAAACCGTTTGCCCAACCCCAATGAGGTCAGTCTGTGCCGCAATTATTTGGAGGCCCAGATCCGCATCATCCGCCCGGCTATCATTGTCTGTCTCGGTTCTTTGGCCAGTCAGGTAGTGATTGACCCCAAGGCCCGTATCACTAAAATCAGAGGGCAGTGGTTGCAAAGACAGGGAACCAAGATCATAGCTACTTTTCATCCAGCTGCTTTGCTGCGCAATGAAGGATATAAACGTCCCACCTGGGAGGACTTTAAGAAGATTCGCGATGAATATCAGCGTTTGTAGGAGTGATTGAGTAAGTGCAGCGATGTATACCCCGCGAAGCAGATATGATAAGATTGGGGATGTCCTTAGCCGCCCTATTAAAAGGCGATGAAATAATATACCTGCAAGGTGAGTTGGGAGCTGGCAAGACCACCCTGGTTCGCGGCATATTGAAAGGATTAGGTTATGCCGGCCGGGTAACCAGCCCCACCTTCACTCTGATGAACATGTATTCGTCCCAGCCGCCGGTCTATCATTTTGATTTCTACCGGTTAGCTGGAGGAGATCTGGATGATCTGGGCCTGGAAGACTATCTGGGCAAAGACGGTATTACTATCATTGAATGGCCGGAAATCGGCCTCCAGGATCTCCCCCAGGAGGCTTTGGTAATAAACATCGACCTAGTTGATGGTGATTATGAACGCGAGAGAATAGTCTCCATCAAGGCATCTGGGTCTCATTATAGGGAGCTTTTAGAGGAGCTGACCGATCATGTACATACTGGCGATTGACAGTGCTACTCCGGTAGCCGGAGTAGCTTTGCTGCGAGACGAAAGTTTGATAGTAGAAACCTTTGCCAACATAGGCTTGACCCATTCAGAAACCTTGATGCCCATGGTGGATAGGGTTTTGAAGGATGCTGGACTCCCAGTGGGGCAGTTGCATGCCATCGCAGTCACTATCGGACCTGGTTCTTTTACGGGTTTGCGCATTGGTTTGGCAGCAGCCAAAGGACTGGCTCTGGCTGCTGATAAGCCTTTGATCGGGATATCTACTCTGGAGGCCTTGGCCCACAACCTCAGCTACAGTTCGCTACTGGTGGGTACGATTCTGGATGCTCGCAAAGGAGAGGTCTATGGAGCCTGTTTTGATGCATCCCAGGCCTATCCGCGGCGCTTGGGAGAAGAAATGGCCTGTTCGCCGGAAGACTTTTGCCGGGAGGTTGACCATTGGCTTGACGAAACGGGCCGATCTGGCTTAGTTTTGCTAGGAGATGGTTTTATCACCTACCGACAAAAATTTACGGATTACTGGGGAGATAAGCTGCAACTCATGCCTCCCCATCAGCAATTGCCCCGGGCTGCGTCCCTAGGAAGTCTGGCCAGGTTGAAGGCCTTACAAAATGATTATTCGGATAGGTTGTTGCTTAAACCTGCTTATATACGTCTGTCGGAGGCACAAAATCGCTTGGGAGTAGGAGAATTGTAATGGCAATTTCCAATTACTTGGTACGCAGAATGACCGAAAGTGATGTGGATGAGGTGATGGCTATAGAACAGCAGGCTTTCACCCTGCCTTGGTCCAAGCAGTCCTACCTGGGAGAGTTGAGAAACCAATTTGCTACTTATCTGGTCTGTGATCGGGAAGCTCAGTTAGTTGGCTATGTGGGTATCTGGGTGGTTTTCGAAGAAGCCCACATTACCAATGTGGCCGTAGACCCTAAGTGGCGCGGCCAAGGATTAGGCAGAGTTTTGATGGAGGAAGCCGAGAAGATCGCCCGGCAGAAGAAAGCCTTGCGCATCCTGTTGGAGGTACGTCCTTCCAATTATGTGGCCTTAGCCCTATATGAGAGTATGGGCTATATGGAAACCGGCCGCCGCCCAGCCTACTACACAGATAATTGCGAAGATGCCATTATAATGACCAAATTATTGTTTTAGGGGATGCACTATGACTGTCAATATTCTAGGGATAGAGACCTCCTGCGATGAGACGGCGGCTGCCGTAGTACAAAACGGGCGGCATATCTTGTCCAATATAGTTAATTCACAAATCGATATTCATCGCCCTTTTGGAGGAGTAGTTCCAGAAGTAGCCTCCCGCAAGCATGTGGAAAACATCGGCCTGGTAGTTGAAAAGGCTATAGCTGAGAGCGGATTGGCCTATGCTGATTTAGATGCAGTAGCTGTCACCAATCGACCCGGGTTAATAGGAGCTTTGCTGGTAGGACTCTCCTTTGCCAAAGCTTTTGCTTATGGTATAAATAAACCACTTATCACGGTCAATCATCTCAACGGACATATATATGCTAATCTGTTAGAACATCCGCACCTGGAGTTTCCTGCTATTTGCTTGGTGGTCTCCGGGGGGCATACCAGTCTGTTATTGATGCAAAGCGAAAGTGATTATCAGCTTGTCGGCGCTACCCTGGATGATGCTGCTGGTGAAGCCTTTGACAAGGTAGCGCGCTTCTTAGGATTGGGTTATCCTGGTGGCCCGGCTATTCAAAAAACGGCTGAATCAGGTCAGGCTGGTCATTACAATCTCCCCCGGGTCTTTTTGAATCGCCCCGAGTTGGAGTTTAGCTTCAGCGGCTTAAAAACAGCGGTTATGAATGAATGGCGCAAAGCTCAACAAAGGGGCGAGGCAAATGTGGAGGATATGGCTGCCGAATTTCAAGCAGCTTTGATAGAAATTTTGGTGGGCAAAACCATGCAGGCGGCGGAACAGTACCAAGCGCGCAGCATTATCATGGCAGGTGGTGTGGCTGCTAATGGCCCACTGCGAGAATTGATGACCAGGCGAGGACAGGAAATGGGACTGCCAGTTTATTATCCCTCCCTGTCCTTATGTACCGATAATGCAGTAATGATCGCAGCTGCAGCTTATCCTAAGTTTGTTCAGGGACGTTTTGCGCCTTTGCATGTTAATGCACAGGCAAGCCTATAGTCCCTGTGAAAAATAACTGTGGATAATGTGGATAAGTCTGTTGATAATTACCATTCCACCACTTCACAAGGTTGAGCATAATCAAATGAGTCCCGGGTTTAAAAAAGAGGCCGAGAAATCAAACTAAGGAAGCTGTGGATAACCACTAAGTGAGGAGGAACCAAGGTGTACCCAGTGTTATTTGAGTTAGGTAGTCTGAAAATATATTCCTGGGGATTTATGTTGGCCATAGCCGTTCTGATCGCTATCTGGGGAATAGGACGCTTATTCGACCAAGAAGGCTATGACAAAGATGCCGTATTCGAGATGATAATCCTCATGGTCATCTGTGGATTGATTGGGGCTCATGCCGCCTACATTATAGTTTACCAATGGGATGCATTTCTGGCGAACCCCATGATGTTTTTCTCCATCAGGAACGGCATTGAAGGGATGATATGGTATGGAGGCTTTCTAGGCGGAGCCATACCTTTTATCATCTATCTGTACAAAAAAAGAATGGCTTTCTGGAAGGTAGCTGATATGTTCGCACCTTTTGTGGCTCTAGGCTATGCACTGGTACGCATCGGTTGCTTTTTGCGGGGTTGCTGTTATGGGGAAATCACCAACTCAATATGTGGCGTGGTTTTTCCAGCAGTTGATGAATTTGTTCGTCACCCTACCCAACTATACAGTTCTTTGCTGAACTTTATACTGTTTGCCTTTTTGATATGGTTTTACCCACGCCGCACCTTTTCGGGACAGGTGTTCTTGCTCTATTTGATAGGCTACAGTATTTATCGGTTTGTAGTGGAATTCTTCCGGGAGACGGTGATCTTCTATGGAGCGTTTTCTCTGGGACAGGTTTATACGCTGGGATTACTGGTGGTGGCTCTCCTGTTATATTTCTGGCAACGCTCCCGTTCTTCCCGCTATTGGTTCTAAAGCAGGCAGGAGTTGATGGACGTGCAAGAAATTTTGGCTAGGAAGAAACAGCTTAGGACGGAAATGAAACATCGACGTGATCAGATGGCGGCGGCCGAGGTTCAGCATTGTAGCCAGCAGATTAGGCAACGGGTCGAGGAACTGAATCCCATGCAGGAAGCTCAAAACATCATGGCCTTTGCCAGTATCAATAATGAAGTCGATTTAATGCCATTGATGGAAAAGTGGCGCCAACAGGGGCGTACCATTCTTCTGCCCCGAGTAGAAGCCCAGGGCAAATTAGTGGCCGTGGAATGGACAGGGTGGGAGGATATCCAGGCAGGTCCTTTTGGGATCCGTGAGCCGCTAGGAAAAGCCTTTGATCCCCGGCTCATTGAGGCGGTTCTGGTACCGGGATTGGTTTTCGATTACAAAGGCTATCGGATCGGTTATGGCAAAGGATATTATGATCGTTTCCTACCTCATCTCAGCGACTCAGCCTTCATCTGTGGAGTATGCTATGAATTTCAGGTAGTTGAGAATATTTTTCCTCACCAGCATGATATTCCTATGCACTGGATAGTGACCGATCACTCTGAGTTGGTCATCAGCTGGGATTATTTCTGATATAAAAGGGTCAGGACTCATTAAGACCTGACCCCCAAATTTTGGTCTATGCCTGATCGGAAGTGTTATGGCTCGTATCAACACCAGCTTCTTTCAGGGAGGCAAATACACCGGCCAGACCGGCCAAGTCGCTCGGAATGATCAGTTTGGTAGCCTGACCTTCCGCCAAATCCTTGATGGCTTCCAAAGATTTTAAGGCCAGGACCTTGTTGTCGGCTTGGGCGTCCTTGATCATGACCAGGCTGTCCGCAAAAGCTTTCTGAACCGAGAGAATGGCCTGAGCCTCACCTTCTGCCTGTAAGATCTGGGCTTGACGATGTCCTTCCGCCTCCCGGATAGCTGCTTCCCGAACCGCTTCCGCATTTAAGATCGCCGCCTGCTTAAGCCCTTCTGCTTCAAGAATAGCTGCTGTCTTCTGACCTTCAGCTCTCAGTATGGCTTCACGTTTTTCTCGCTCAGCCCGCATCTGTTTTTCCATGGCATTCTGGATATCCTGGGGCGGGATGATATTTCTGAGTTCTACCCGGTTTACTTTGATGCCCCATTTGTCCGTGGCTTCATCCAGGATGGCGCGCAGCTTTGTGTTGACCAGATCGCGTGAGGTCAGGGTCTCATCTAATTCCAGGTCACCTACAATGTTACGTAAGGTAGTGGCAGTAAGGTTTTCAATGGCTACGATCGCATTGGAAATCTCATAGGAGAACTTAAACGGATCGGTCACCTGATAATAGACCACCGTATCTATCATCATGGTCACGTTATCTTTGGTTATGACTGGTTGGGGAGGAAAGTCTACTACCTGTTCCCGCATGTCGATAATGTAACGAAACCGGTCTATGAAGGGGATAATAACATTGATGCCCTGTTCCGCTGTCTTATGATATTTCCCTAATCTCTCCACCACACCAACGGTAGCCTGTTTGATGATCTTTATGGAGGAAACGGCAATTATAATTACAAACAGAACCAGGATCATATTGACAAACACACTCAACAATCAGCTTCACTCCTTTTCTAATCTGAGGCCTTCTTTACCTGCAGTTTGACCCCATCGATACCCATCACTTCCACACGGGTATTCTCTTCCAATTCTTCCTCAGCAACAGCTGTCCATATTTCACCATTGACTTTTACCTGCCCGAACTGCATGGGAACAATACTGGTCAAAGTGATGCCGTGCTGTCCGATAAGGGCTTTTACATTACTCACCTTATCATTTGACTTAACGAACTTTACTACCAGGGGACGGGTGAAAACAATCAACAACAGAGTGAACAAAGCAAAGACGAGCAACTGTATTTCCAAGGCAGGTAATAGGCCGAATTGAACCAGTAAGGCTACTATTACTCCTGCTATGGCTAACCATAGAAACCAAAAACCAACTGTAAATATTTCGATGGCACCACAGATAATGGCCACCAATATCCACTCCAGGAAGGTCATTAACTAGCCTCCTCTCCTGTAATTAATTTATGGATTGATCAGCCTAATCATACCATACCTTTTTGGACAGCGAATCCCCACAGAGGAGCTTAGTTACAAGAATTATGTAATTAATTGTTGAAAGGATTCCTCATGGTGTATAATTTAACAAACAGGACAAGTTTATAACTCCGATTTCAAAAGCCTAAGGCACGGCTAAGGCTTTTGGAACGACGGGTGTACCGGGAAACTGGTGTGCCTCCCATTTGGAAAGGAGTTCACCCGCATAACACCCTTCTTTCCAGGGGTGTTTTATTTTATTTGAGGAGGGAAAAATATGCCTAATAATGATCAGATCGTTCAAAAACTTCGTGAAGTTGTCACTGATGGCAAGATTACCTGTACTGAGGCCCTTAAACTGGCGGAAGAGCTCAAGGTCGATCCCAGTGAGATCGGTAAACTATGTGATGAAGAGAAAGTGAAAATAGTCGGTTGCCAACTAGGGTGCTTTTAAGCTACCGATCAATTTGATCGCCCGGGGGGGAGGGGAAAAACTATGGTGGATTCTTTTGGCCGTAATATAAATTATTTGCGTATCTCGGTAACGGATCGCTGTAATTTGCGTTGCCGATATTGCATGCCGGAAGAAGGCGTTCAAAATCTGGGGCATGGCAAAATTCTTAGCCTGGAAGATTTAGCTCGTCTGGCTCGTGTAGCTGCACAGGTGGGAATCAGCAAAATACGCTTGACCGGTGGTGAACCGCTGGTGAGAAAAAGCATCACCAGGTTGGTGGAGTGTTTAGCAGATATTGACGGTATTGATGACATCGCTATGACTACCAATGGATTGCTTTTTCCAGCTCTAGCCCAAGACCTAAAAGATGCTGGCTTAAAGCGCATAAATATTAGTTTGGATACCCTGAATGACGAACGGTTTGCGTATATAACCCGCCGAGGAGGGCTATCCTCAGTTCGCCAAGCGATTTTTAAAGCCATGGAATTGGGAATGGATCCGGTCAAGATCAATGTAGTGGCTATTCGCGGGTTTAATGACGATGAGATTGGCGATTTTGCGCGCTTGGCCTATGATCATCCTCTGCATATACGCTTTATCGAATTTATGCCGGTAGGAGATTTACTGTTTTGGGAACCGCAAAGAATGATGAACAGTGATGAGATCAGAATGGTTCTGCAAAATGATTATGAGTTAACTCCGCAAAAGGCGATAGAAGGAAACGGACCGGCGCGTTACTATAAAATATCTGGTGGGGCAGGTTCCATCGGCTTTATCAGTCCGATGAGCCATCAGTTTTGTTCAGAATGTAACCGAATACGCCTCACAGCCGATGGCAAACTAAGAGGCTGTCTGTATGAAAAACAGGAAGTCGATTTAAAGGAGGCTTTGGAAAGAGAAGCTTCTGATGAAGAACTACGGGAACTATTCTGGCGTGCCATCAAAAGTAAACCAGCCCGTCACAATATGGATTCCGGATGGGGACAGCAAAACTTGCGCAAGATGTATCAAATCGGGGGTTAAGTATGGATTTTACACATATCAATGAGGAAGGCCGAGCCCGTATGGTCGATGTTACCGGCAAAGCCGACAGCGAAAGAGTAGCCGAAGCAAGGGCAGTTGTAAAGATGCAGCCTGAGACATTGCAGGTGATTCGCAGTGGAGGAGTGAAAAAAGGAGATGTGTTAGCGGTTGCTCAGGTAGCGGGCATCATGGCCGCCAAACAGACTGCCTCACTTATTCCCATGTGCCATCCACTAATGCTTACCTCGGTTGATATCAGCTTCGATTTGGATCAGGCTGATGATCGCATTATAATAAGTGCGCGGGTCAAGACTACCGGCAAGACCGGGGTGGAAATGGAGGCTATGACAGCAGCTGCCACCGCTGCACTGACTATTTACGATATGGCCAAAGCCATTGATCGCTGGATGGTCATAGCCGAGGTCTGCCTGGTTGAAAAGAGCGGCGGCAAAAGCGGGCACGTCAAGCGCTCAGACATAGGATAGCACTCCTGAGTGAAGGTAAGGTGATTTGATGTATAAGATTGGAATAATAATACTAAGTGATAAGGGAGCCCGAGGTGAACGGGAGGATCTGAGCGGCCAGCAAATACGAGAATCCTTAGGCCCAGCTTATCAGGTGGAATATTATCAAATAATTCCAGATGAAAAGGAACTAATCATCGAACATCTTCAACAGGCCTGTGACCAATTATCTTTGGATCTCCTGCTAACTTCGGGAGGAACCGGTTTTTCACTGCGGGATGTTACTCCCGAGGCTACCCGGGCAGTTATTGAGAGAGAAGTGCCGGGCATACCGGAAGCGATGCGTTATCATGGTCTACAGAACACCCCCAAGGCTATGTTGTCTCGGGCTACGGCTGGCATACGAGGAAAAACCCTGATCATCAACCTGCCTGGAAGTGTAAAAGGAGTGCGGGAATCACTGGAGGCGATCAAGCCTGCTCTTGACCATGGTTTGGATATTTTGATCGGTTCAGCAGCCGAATGCGGACAAGGCTAACTAAAATTTTGTGAATTTTAGAGGTATAAAAAGAAAAGCCAAGAACCATACTATAAATCGATAATATTAGGCAGATTCAGGTGCATTTGTAGATTGAAACCAGCTGATCTCTTGCCTATATTTATTAAAGGAATGTTAGCACTCGCACTTACTGAGTGCTAATAATAAAAAACAACTTATTATTATAAAAAGGGGGTATACCTTTGAGGATTCAACCTTTGGGAGACCGTTTGGTGGTAAAAGTTGCGGAAGTAACTGAAGAGAAGACCAAGAGTGGCCTGTACGTACCTGATACCGCCAAAGAGAAGCCTCAAGAAGCAGAAGTGTTAGCAGTAGGGCCCGGAGCTCGCGATGAGAAGGGTGAAAGGATCCCTATGGATATCAAAGTCGGCGATAAAGTGATATTCTCCAAGTACTCCGGCACCGAGATCAAAGTGGATGGCGAAGAATATCTGATTCTTTCAGAAGGTCATGTCCTGGCCATCTTAAATTAAGGGAAATAAGGGAGGTACATAGATGATTTCCAAAGAGATCAAATTTGGTGAAGAAGCAAGAAGATCCTTGGAAAGAGGAGTAGACCAACTGGCTAATACAGTCAAGGTGACCCTCGGACCAAAGGGTCGTAATGTGGTATTAGACCGCAAATTTGGTTCCCCTACCATCACCAATGATGGTGTTACTATTGCCCGTGATATTGATCTGGAAGATCCCTGGGAGAACCTGGGCTGCCAGTTGGTTAAAGAAGTTGCTACCAAGACTAATGATGTAGCTGGTGATGGAACCACCACCGCTACCGTTCTGGCCCAGGCCATGATCAAGGAAGGCTTAAAAAATGTAGCTGCTGGTGCCAATCCCATGATCATGAGAAGAGGTATTGAAAAAGCTGTCCATGCTATCGTTGATGAAATAAAAGCTATCAGTCAACCGGTGGAGAGCAAAGAAGCTATTGCCCAGGTAGCATCTATTTCAGCTGATGATACCGAAATCGGAGATTTGATTGCGGATGCCATGGAAAAGGTCGGCAAAGATGGCGTTATCACCGTTGAAGAATCTCAGTCCGTGGGAACTTCTCTGGAAGTTGTGGAAGGCATGAGCTTCGATCGTGGTTACATTTCTCCTTACATGGTTACCAATACAGAGAAAATGGAAGCTGTACTGGACGAACCCTACATTCTCATTAGCGATAAAAAGCTGACCTCCATTCAGGAAATCCTGCCCGTGCTGGAGAAAGTTGTCCAGACCGGCAAACCCATGCTCATCATTGCGGAAGAGATCGAGGGAGAAGCCCTGGCCACTATAGTGCTTAACAAACTGCGCGGTACCTTTAACGCAGTAGCTGTAAAAGCCCCTGCTTTTGGCGAGCGTCGTAAAGCCATGTTAGAAGACATCGCAATCCTTACCAAGGGTCAGGTTGCCTCTGAAGATCTGGGAGTAAAACTGGAAAATGTGACCCTGGAGATGCTGGGTAAAGCTCACCAGGTAGTAGTTAAAAAAGAAGAAACCATTATTATAGATGGTGCCGGTGCAGAAGAAGACATCAAAGACCGCATCAACAACATCAAGCGTCAACTGGAAGAGACCGATTCTGAATATGACCGGGAAAAACTGCAGGAACGCATGGCTAAACTGGCCGGCGGGGTCGCTGTGATCCAGGTTGGTGCTGCTACCGAGACCGAACTAAAAGAAAAGAAACACCGCATAGAAGATGCTCTGGCAGCAACCAAGGCTGGAGTTGAAGAAGGTATGGTGCCGGGCGGCGGCGCTGCTCTGATCCACGCTATGGGTGCAGTTGATAAACTCCAGGCTGAAGGTGACGAACTGACCGGTATCAGATTGGTCAAGAAAGCCCTGGAAGAACCGCTCCGCCAGATTGCCAACAATGCTGGTGTCGAAGGTTCCGTAGTAGTCGAAAAAGTTAAAGAATCTGCCAAAGGTATTGGCTACAATGCTTTGACCAATGTATATGAAGATATGATCAAGGCTGGAATTATCGACCCGGCCAAGGTCGCTCGCTCTGCTGTTCAGAATGCAGCCTCCATTGCTGCCATGGTGTTAACTACTGAAGCGGTTGTGACCGAGCTGCCTAAGGAAGATCCTATGAAGGCTATGGGCGGTGGCGGTATGCCGCCGATGATGTAAACAGTAGTATAGCTATAAATAAAAAGCGCCATCGCAAGATGGTGCTTTTTATTGAATGCTAAAAGACTCCCTGGTGACTGACCGGGGAGTCTTGAGCTTTTAAAGGTCGTAATATAATTCAAACTCCAGGGGATGGGGTTGATCCAGTACGCGGCGGGATTCCTTACGCTTGGCGTCGATCCAGATATTGATCAGGAGTTGGGGGAAGACCCCTCCTGCCAGCAAGAATTCATGATCCTTTTCCAGGGCATCCAGGGCTTCGTCCAGAGTCCGGGGAAGGGTTTTGATTTTGGCCTGCTCTTCGGAGGGGAGATTATAGAGATTAACGTCATAAGGACCAAATCCTTCTGCCGTAGGATCGATTTTATTCTGGATCCCATCTAAGCCGGCCATGAGCATAGCCGAATAGGCCAGATAGGGATTGCAAGTCGCGTCAGAGGAACGGAATTCAAAGCGTTTTTGTTCCGGAGATTTGGCATAAGCGGGAATCCTAATGACCGCACTGCGGTTAGCGGTAGCAAAACAGACGCTCACTGGGGCTTCATAGCCGGGAACCAAACGCTTATAGGAATTGGTGCTGGGGTTGGTAAAGGCCAGCAGTGCCGGGGCATGTTTCAAGAGACCGCCAATAAAGTAGAGGGCAGTCTGACTGAGTCCTGAGTAGCCTTTCTCATCATAGAAAAGCGCTCGACCTTTTTTGAACAAGTGCATGTGGACATGCATACCATTACCGGCTTCGCCATAGAGAGGTTTGGGCATGAAAGTAGCTGTTTTGCCTTCTTCAAAAGCCAGGTTTTTGATAAGATACTTTGTCAGCATGGTCTTATCAGCCATTTCCCGCATTCCGCCGAATTCAACTTCAATTTCGATTTGGCCAGGCCCGCCTACCTCATGATGGTGGTATTTGACCGGAATACTATTAGCCTCCATCAACAGGCATATACGAGAGCGTAGATCGTAGAGGATATCATGGGGTGGAGTAATATGATAGCCGCCTTTTAGAGGAATTTTGTAACCTAGGTTGTGGAATTCGCTCTCTCCACTGTTCCAAATAGCCTGCTCAGCATCGATGGAGAAACCGCTTTGGTGTGGCAAGCACTGGTAATTTATATGGTCAAAAACGTGAAACTCAAATTCGGGGCTGATCCGAAATTCGTCGGCTATTTGGGTATCCTGCATATATTTTTCAGCCTTATTGGCAATGGTGCGTGGATATTGGTCAAACTGATAATTATGAGGCTCAGCAATGACATACACATCGCCAATCATACTGAGGGTGGGAACTTCGGTAAAGGGATCATGGACAGCAGTGGTAACATCGGGTACAAAAACCATGTCGCTTTTCTCAACAGGTGCGTAGCCATAATTAGATCCATCAAAACCTATTCCATATTTCAGGGTGTCTAGGTTGAACCGTTTAGCCGGTATGGTCAAATGACGCCATCTACCTAGCAGGTCGACCATCTTAAAATCAATCATCTCGATCTTTTCACGTTGGCAATACTGAATCACTTCATCATGAGTCTTAAACAACTGTCTGATCTCCTTTGTCTTATACAAATACGTGCAAATTATAGCAGATGCAGCCCATGGGGTAAAGTATTTTGGATCATGTAGTGCTAGCGGGCGTGGAATAAAATTCTAATGGTTTAAGGTTATATCCCTAATTTGTTTCTAATAATAATGTAGTACTTTAGGCCGGTAGGCCAGGAGTAAAAACGCTCCGGGGGTGAGAACAATCAGTAACAAACGTTGGATCGCCTTAACCATAACAATCCTACTGATACTAGGAGGATACCTAGCTTACCGACCCGCTATGGATTACTACGTAAAATCCAAGCTGGACCCACAGGTCGAGCTTTCTGCATCTACACAAAAGATGACTCAGATCAAGAGTTATCGTTATGTGCTCAAGTCGGGATTTACAGTGGATGGACGAGAGGAGGTGATTAGTGAGGTAGAAGGTGAAAAAGAGCAAGGAAATACGCACTTAAAGGGGGAGATGGTAAACACACCAGTTGATATTTACTATATTGACCGTACCATTTACAATTATGATTCTTTCTCTGAAAAGTGGCTGGTGATCGACAGTGGTACTACTAATTCGGAAGAACTCCTGATTTCAGAGTTGAATCCCTTGTCTAACTTCAGATTTAAGAGCGTATCTACAGTGGAAAAAGTAGGTTTTGAACCGGTAGATGGTACGGAGTGCCTGCTGGTAAGTTGTCAACCGTCGGTGGAGAGTCAGCTATTGGAAAGTCTCTGGGATAACTTTAAATATCAAATATGGATCGATTATAAGCAGCAGATAATCCGTAAAGCAACTCTAGAAGCCACAAACAAACAGAATCCCAATACTCGGCTGAGTATAGCTGTTGAGTTTTATGACATCGACCAGCCTATCACAATCGAACCACCGGATACTACTAAAGGAACTAATTAACCGCCGGGGCTGCTAGCCCCGGCTTTTAATATTTCTGCGGTCTTCGATAAGCCTAATAATGGCCTGTCGAAGGCTTTTTTATGGGCAATGCGTGTAGGGGCGATGCCCACATCGCTCCGCTAATACTCGGGTGACAGGCATTTTAACAGCAATATACATCATAAGGCAATTTATGCAAAGGTTCCATCTTGTGGAACCGAGCTCGGCTTAATCTCATAGAATGTATTGTATTTTCTATTATGAAGGAGTGAGAACAGGTGGATAAATTCGATGATAGAAAGAGGGAAAAAGAATTAGCGCGCGCCTACGTACCGTTCCAGCCTTATTGTGCGGTATTTCCCCTGGATGTTTCCCTGATGAAAGGAACTATTTGGACCTGTTTGGCTGATTATCCCCCCCGGGAAGATCGTAAAAAAAGGGAGGGCGACAAGTATGACCAACCACGGTGAAAAAATGAGCCGGGGAAAACTTCTCCGGGCTATTCAGGAATACGAGTTTGCAGCGATCGAATTAAATCTTTACCTGGACAATTTTCCGCGCTGTAAGGATGCCCTGGAAGATTACAACTATATAACCAGGGAACTAAACAGGTTAAAAGACGAATATAATAAATGCTTTGGGCCCTTGAGGAATTTTGGCGAAGATATGAGCGATTACCCTTGGCAATGGGTGGATGAACCCTGGCCATGGGAACGAGGCTATTAAGGGGGGAAAAACATGTGGATTTATGAAAAGAAGTTAGAATACCCGGTAAATATCCGCAGTAAAGATCTGAAAATGGCCAAAGCACTATTCTCCCAGTACGGCGGACCCGACGGAGAATTGAGCGCTTCTCTGCGCTATCTGACCCAGAGATATGCTATGCCTACCGGAAAGACCAAAGCACTGCTGACAGATATCGGTACTGAGGAATTAGCTCATGTAGAAATGCTAGCCACTATGATTTATCAGATGACCAAGGATGCATCTCCAGAAGAACTCAAGGAAGCTGGACTGGGAGGATACTATGCTCAGAATGGCAAAGATCTGTATTGGGTAGATGCGGAAGGAGTTCCCTGGACAGCAGCCTATGTCAGAGCCGTAGGAGATCCGGTGGCAGATTTGATGGAAGATATGGCAGCGGAACAAAAAGCCCGAGCCGTTTACGAGCATTTGCTCAGTATGACCCGGGAACCTGATATCATCGCACCACTGAGATTCTTGTGGCAAAGAGAAGTTGTTCATTTCCAGCGTTTTGGCGAAGCATTACAGCATATTTATGACTACCTGGACAGTCGGCACACCTTTCATATGGGGGAAGAATTTCCCTTGTAAATTTTCCAGCAACCACAAATATGAGGGAGAAAGATATAGGAGGAGTTTATAGGACTCCTCCTCAGACCGTCAAAAAAGGCTAATAGCTGCGTTAACTCGGGCAACCCGTTCAATCGACGTACCTTAAGTACGCCTCAATCACGGGCTTCCCAGTTGCCTTGCTCTTATCCTTTTTTGCTCGCTCTGGCAGGGTGTCGACTTTTTCGACACCCTGAGGAGGAGTTTATAGGACTCCTCCTGCGCTGATTTCTGGTGAAAAGATTTCCCTGACTACATTAATTGCGTCGTAGTTTGGTTGTTGTTATAATCCAATTTATAGAGGAGGGATCTGTTTGAATCTGGAACAAGTAGATATCCTGTATGATCGGGATGTAATTATGGCCAGAGTGAAAGAAATAGCTCAGGAAATAACCCGCGATTATCAAGGTAAAAGTCTGTTGGTGGTAGGCATATTGAAAGGTGCTTTCGTTTTTATGGCTGATCTGGTCAGAGAAATTGACCTGCCCTTGGAGATAGACTTTATGGATGTCTCCAGCTATGGGGCTTCGACGGTTTCCTCCGGTGAAGTGCGTATTGTGAAAGATCTGGACTACTCCATCCACGATAAAGATGTATTGATAGTCGAAGATATAGTAGATACCGGGCTCACCCTGTATTACATAAAAGAAATTTTGGCTAAACGCAGCCCCTGCAGTATAAAGATTTGCTCTTTATTGGACAAACCTTCCCGACGCAAAGCCCATATCCCCCTAGAATATGTGGGGTTTGCGATTCCCGATAAGTTCGTAGTTGGTTATGGCCTGGATTATGCTGAACAGTATCGGCATTACCCAGCGGTATGTGTGCTGAAACCATCAGTATATGAGAAATAGAGGTGTCACAATGGAGAAAGAGACCATACTGGTTCTGGACTTTGGTGGCCAATACAATCAATTGATCGCCCGCCGGGTACGAGAGCTGTCAGTTTACACCGAAATGGTTCCCTTTGATATCAGTTATGAAAAAATCCAAGCCCACCAGCCCCTGGGAATAATCCTGTCCGGGGGCCCTGCTAGTGTACACGAGGAAGGTGCTCCTCAGTGTGATCCTCGTATTTTCCACATGGGCATACCAGTGCTGGGGATCTGCTATGGGATGCAGCTTATTGCCCATCACATGGGAGGAGAGGTCAGACCCAGTCCGCTGCGGGAATATGGCCGTGCTACCTTGCATGTAAGGCAGGATACCCCGCTCTTTGCTGGATTGGAGAAGGATCTGCAGGTGTGGATGAGCCATGGCGATGTTATTCACAGTCTGCCAGAGGGTTTTGAAGTCACAGC
>ENA-UOXR01000894-UOXR01000894.1-bioreactor-metagenome-genome-assembly--contig:-NODE-894-length-33651-cov-166.079057_pt1 | contig 33651 bp, 32 predicted proteins | sample MGYA00238164_ERZ764825 | MGnify/ENA primary metagenome ERZ764825 (study PRJEB28920, sample SAMN05720171) | bioreactor metagenome | isolation source: Anaerobic biogas reactor | place: USA:Washington... | reverse complement strand
AGATTGGCTTCTAGTGCATAGTTACTGTTGATAACACAAAGTTCTAAGTCTTCCAGTGCACGGGGGAGCATGGCAGCATCCATCATGGTGATCTTAATTTTCTTAGGGTTTTCAATTATATCCTGCTCAGTTGCCTGTACACCGACTCCTTCAGTCAATGTAATCAAGCCGGCGCTTTCCAGAACCATCAGGGCGCGACCGCCGTTGGTGGCGTCATTGGGAATCCCTACCGCAGCACCTTCACTGAGTTCATTTACATCAGTCAAAGTTTTTGAATAAACGCCCATGGGCTCATTATGGATCTTGGCGATCCATTTTAGATCAGCATTGTTTTGACTGTTATAATCATCCAGATAGGGAATATGTTGAAAGAAATTGGCATCGATCTCGCCATCTTTCAAAGACGGATTAAGTAGTACATAATCAGTAAACTCTTTGATTTCCAGTTCCACGCCGTCCGCTTCCAGAACTGGTTTGACCACTTCTAAAATCTCAGCATGAGGTTTGGCAGTGGCACCCACCACCAGCTTTTCAGTCTGATCAGCTGGCCCGGGCGTCTGACCTTGGTCATTGCCGGTGTCGCCTGAACAACCAACTAAAGCCGCTGTCATCAACACTAGACTGAGAACCAGTACGATAAGCTTTTTCATTCATTTACCTCCTTCGATTAACCGCTCTCGCTGCCAGGGTATCTCCAAGTACCTGAACACCCTGAACCATGATTACCAGAATAACGACCGTAATTAATAGAATTAAAGTCTGGTAACGTTGGTAGCCATAATAGTAGGCAAGAGTACCCAATCCACCTCCTCCCACTATACCGGCCATAGCCGAATAACTAACCAAGTTAATGGTGGTTATTGCTACCCCCAGGATAAGACTAGGACTGGCTTCAGGGAGTAATACCTTAGTTATGATCTGCCAGGCATTGGCCCCCATAGACAATGCCGCTTCGATCAGACCCCAATCTATTTCCTTCAAACTGGTCTCTACCAGTCGAGCTACAAAAGGAACTGCCGCTAAAGTCAGTGGAACCATGGAGGCCACTGTGCCGATAAAACCTCCCACTATGAGTTTAGTTAAAGGTATTACCAGGATAAGAAAAATGATAAAAGGAATAGAACGAAAAACGTTGACAATGACACCGAGGATACTATTCAAAGGAATGTTTTCCAGAATATGACCTTTCTCAGTGATAACCAGGATCACTCCTAAAGGAAGACCCATTACATAGGCCAGAGCGGTGGAAATGATAACCATGTAAATAGTTTCCCAGGTGGCTAGAGATACTTTTTCTATCAACCAGGAAAAATCCACTGATGCGGCTCCAACCAAGGAGGGCAGGTTGAGTAGGGCAATGGCATCAAACATTCTTCAACACCTCGATTTCCAAGCCACGTTCCCGTAGGTAAGCCATAGCTTCATCCAAAAGTGAAGCCTCCCCAATAAGCTCCAGAACCAAATTGCCAAAGGGGGTATCTTTGACTCGATCAATGTTCCCGTAGAGAATATTCACATCGATATCATAACGCCGAATCATCGAGGATATAATTGGCTGTCCGGCCGAACTGCCAATGAAGGAAACCCGGATCAGGCGCGTAGGGTGTCGTTGCGGATCTATTTTAGCAAGTGTCAGATCCTCGGGTATGTCGTTCTTAACTACTGCATTTATAAAGCTATGGGAAGTTGGAGTAGCAGGATTGGTAAATACCGATAACACATCGCCGATTTCTACGATGCGAGAGTTGTCAATTACTGCCACCCGGTCGCAAACCTGCTTGATAACGTTCATATCGTGAGTAATCAGTAAGATAGTCAGGTTTAACTGACGGTTGATGTCCTTTAAAAGCTTGAGAATAGAACTGGTGGTTTGTGGATCCAAGGCGGAGGTCGCCTCATCTGATAGCAGAACTTTGGGATTGTTAGCTAGTGCCCGGGCAATACCTACCCTCTGCTTTTGGCCGCCGCTGAGCTGTCCTGGGTAAACTCCAGCTTTATCAGTCAGACCTACCAGATCCAATAATTCGTTTACTCTGCTTTTAGCCTGAGCAGATGGTACCCCGGCGATCTCCAGGGGGAACAAAATATTGTCAAACACCGTACGTGAGGACAAGAGGTTAAAATGCTGAAATATCATACCTATTTTTTGACGGGCGCAGCGTAAATCGCGTTTGTCCAGAGAAGTGATCTGTTGACCATCCACATAGATCGATCCCTGAGTAGGTTTTTCCAACATATTAATACAGCGAATCAAGGTACTTTTGCCAGCTCCACTTAGCCCGATGATCCCAAAAATCTCGCCTTTATTTATTGATAAAGTGACATCATCGAGAGCCAGGACCTGGTGACTGGGAGTTTCAAAAATTTTGGTCAGGTGTTCGATTTGGATCAAGGCCCCGTCCTCCTTCATTGCAAAAATAAATGCCTCCTGGTGCTTAGCCGAAGAGGCAAGATAGTTATTATATATCTTGCTCTTATCTGCCAGATATGCCATCTGCAGGAATTGGCACCATACCCGCTGGGCGGTTGCCGGGCTTCATCGGGCCAGTCCCTCAGCCACTCTTGATAAGAGTATGAACACTATAACATTACTACTAAGTGTAGCACCTGGTCGGGTTAACAGTCAATACAAATGACCTGTCCTATTTTGCAATAAGAGGGTCATTCTGCAGGACGATCCGCACTATTTTCCCTTGCCGCACTTGAAAAACAATGCAGCGGCGGTTGTCGTCACCATATACTGCATCAAAATCCTCGGTATTGCCGTTATCAACCCAGGCATATTGTGTTCCATACTGGGCAATGGCTGTGTCAAAAGAATCTCCCACTCGTACGCCACGAAAAGTCGGCAAATCAGGATTTTCTATATGAGCCCTGTGTAAAATATTTTCATCTTCAGTAAATGTAAATAGAATATTATCTTCATTTAAGCTGAAAATCGTACTGAGGCCTAGCATATATCCATGAGGATAGTGATCCATAACCGTCTCTCCTGGAGTAGAGCCAAGCTCCACCAGATGACTTCGCCATTCCAGCTGGAAGTCCTGGTCATCCAAGACAGCAAATTGATCTGGATAATGGACGTTAAGCATATCCCGGCTACCAGCCACTGAAAGTCCCAGGCAGAACACCACCACAATTATTACTGTAATAACAATGATTTCACGTCGATTTCGCTGAAACATAATCCCCCTACCTTGCCAACCGTCTGTTGAACGGTATTTTCCATACTATTATACTACAAAGGGATGACAAACCAACGGCTAATGGGTGAAAGATTCTGCGCTGGATTATTCGGGAATGCATAAGGAGAGACATTATCCCTGATCAATAACAAATGAACCAGCAGCCCGCTTGACAAGCTTTTGATCCGTATACTATAATGAATCTTGCTGATGGCAAATGAGCTTTATGCGGTAGTGGCGGAATCGGCAGACGCGCTAGATTCAGGTTCTAGTCTGTGCAAGCAGGTGGAGGTTCAAGTCCTCTCTACCGCACCATATATGATTGTAAAGGAGTCTACCAAGGCTCCTTTATTTTGTTTCTGTGTTTTTTACGGCCTGTTAGCAGGGCGCACTGCTGTATAACCAGACAACAATCTACATTTTGCTGAGAATAGAATGAAAAACAAAAAATATGCTAGCTCCAATAAGTAGGCTAAGTACGACCAAGAATAGGGCGGCCCGATTGGATAAAAGCTGCTTAAACCAGTTCATTACTATTCAACCTCTCCGTATATAATGAAGCCCGTCTCTGCCAATATGACTTTTAGGTGAGTATTCAACAAGCATCATGTCATTCTGAGGCGTAGCCGGAGAATCTTACTGGTAGCCGGGGAAAGATCCTTCGGTCGTCCCTCCCTCAGGAGGCCCATAACAAACCCGGGTTTTTCAGTGATCTCAAATGCTCTAGGGATCACAAATAGTACAAGGATCATAACCCGAGGCAATTGCCTCATCGCGATGAATAAAATACTCACGGTTTTCGTAGCGGATTTTTTTGACCGAGCTGCAATCAGGTCGATGAAAACGCGTTCCCTGTATACTGGCAATAAATTGAGGTGTAACCTCTTCAATAACACTTTGATCCGTAGCCTCGTTGGGCCTTTCTTGGTCGGTGTTTTCCAAAGATATGGGTTGTTGCACATAAGGTAAAAACGGATCTGCCTGGGGAGATAAGGGGGCCGTTACAATAGGAGACCCTGCTGTCGCCTCAGTGGCTTGCTGTCCGATTAGGTCACCGTGGAGAATACCAAAGGCCTGCATAGCTTTTGAAAGGTGGTAGACAATGAGAACTAACAGCACTATACATATGCCCGACAGCATCCAATTTAACATTTTTTTGCCCCCCGATAGATCTATAATTTCAAGCCCATATGATAGGCTAAGTAATACACACCTGGGCGGAAACACTGACGCTCAGCCATGCCTTCGATGGAAAAACCCATGGACTGATAAAGATGGATAGCACGGTGATTATCAGTGCGAACTTTCAAATGAATTTTTCGTACATTGTTTTGAGTAGCCCATTCCAGCATTGTACCCATCATAATACGTGCCAGACCGCATCCCCAGAATTCCTCCACTACCGATATACCAAATTCGCCGTGGTGACGGAAAAACGGCCAGCGACCGCACTCAAAATTCAAGGTGGCCAAAATACGGTTATCATCAGTAGCCAGTAAAAATAAGCTGTCGGTTCTTTTGGATGCCTGCTCCAAATACTGCCTGGCTTGATCTGTGTCCATGGTGATCTGCTCAGATGAGAAAGCCAAGAAGTCGGTTTCATCCCCTACCTGTTTGAGGTAATCCAACCAGGCGGATGCATCTTCGTCAACAATTGGGCGAATCGTCACAGCCCTGTCTTTTATAAATACCGTAAATGGTTGCAAAATTATCTCCCCTGAAGGTAATGATACAGTGGTGGAGGGAAAATATATTTAAGGATATACTATTAATATATCATGAGCAATTGTTGTATCCAGACTAACATAAAAGGAGGGTTCTATGAATAAAATTGACGTCCAATTCCAGAAGTTAGTTGACTGGGCGCAGTTGCCGGCATACGAGACAACCGGTGCGGCTGGATGTGACCTTTCTCTGGCGTTAAGAGAAGAAATAGTGCTTTATCCCCATGAGGTACAGAATATTTCTACCGGATTTGCCATGCGTATTCCTGATGGATATGAAGCCCAGATACGCAGTCGGGCTGGTATGGCGCGCAAGGGGATTATTGTGGCTAATGCTCCCGGTACTATTGATGCTGACCACCTAGGAGAGGTAAAAGTGCTGCTTGTTAACATAGGTAACAAACCCATTAAAGTTGTCCCCGGCCAGAAAGTAGCTCAGATGGTTTTTAGCCCGGTCGTCAAGGCTCAGTTTCATGAAGCTTAAGAATCAACAAATAGTTGAATGTCTACATAAATAAGGACTTGAACCATTTATCTACCCTAATCACAGCAGTTTTATTTAATAGGAGGGACAAATTTGAAGAAGTTAACTCTTAAGGCTGAGGATACAGTACTTCTAGTAATTGATCTTCAAGAAAAGCTGATGAAAGCTATGAAAGACCGAGAGCGAGTATATAAGAATACCGCGCTGCTGTTGGAAACTGCAAAACAGTTTGATATCCCGGTGATTGTTACTGAGCAGTATCCTCGTGGTTTAGGCAAGACAGTTCCTGAGGTGGCTGAACATCTGGCTGAGCACTCTTGTGTAGAAAAGACCAGTTTTTCTGCTTGCACTCCGGATTTTAATAGTGTACTCGGTGATACCAAACGTCGCAGTGTTATTGTTACCGGCAGTGAAACCCATATCTGCGTGTTCCAGACCGTTCGCGATTTGGTGGAGGATGGCTTTCAGGTCTATGTGCCCAGGGATGCTGTTTGTTCACGTACCGATGAAAACTACGAAAATGCCCTGGAATTGATGAGATTAGCTGGGGCAGTGGTGACAAACACTGAAACAGTTGTCTTTGACCTTCTTAAGCAGTCAGGAACCCCACAGTTTAAGGCGATATCTCCATTAGTGAAGTAGTTCAAGCATGCTGTTTTGGAAAAAGCCTGTTGCATAATAGGAGTTTTATTTGACAAATTAATAAAGTGACCCTATACTTTATCTTTGGGCGCCAAAATCGGCCCCCAAAAGTGAGTATGGACAGTAGATGCGGCATTCTGGTAATGCCGTTTCTATATTTCAAAAGGTATTTAGTCTAATTTGGGAGTGAAGTTATAATGTTAGAGAAACTGCGTAATATTGGTATCATAGCTCATATTGATGCAGGGAAGACCACTACTACCGAGCGCATTCTCTTTTATACGGGTTTGACCCACAAAATAGGAGAGACCCATGATGGGGAAAGTGTGATGGATTACCTTCCTTATGAAAAGGAAAGAGGCATCACTGTGGAATCTGCAGCTACCCGCTGTGTATGGAGAGACCATGCCATTAACATAATCGATACGCCCGGGCACGTTGATTTTACAGCTGAGGTGGAAAGAAGCTTACGAATTCTGGACGGGGTTGTGGTGATATTTTGTGCTAAAGGTGGAGTGGAGCCGCAGTCTGAGACAGTATGGCGGCAGGCGGACAAATACCATACCCCGCGTATTGCCTATATTAATAAGATGGATGCCGTCGGAGCAGATTATGTCAGAGTAGTTGAACAGATAAAAGTACGATTGGGAGCTCATCCGGTGATTATGACTTTACCGGTGGTGGAGAATGATACTCTGGCTGGGGTAATCGACTTGATCAAAATGGTCTACATTACTTTCGGAGGGCGGCTGGGCAATGACGTTCAGGAACAGGAGATCCCTGAACAATACAAGCAGGAAGCCGAGCACAACCGACAGCTTATGATAGAAAGCATTGCTGAACTGGACGAAGCCCTACTAGAACCATATTTAAACAATGAGACGATCAGTGAGGGCGAGATAGTTGCGGCAGTCCATCGCCAAACAGTGGCCAATAATATGGTGCCGGTTATTTGTGGAAGCTCTTACCGTAATATTGGTGTACAGACTCTTCTTGATGCTATAGTTGATTATTTACCGTCACCGCTGGAAGGGGAAAACCCAACAGCCACATATCTGGGCAGCGAAGAAATGGTGGAAGTAGCGCCCGATGCCAATAAGCGGTTTGCCGCATTAGTGTTTAAGATCGTCAGTGATCGCCATGTTGGTAAATTGGCGTTTGCTCGCATTTATTCAGGTACCTGCAAGGCAGGTAGCTATGTCTTCAACAGCAGCAAAGGTAAGAAAGAACGTATTGGGCGTTTAATGAAAATGCATGCTAATCATCGCGAGGAAGTGGAATCCGTTCAAGCCGGTGATATAGTAGCAATCATCGGATTAAAGGATATAGGAACCGGAGACACCATCTGCGACGAGGATTTCCAGGTAATTTTGGAGTCTATCAGTTTTCCGCAACCTGTAATTCAAATTGCTATTGAACCCAAGACCCAATCTGACCAAGCCAAACTGGGTGAAGCCCTTAATAGGATCTCCACCGAGGATCCTACCTTTAAGGTGGCTTATAATCGTGATACCGGACAGACTCTAATTGCCGGTATGGGTGAATTGCATTTGGAAATAGTATCTGAACGGCTAAGCCGTGAATTTGGGATCGACTTTAACATAGGGGAGCCCCAGGTAGCTTATAAGGAAACCATTTCCCAGCGAGCCGATCATGTTACCCGCTTTGTAAAACAGACGGGCGGGAAAGGGCAGTTTGCCCATGTAGTACTGCGCCTGGAGCCTAGTGAAGGATTTGAGTTTTCCAGCCAGGTGGTGGGCGGCAATGTGCCCCGAGAATATATTCCGGCAGTAGAGGCTGGAGTACGTCAGGCCTTGGAGGAAGGGGTCATAAAAGGTTATCCGGTGGTTAATGTGAAAGCTACCTTATTGGATGGTTCCTATCATGAAGTGGATTCATCGGAAATGGCTTTCCGAACTGCAGCAATTTTAGCTACCCGGGAGTGCCTGAAAAAAGCCGGTTCTTACCTGCTTGAACCCATTATGAAATTGGAGATCACTTCACCGGAGGAGTTCACCGGCAATATTATCAATAACATCAGCAACCGACGGGGACGATTGGAATCCATGTCCATGGAAAACAACACCCAGATAATTAGAGGCAGTGTCCCCCTGGCGGAATTGTTTGGCTACTCCACCACTCTTCGTTCCTTGACCCAGGGTAGAGCAGGATTTTCCATGGAGTTTTCCCACTATGAAAAACAGCCCGTCGCTAGCTAGAAAAGAGCTAACAAAGGCCTCTGTTCAATGAACAGAGGCCTTAATTATTGGATGTTATATTTTTTAGCAAAAGCTAGTTTTCGAATGAGATCTCATTCATCAATTCTGACAACTCTTCCGGGGTAAGTGTGCCCCCCAGGGTAACCTGATAGGTCTTACCATCGATGTCGATACTGTAATTAACCTGTTGAGTGGCTTCCGAATCGACTTCAGGAACTGATCTAAGCGCAGCTTCAGTGCTGGCTTGGCTAATCATAATCGGTTCTGGATCGAGGGCACTCTTGATAGCAATATTGATGGAGCGCCTGTTTTTATCCCTATAGTGATAAATAATAACTGAGCCATCCGTGGAGTAGCTGTTTACGGTATTGATCAACGTAAAGCTGTCTGGAACCTGGGGGCGAGTCGGTAAACTAGTAACCTTATTGGCCTGTTCAGGTGGAATGTTTATGCCCCCCTGACGACTGGATGATTGCAGTTGACTTGATTGCGAATACATAGCCGCAGGTAGACTACCAATTACGTCTCGAGTGTCGGTGTTATATGATTCATCCACCATGGCTACTTGACCTACCCCATCTTGATCAGCAAATTGACGAGCAGTTTCCACGGTTAATGGGGAAGTGTCTGCTACTTGGTAGGAATCTGCAGTTGCGTTACGCTCTGCCAATGGTTCAGTAATCTGAATGGATCTCTTCTGAGCCAATTCTTTTGTCTCTACTTGCATTTCTGTCTCGGACTCACCTAGATCCGTAATCGCTATTTGCCTTTGATCGGAAACGACCGAGGGGGTATCTGCCACTTGCGCATTCTCTTGGAACGGCATTATGTGCGGTGCCAATACCGCCACCAGCACCACCAAACCAACAGCTGAAGCCGCCATAGCAAACCGACCGGCCTTCTTAGGGCCCAACCCAGTCGCCCATTTATGGCCTCTGGATACGGCATTCCCTGAATTAGTTATTTGGTGCATAACCCGATTGGTAAAATCACCTGCTAATAAAGGCAGATCAGAGTTATCTCTTAGCACTTCGTTTTCCAGAACCGTTAATTTTACCTTATTACTGCAATTGGAACACTCTTGAAGGTGTTTATCGATTTTTTCTCGGAGAACAGGGGATAGATCATCATCACAATAATCAAACAAATATCTATCAAAAAGCTGACATTTCATGTTTCTTTAACCCCCTTTCCTCCCAATGCTTAAGCAGGACTCTGCGTAAAGCTTTTCGGGCTCGATGAATTCTCACTTCAACGTTTTCCTTGCTAACTCCAAGTATTTCAGCGATTTCTGCATTCTTCATATCCATCTGATAGCGTAGAATCAAAACCGAGCGGTATGACTCCGGCAGTTCGGAAATGGCAGCCCGAATATCCTCCATAATTTCCTTACGTTCAAACATAGCCTCAGGATCACTTTCCAGAACGGAAGGGTAGTCTTCATAAGGCTGCCCATAACTCTCATCAAAACTCAAGTGAACCACTTTCTTCTTCTTGCGTAAGTTACTTATGGCAGTGTTGACTGCGATCCGGTGGATCCAGGGACTGAACCTTTTGGTGCGATCAAATTGGTAGAGTTTATCGTACACCAGTATAAAAACTTCTTGTGTAATGTCTTCCGCCTCTTGATATTGGCCGACCAGGCGATATACTACATGAAAGATGGAGTTTTTATAACGATTGACCAGCTCTTCAAAGGCTGCCGTATCTCCACGCAAAATACGATCAGCGAGCATTTCGTCGCTTAACAAACAAACCAACTCCTCGAACGCGTTCAACTATTATACGCAAAGGGTTTTCTATAGCTTACATCAGTCAAAGAGAAAAGGGTATGGAAAAAGGTTTGCTCAGGTTTGAGGAACACTTAGATATGGTAAAATGAGGTAAACTGATTGAAAGAGTACCATCAGACAACTATGCCCAGCGAACAGGAAGGGAAGTGCAACCGATCAAAATCCTGGTAGATGCTGATGCCTGTCCAGTTAAGCATATAATAGAATCTGTAGCCCGAGCTTCCTCAGTACAGGTAATATGGGTAGCCAGTATTGAACACAATATTGTCAGTCAATATGGCCAGGTGCTGGTAGTAGACCATGCACCTGAAGCAGCCGATCTATGTATCATTAATCATACTCGGCCCCGCGATATAGTAGTTACTCAGGATATTGGATTGGCTTCCTTGGTTTTGGCTAAAGGAGCACGAGCCCTTACTCCCAACGGAAAAGTACTTGATGAAAAAAATATAGACTCCTTACTGGCTCAGCGCTACATAAATAAGAAGGCCCGGCGACAGGGTTATCGCATTGGCAAGATCGCCGCCAGAACTACCCAGGACGATCACAGATTTAAGCAGGCATTACTTGATCTGATAGGTCAAAATAATCCCGAAAATTAATGGGCATATGCCAAAATATATTGCCGCTCAGCAAGCGGATGTTTATAATAAAGTCAATGTAGGTTAAGGAAGGAGAAAATATTATGTCCGATCAATGCAAAACTTGCCCTAGCGCACAAGGATGTGCATCTGACCCAGAACATTGTGGGGTAGATCCGGAAAAGGCTTTGCTGGGTTCATTGAATAAAATTAATCACGTGCTGGTGGTCATGAGTGGCAAAGGTGGCGTAGGAAAATCCTCAGTTACCGCTCTTATTGCTGCTACCCTAGCAAAACAGGGAAAAAGAGTAGGTGTTCTCGACGCCGACATAACCGGCCCCAGTCAACCGAAAGCATTTGGACTAAAAGATGTTGCCTTAAAAGCTAGTGAATTTGGCATTATTCCTCCGGTAACCGAGTTAGGTATAAAAATTATGTCCATCAACTTCTTTCTCCCCCAGGAAGACGATCCAGTGATATGGAGAGGGCCTTTGCTGGCCGGAGCTGTTAATCAGTTCTGGGGAGAGACTGACTGGCGGGAACTGGATTATTTGATTGTAGACCTGCCTCCTGGAACTGGAGATGTACCTTTGACAGTGCTCCAATCTCTGCCAGTTACCGGCATAATACTAGTCTCATCACCACAGGATCTGGCCTTCATGGTGGTTAAAAAGACCATGAAAATGACCCGGAAATTAGATATTCCTATCATTGGGTTGGTTGAGAACATGAGTTACGCTATCTGCAATCACTGTGGCGAGAAACTGGAGATATTCGGTAAGAGTCAGGGTGAAAAGATTGCTAACGAAAGTGGTATTCAGTTTTTGGGACAGTTGCCCTGGGACGCTGACCTCAACCACCTGGTGGATCAAGGACGTATTGAAGAATATGATTCTCCTGCCGCTCAGGAGATGGTCGGAAGGATTAGTCAGATTTTAGCTCAGGCTTAGTATTAGGATCAAATGCTCCCACCCCAGAGTGCTTAACAAACGAGGAAGTTTTAGTGACAGTGGACTATGGTGCATAGAATTTCTAGAGTTTTTCTGTAATTAGCATATTAAATGACATTCTCGAGCGAGTTTTGTGTATAATTTAGATATATAACCAAAATAGTATTCTATTAACTACACCATAAATACAAAGGAGGGGGTTTTCAATGGGCATGAAACTATTTTTAGAGCTGAAAAACCTATTTGCTGATCTGGCTTCAACTCTGATACTTGGTAAAACTAAAGATGCCGCCCATTTGGCCCTTATTCTATCGGAAAAGAGTAAGGCTCTGGCAGAGGAGCTGGCAAAATAGCACATAGGGAGTTACCGCTGCAATCATGCAGCGGTTATTTTTTTATATGGAGCTTTTTTGGATAAACTAAACTGAACAAGGTGGTGTATCAAGCAATGAATGTTTCTTTGGCTGCACATTTATCTAAAGTAAACCAACCGGTGCCATCAAAAAAACTTATTACAGTATCCTGTCTGGGGGATTCAATCACAGCGGGAAGTTTTAATTATCCCCATTCTAGCTCCATTTGGTATCCCACCTACGCCAATCACCTCTTGGCGAGAGATTCTACCGTAACGAGAACTTGCGGCGACAACCGATTTATATCTGACCAAGCGGCACTGAGTCCGGGAAGTTCATTGTCCAGGTCAGAATTTACTTTAGCAGCAAGCTCCGCCACTCCATACTCCAAGGTAGAAATGAGCCATAGGGGATTATTGCCTGTTGATGAAGGTCTTTACCTGCTCCAAGGGGAACTTATAGGCAATTTGAGTATCGGAGCTCATTTGGCCGTGGGTGTCTATGGAGTTGACCATGATGATCAAATCGTTGAGGATAGTTGGCAATTTGCGGGAAGTTATGAGGTGGATAGACTTGGCTATGCCAAAGTGAGTTATACATTTTCGCCCCGCTTTATAGCCTCATTAGACCCAACCATAGTCAAAGTAGGAATTGGTGGATTACTGGAAAGCGAAGGGCAGATCAGCATGGGCCAGCTACGCAATATTCAATTATCTGCATTAAGTAGCGGCATAGCCATTCACAATCAAGGTGTTAGCTACACCTCAGTAGCTGAGGGCTTGGCTACTATTGGTAAAGTTATCCGGTGGCAACCCGATGTGTGCATCGTAGCTTATGGCACCAATGATATCCGCAATGGTGTTTCTTGGGAAGATTATTGTACCGACTTAGTGCAGTTAGTAAACACCCTAAGAGAACACAGGATATTTCCTATTATAGCCACCCTGCCGCCCCTGGGGAAAGACCAGGTAAATTATGATCAAGTTCCAGCATGGAATGAGTTGATAACCGCGAAAGCTAATGAACTTGGAATCGGTCTATGGGATCGCTGGCAGGCTTTTTATAAGGGCGACCTATCATTTATAGAAGACGGTCGTCATCCTACCCGGAAAGGTTATCTGAGGCTGGGGGAAGACTTGGTGCGTTTTTTATCTGAAGCAATGCTAAGATGATTACTGCGTTGCCGTTCTGCCGTTTGCTTTTCTTCTTAGTTTCCACGATGACTTTGGAGAGGGCTCGTTCCGACTCAAATGTGGGACACACTGATCGAAAGTCAGATAGGTTGTTGGAGTCCTTGTAATATATTATGGCATCGGTTTGGCATCGGTTATAAAAAACAGGGGAGAAGTCTAATAACTTCTCCCCTTTGTATTTGCCTATATATTGGGATTTTCAATGGTGGGCCATGAAGGAATCGAACCTTCAACCTTCTGATTAAGAGTCAGCTGCTCTGCCTAATTGAGCTAATGGCCCATGTAATTGCCGCAATTGATATTATAAAGGCTGTCATTATAGAAATCAAGGCGAAAAATTGACAAAATGAGTTCGGATAAGCAGCAGTAGACCATGACGATGTCTAGCAGTAAAGGGTTTTTGCACCCTTAGCCTTTGGTGAAATAAACCGCTTTGTATGATGTTTGCTCATTTCACATATGATACTATGAAGTTAACCAGCATGACTTAGAATTACGTAAATAAGGAGGATTATAATATGAAAATGATTGAAAAAGTTTTGTATTTGGGTCTGGGTATGTTCAGCGTAACTCGGGACAGGATAGAGAAGATAGTCGATGAGCTTATGGAAAAAGGAGAAATCAGTCGGGAAGAGGCTGGGGAGGTCGTAGAGAACCTCATAAAAAGGGGTGAAGAAGAGAGAAAAGCCATTCGCAAGTTGGTACAGGAAGAAATGGGTGGCTGGAAAAAGGATTTCTCCACCTCAACTCAATCAGAATTGGAAGAGCTTAAGGCACGCATCAGTGAACTGGAAAAGCGATTTGAGCAATCATAGTATGGCAGTTTTCCAAATGACGGAGGTACGCCTATGTTAGGTAAAAGGTTAAGCCACGTCAACCATCTGCCGCGCTATCGTGAGGTAGTTAATGTCCTGATGAAGCATGGGTTTGGCTTCATATTTGATCGCTTTACTTTACGAAAGTTCAAGTATGGCAAGACCAAATCCAATCAGCAGGTAGATTTTCGATCACCGTCTGCAGCCAGACATTTGAGAGAGGCTTTTGAAGAGTTGGGGGCTGCCTTTGTTAAACTAGGGCAACTGCTCAGCGTAAGGCCTGATTTGCTCGCTCCAGCCTATATTGAGGAGTTCGAAAAATTACAGGACGGGGTAGCACCGTTTCCTTATGAACAAGTGGAGCAGCTGTGCCTGGAAGAAGGAATCCTAATTGATGACCTGTTCGCCAGTTTTGACCGAGAACCTATAGCAGCGGCATCCATGGGACAAGTTCATGAAGCTTACCTAAAAACCGGTGAGCACGTAGTAGTTAAGGTTCAACGTCCTAACATTGAGGCGCAGGTAAGAACTGACTTGGCAATAATGATGGAACTGGCTCAGTTACTAGAAAAGCGCACCAAGTGGGGGCGTCTTTATAAGGTGAGCGAAATAGTGGCTGAACTTAGTCAGGCCATTATCAATGAATTGGATTTTCACAAAGAAGCGCGTAATGCTGCCAATTTTTATAAGTTATATCGCAACGACCCTACGGTTCGTATTCCCAAGATCCATTGGGACTATTCTACTCAACGGGTTTTAGTCATGGAGTATGTTGGTGGCATTAAAATATCTAATCTGGCTGAATTGAAAAGAGCCAACTACGATAGCAGACTTATAGCGTCACGTTTGATTGAAGCACTCTTTAAACAGGTTTACGATAATAGCGTTTTCCATGCTGATCCTCATCCGGGCAATATAGCTATTGGTGAGGGCGAGGTAATTGTCTTCTACGACTTTGGACAGGTTGGAGTGGTGGAGCACCAGGCTCGGGAAAAATATGTTGCCTTACTGATAGGCATGATGCGTTACGATACGGATGCGGTCACCCGGGCTATCTTGGATATTGGTATCAGCCATCAAAAAATAAACAAAGAGGAGCTCCGCAAAGATGTAAGTACTCTGCAGCACAAGTATTATGGAAAGCCTCTGGCCCAGATCGATATTATGGAAGCCTTGCATGAGTTAATGGATATATCGGTGAAATACCAAATGCGTTTGCCGGCTGAGGTATCTTTGCTAAGTAAAATGCTTATGACCGTGGAGACCCTGGTGACCCAATTAGATCCCGAGATAAGTCTGGTTGATTTGGCCGAGCCTTATGGACGCAAGGTGCTGGCTAAAAAAATGTCTCCTGACCAGATTAAACAAATGGTAACTGCTATGCTAGGGGACTACGCTAACCTCACCCGTTCTTTCCCCGGACAATTGGATACCATCATGAAGATGCTGACTGAAGGGGATCTTAAAATCAAGATGGAGCATGCCAATCTGCGTCGCTTGTCTTCCAAAATCGATGTTCTGTCTAACCGGCTCTCTCTCGCGATTATTTTGGCTAGCATAATCATCGGTTCCTCGTTGGTAGCTGATACCAGTACCAGCAGCTTATTTGGTAGGATTCCCTTAGCCGAAGCGGGATTCGTAACTGCACTGATTCTCGGCCTTTTCCTGGTTTATTCCATTATCCGCAGTGGTCGTTACTGAGCACAGGTCTAAGTGACATTATCCCCCAATATATATGTTACAGAACCGAGAAGGGGGGAGACCGCATGTCATATAAGCCGATCAGACTTGCATCTGTGGTTTTTCTAATACTGGGGTTTCTGCTGGTTGAGTCCGCAATAGCTCAGACAGAGTCTAGTGGACAGTCGGCAGTTTCATCGGATATCTCCATCGAGCAGGTGTTTGTGATAAGTGTAGATGGGCTGAACTACGAAGGTTTTATAAGTGCCTATACGCCCAATATGGATTATCTGGGCAGCGAGGGCGTAATTGACAAGAAAAGCAGGTCGTTTACGGTTAACTCCATCGAAGCCTCAGAAGCATGTCTTCTTACCGGAAGTTTTCCTGAAGAGCACAAGTTTATAAGTGCTGGTGACAGGCTGGAAGCTGAATCACTGTTGGAGCAGGTTAAAAAGTCAGATCGTAAGGTCTTGATGGTAGATGCTTCCGGGGGCAAGTTGGAAATGCTATCGGCAGGAACATACATCAAAGTGGATGCCAAGCAGAATGACCGTCAGGCATTTCAGACAGCTATTGAACAATACAATGCGGAGCATCCCTATTTTACTTACATTTATTCTAATGATTGCCTGGATGCCTTGCTGTCACTTAACCAGAAGAACTATTACCAGTCTATTACTAAGGTGGATCAGTATATTGGAGAACTGTTGGATGATCTGCGTAAACATGACCAGTTAGATAAAACCCTTATTGTTATTACTTCTCCGCGCAGTTCCTCCACCAGTAATTTCTCGCCCCTGATCATGCGAGGTCCGGGCTGTAAGTCGGGGGTAATAATGACCGATACCATGTTGATCGATGTATTTCCCACCTTATCATATTTGCTGGGTATTAAAACCCAGTTTAACGTTCGGGGGATTCCTCTTTATGAAGCTATAGCAGTTGAGCCCCGCGACCAGATATCAGTTCTTCATATGTGGATCAACAGCCTGAAGAAGGAGCGTATTATTACCTGGAACCGTTACTTTCAGTCCCAGGAGGAATTATACCACACCATTAAACAGCTGATGGCAGTACAGGAAGAACGCGAGAATATATTCCAATATGCCGGACAAAGGGAAGGAACTATTGATAAGTTGCAGAATAAAATCCAGCTGCAACGCTGGATAGGGGGTGGGATATTTTTGCTGATGGCAGCAGGATATCTGGTGGAGTATAGGTGGTTGAAGAGGAAATTCCTGTTGTTCCGTTAGGCTTGCTTTTCAAGACCCTGTAGTTTGGATAGCATTGATTCCAAAATATCAATATACAGAATGAGACGCTGGCGTTCATCTTCGGAACAAAAATGATGGGCTTCCAAATCATATTGGGCGATCAGTAGGGCGTGAAAGAGCTTTTCTCGTAAGGTCATCCGGCTGGATCTAAAATATCTATCTACCTGTTCAGCTACTTTTTGTTCTTCAAGCTTTAACCAGTGGGTTGAATTCATAGTGGACACCTCCGGATGAAAGTCTAGAGTAATAATATGCAAACTATCCAGGAATAGTTCAAAGAAATATTACCTGAGATGGCGAATTATGGCGAAGAAAAGTTTCTGAGCCAAATGTCCTTGACGGCAGACCCTGGCAATGCTAGGATATATTAAAATTAGTATAAGTGAACACGATGACCAGATGAGTAATTGTGAGAAGGTTAGCAGAGAGCCGGGGTAGGTGAAAGCCGGTGACTGGACACAGTGAAGGCCACCTGGGAGTGCTGATGTACTATGGGCAACCATACCAAATCAGACGGTACCCGCCGTTACAGGGCTCAAGTGGGCATAGCCAACTAGGGTGGTACCGCGGGAAAACTCTCGTCCCTTCATAGGGGATGAGATTTTTTGTTTTTATCATAATAAGGCTGAAGGAGGACGAACATGGAACTGGAAAAAAAGGTGCTTAGTCTCTTGGAAAGTGATGCCAAGATGAGTATCAAAACCATAGCCACCATACTCGAACAGGATGAGGAGCGCATTACTGATATACTGACAAAATTAGAGCAAGAAAAGGTCATATTAGGTTACAACGCCATCATTGATTGGGATAAGCTGGGGGTTGACGGAGTAACCGCCATGATCGATGTAAAACTGGTTCCGGAAAGGGAAGTGGGCTTCAATCGTACAGCGGAACGTATTAGCCGTTTTCCTGAAGTGCGCTGTGTTTATCTCATGAGTGGGACTTATGATCTATCAGTGACCGTCCAAGGCGAAACTATGAAAGACATTGCCTGGTTTGTTTCTCATAAACTTTCCACCATTGATCAGGTTCAGAGTACAGTCACCCACTTTGTGTTAAAGCGCTACAAGCAAGACAACTTTATATTTGAAGAACCCCAACAGGATAGAAGGCTGGTGGTCAGTCCGTGAGCGACATGAGCAAATACATTTCCCAGGTGGTTAACTCAATACCTCCTTCTGGTATACGAAAGTTTTTTGACTTAGTAATTCAGACCGAAGGAGCAATTTCTCTGGGAGTAGGGGAACCGGATTATGTTACGCCCTGGCATATCAGAGAAGAATGCTTTTATTCTCTGGAGAAAGGCTATACCATGTATACATCCAATGCCGGTCTTCTGGAGCTTCGAGAAGAGATAGCCGCCTATCAAAAGAGGAAGATTGGAGTGGAGTATTCGCCGGCTAACGAGGTACTGGTTACTATAGGGGTCAGTGAAGCCGTAGATTTAGCTTTGCGGGTATTGCTGGAACCGGGAGATGAGGTACTGGTGCCTGAACCCTGCTTTGTTTCCTATGCTCCAGGTGCCACTCTGGCTTATGGTAAACCAGTGGCGGTTCCAACTTATGACCAAGATGAATACCGCCTCAAGCCTGATGTTTTAGAGAGTTGTATAACTCCTCGCAGTAAAGTACTGATTTTGGCCTATCCCAACAATCCCACTGGTGGGATAATGACAGCTGATGATCTGCAGCCTCTGGTGGATATTATTAAGAAACATGATTTGATCGTTATATCCGATGAAATATACTGTGAACTCACTTACCAGGGCCAGCATGTTTCCATTGCATCATTTCCCGGTATGCGTGACCGTACTCTGGTGATGAACGGCTTTTCCAAGGCTTATGCTATGACTGGATGGAGAATTGGCTATGCCTGTGGGAATAAGGATCTGATCTCGGCTATGAATAAAGTGCATCAGTATACGATAATGTGTGCCCCTATCATGGGTCAAAAAGCTGCCATAGAAGCCCTGCGCAATGGGAATACCGAGATGGTCAAAATGGTGGCAGATTATAACAACCGCCGTAAAATAATTCTTAAGGGCTTTCGTGAAATAGGCCTGGACTGTTTTGAACCCCAAGGAGCATTCTATTGTTTCCCATCCATTAAGGTGTCTGGCTTGAGTAGTGAAGACTTCTGTGAACAGTTGCTAACCGAAGAACAGGTAGCTGTAGTGCCGGGTAATGCCTTTGGCACCAATGGCGAAGGTTTCATACGCTGTTGTTATGCTGCCAGTATTCCCAACATTGAGACTGCCATCGAGAGAATGGGGAATTTCCTGCGTCGACATCGACCCGCTTAAGTGGCAAAATTCGCAAAGGTTTTATGATGAAATAGAACGAAATCGTTAGAAATGCCTATTAATATTACGATAATTAACTAAAGGAATTGAAGTCGGTGGGTGGAAACCTCTTTTAGACAGCTAAAGGAGGTTTTCATGTGTTTGCTGATATAACTGCCGGGGACATTGAAATTATCAATATGCTGGATCTGCTGACTCCTTCCGGGAAAAGAGAAGTGAGAGAATACACCCGTTATATTTTGACTAAACAATACCGTCGGGAAGTAATGGTAGCCATATTCCAAAATAAACTACTGGCCAACCTCTTGCACAGTATAGTCTTTTTAGTGGAGCGTGATGACTTTGATATTGGCCCGTTACAAAAGAGAATAAGCCAGATAAAGGAACTGTATTATGCCATATTTGAACAGGTTCATAATCGCTACCTGGAAGTGGTGGATGATTTGGATAGTAACGAAGTAGTGCGCGAATTTGGACGCATCAGTTTTGAAAATCTTGAGGAAGTTTTGAAGCAAGGTAATCCCACTGTCATTCGCAGGGAAGTAATCAACTTTCAACAAGAGTACAACAAATTGGGGAAAAAGAAGGACGCCCGACAAATCGTTGCGGTATAATAGATATAATAAATAATAAAAAATCTACAATATTGTTAAACTACCGCAACTATTTGGAGGATAATACGCAATCATGAAAATCACTTTTTTGGGCGCTACTCGAACAGTAACGGGTTCTTTTTTTGTGGTAGATACCGGCAGCACGCGCTTTGCGATAGACTGTGGTCTGTTTCAGGGTCCCAAGCAAATCAAAGAACGCAATTACCAGGATTTCGGTGTTGATCCCCAGTCCATAGACTTTCTAATTCTTACCCATGCTCATATCGATCATATTGGCTTAGTTCCTAAACTTTGTAAACATGGCTTTAGCGGACCAATTTATTGCAGCAAGCCCACCCAGGAGTTGGCCAGTATTTTAATGCCTGATTCAGGGTATATCCAAGAATGTGAAGTGGAGCGCAAAAATCGCAAATACAAGCGTGCCGGTAAACCGTTGATCGAACCTATCTACACTGTGGAAGATGCGTTAGAATCACTGAAACAGTTTCGCTATTTACAGTTGGATGAGATCATAGAACTAGCTCCGACTGTTAAGGTGAGACTGCGAGATGCCGGACACATTTTAGGTTCCTGTATAGTGGAGCTATGGGCAGAAGAAAACGGACAATCCCTTAAACTTGTGTTTACAGGGGATTTGGGTAATCTTAATAAGCCTATAGTCAAAGACCCGACCATGATAGAAGATGCTGACTACGTAGTCATGGAGTCAACCTACGGGAGTCGATTCCATAAGGAACTAGGCAAACGCATAGATGAATTTAATCTTATCATCAAAGAGACCATGGCTAAAGGAGGTAATCTCATAATACCTGCTTTTGCCGTGGAACGTACTCAGGACATCCTCTATGACTTAAACCAACTTTACTTGCAAGGTGAACTGGATCCCAATATCGATATTTATATCGACAGTCCTCTGGCGATAGCGGCTACACAAATATTTGAAGAGCATATCGAATACTACGATCAGGAAGCCACTCAGATGTTAGATGAGGGTAACCACCCCTTGAAGCTGCCCAACTTAAAATTTACGCCATCCCAGGAAGAATCGGTTCAACTCAATAGCATAATGGGGAACAGTATCATTATTTCCGCTAGTGGTATGTGCGATGCCGGACGCATAAAGCATCACCTCAAGCACAATCTATGGCGTCCCGAGAGCACCATACTGTTCGTTGGTTTTCAGGCCGAAGGAACTCTAGGCAGACGCATTATCGAAGGGGAGAAACTGGTGACCATTCACGGTGAACAGGTGGCTGTTAAAGCAGAAATACGCACTATACAATTATACTCTTCTCATGCTGATCAGGCTGGGCTGCTGAATTGGTTGAAATGTTTCACCGTTCCTCCCAAAGGTGTATTTCTTGTCCATGGTGAGGAACAAGGCCAGCAAATTCTGGCTGAAAGTATTCGCCAAGAATTGCATTTACCCGTTTACATTCCAGACTGGATGGATCAACATGTATTGACCCCTAGTGACCGTATCCAGCCCAAGACTGAATCAAAGGGAGACGAAATCAGTAAAGCTTTGATCGCTGAGAAGATGTATCTGGATTTACGCTCCAAGCTCAATGAGTTATTTAAGCAAAATTGGACTGCTGAGAATTATGATGAATTGATCGAAAAGATGGAAAAAATATCATCAGCCCTCCGCTAACCCAACAATTGTTTAGTAGTTAAGCCGTACTTAATTGTGCGGCTTTTTGTTGATGGAAATCTCCACCAGTCAAACTTCAAACTAGACTTGAAATGATGACCTGCTCCTCTGGTGGTCGTTTATTGTCTGCAATCATAATATTTGAAATCAATTTCAATATTATTGCTCCTTGTTTGCTTCAACCTGACAGTGCTATACTTTTTATACTTCAAACCCTGGGGGAAATTTCATGCACAACTTATCTGCTTCTGTGGAAATTCTTCGTTGGGGACAAGCAAGTGTTCCCGCTGTACTATTCTGTTATGGTCGAGAACTAGACATCACTATTGAAGACATTGGTGTTTTCGCTGCTATCTTCTATACATATGAAAATTCCAAACCGCTGTATCAAAATGGAGTATCTGTGGGACAAGTTTTACAGCTGTGTCCTCTGATCAGCAAACAAAAATTGTCCAGAACACTGAATCGTCTCCATCGTCTATCACTCATAAACCTACAGAGTGAAGGCGGTAGCTTTAATGACAAACGGGTGAAACTGGAACCACTGTTCAGCAAGTTAGAGGAGTTGATTATTCGTGATCACCACTCCCTAACCGCTACTTCGGATGCCGCTGTCGACGATATGATCAACGGGTACCTACTTAAGATTGAGCAATTGGAATTGGCTCTGGAAGAAGAAAAGAACCGCAGTATTCCTGATTTATTGTCTCAATCAGATGGCAACTTCAAGAAGGTAGCCGATTTCATATCTAAAAAGACCGGTAATTTGATGAGCTTGAAAATGGCCAACGAATTAAAACGCTGGCTGGAAGAACTGGCTATGAAACCTGATTTTTTGTTATGCATGTTGGAGATGTGCTTTGAGAGGAATATCTACAATCCCCGTCATATTTCTCGCATTGCCAAAGACTTAAACGAGTATTCAATTAGCAGTGTAGAGGGTTTAGAAAACTATTTTAAGAAATTTGTGGATGACAAGTCCGCTGGTAAACTACCCCAAAACCAGTTTGATCCTGATGTTATGGAATTCGGGAAATTCACCGGCATCGATATGAATGCTGAAGCACGCAAGAATATTTATCATAAGTGGCGCTACGATTGGGGCTTTTCTCATCTGATGATCATGAAAGCCGGCGAGATAATGTGCCAACGCACCAAAAATGGTGGTCTGGAGTACATCGACAGCGTGCTTTACAACTGGATGACTAAGGAAATCAGGTTGCCGGAAGATGCTGACCGGGAGATAAAAGAACATAAGAAGCGCACGAAGACTGATAAACCAACTTACAAAAAACCAACGGAAACAACTGATTATGAAATATACGTTTCTCCAGCGCGCTTGGAAGAACTAAAAAGTAATTCATAAGTGATGTATAATAAGAATCGGGGTTAATATCCCGATTTTTTATTAGGAGGTTACTAAGCCTGTGAATCAAGCCTTTCCGCAGTCCTATTCTGAAGAAGTATTATATGACTTAGAAAGCGAGCGTCGGGTTCTCTCCTCTATGCTTCATTCTGAAGAGGCTTGTGTGGAAGCTTATCATCTTCTTACAGCGCTAGATTTCTATTCCCCCCGGCATGCTACAATTTTTGAACTGATCTCCAGTCTGTTTGAAAGAGATATCCGTCCCACCTATGTAGAGCTCCTCAAAGAGGGACATAGTCTGGGTATCCTTACCAATCCTCGTGATATAGAAGAGATCAAATACATTGCTGAGCACTATATTGATGACGAAAACATTCGTTACTGGGTGAAACGAGTTAAAGATAAGTCCAGGCTACGCAAGTTTGAATCCTTTCTGCGCCGTAGTACCCAGGTCTTGGTTGAAGGGAAAGACTTGGAAGCCGATGATATACTGATGGCAGCTGAAGAGGAACTAACCAATTTAACCGCTCTGGATGTTGATGATAATATTGATACTCCTGCCGATGTGGCCACCCTGGGTTATCAGGAGGTCGAACGCCGCTTCCTGCAGTTTAAGGAAATCAGAGAAAAATATCGCGGAGTCATGCCTTTATATGGATTGCCGACTGGTTTTGATGACTTGAATCATATAACCCTAGGGTACAAACCAGGTGATCTCATTATATTAGGTGCCCAAACCGGACATGGCAAGACCACCTTTGCCCTACATGCGGCTCGATCGGTGGCCGTAGATCATAATTCAACGGTTCTGTACCTCAATACAGAGATGAGTCGGGAACAGATCGCACTGCGCTGGGGATCGATTTTAAGCGGCATAGAACATGATAAAATTCGCAGCGGTGATATAAATGAGAATGAATTGTCTGTGATCCTGAAGGGATATTCCCGACTGCGGGAAAGCGGCTTTTATTCTTATCCCTGCCCGAATCTGACCCCGGAAAAGGCTGTTTCTGTGGCACGCAAGTTCAAGACCCAGAAGAATATCGATATGATGATCGTTGACTATATTGGCCGAATGGACAAGATCGATCCTCGCTTGCAAGAGTGGCAGATGCTGGAGCAGATCGTCAAAACTCTTAAAATGCTGGCTCAAAACCTAAAAATTGTGGTTATGTGTTTGGTACAGCTGAACCCGGATGGCACTTTACAGGGGGCCAAGCGTATGAAAAACGAATCTGATCTTATGTTGAAACTAGCACCTATTTCCCGTGAAGAGCTGGAGGAAAACGAAGAACTGAAAAAATATCGTAATCCCAATTACTATCTGCATATTGAGAAAAACCGTGACGGGCGCAGTGGGGTGAGGATACCGATAGTCTTCGATCTGCAGCGTCAGGTCATGAAGAATGCAGAAAGGATCTCTCTCTAATGGAGAAGAAAAAGATCTATAATGAGACCGCCAGTCTGATCACTAACCAGGCGTTATTGAACAAACTGAATAATGAGGAACTGCATTTTCTGCTAGATCTTCTAGATCTTGTGGTCGTAACCAACCAGCAGCGGCCTCTGATTGATGTTTTGCATAGATGGGTCAACCTTTCGCTTAGTGAAGAAAACAATGCCTTGATAAAGGATGTTATCTTGAATACTGATGTGAACGATCAGGCCCAAGTAGATGCCTCAATACAATTCATTGAGGAACTCCTGTGTACTAGTACCCAAGTAACTGAAGCTAAGGAGGGATCCGAAGATGAGCAATTTTTGGATTTATGAGTCGCATACCCCTGGCTATGAAGTACGCTGGGGGATAACCGGTATCCTGCATCAAGAAACCACTCCCTTTCAAAAACTGGATGTGGTCGAAACAGTGGAATTTGGAAAAGCTCTAATATTGGATGGCTGTCTGCAGATAGCGGAAAAGGACGAATTTATTTATCATGAAATGATCGTCCATATACCTATGTTAAGTCACCCCCATCCCGCAAGAGTTTTGATCATCGGGGGAGGAGACGGAGGAACCTTGCGCGAAGTAGTGCGCCATCCCGAACTGCGTTCGGTCGATATGGTAGAAATCGATGAGCAAGTGATAAAAGCCAGTAAGCGTTTCTTTCCGCAAGTTGCCTCGGCTTTTTCCGATGAGCGCTTAAACCTTTATATAGCTGATGGGATCGAATTTGCTCGTGGTCAGCAAGGCCCCTATGATGTAATTATCGTGGACAGTTCAGATCCGGTGGGGCCGGCTGAACAGCTGTTTACTGAAAAGTTTTATCGTGATCTTGCCAACTTGCTTGATGAGGAAGGTATGCTGGTAGTTCAGTCCGAATCCCCGATGTTTTATGCGGACTACTTCCAAAATACCTATAAAAATATGGCAAATGTCTTTCCCATAACTCAGGTATATACAGCTAGTATCCCCACTTATGTCAGCGGACCATGGACCTTTACAGTGGGGAGTAAAAAGCATCGTGCTGACAATATTGCTGATAATAAAACCGTACCAAGCTCGCTAAGGTATTATAATAAGGAAATACACAAAGCGGCCTTCGCCCTGCCTGAGTTCATGCGGCAGATGTTGGAGTAGCGATGCGTCCAAGGAGTAGAACGTAACATCGCCGTGTAAATGGCTTGGGAGCATGTCAGTTCTGTAAAAGCGACATTTATCAAATAAAAAGGTGATCACTATGAATCGATTTGTTGAGTCTAGAGCCAGATCGGCCATATTTAACTTAAAACCCTATGTACCCGGTAAACCCATCGAAGAGGTCAAACGAGAATTAGGCCTGGAAGATATTATCAAACTAGCCTCCAACGAGAATCCGCTGGGTCCTTCACCATTAGCCCAAAAGGCTGCCTCATCCGTAATTAGCCAAATGCATATCTATCCAGACAGTAATTGTTTTGAGCTTAAAAGAAGGCTATCTGAGTTATTCGACCAGCCTACTGACACTATATTAGTCGGTAATGGTTCTGATGAACTATTGAAACTAATCGCAGAAACCTTTCTGAATCCCGGTGATGAGGTGGTCATGCCCCAACCCTCCTTTTCCGAGTACCAGTTTACCGCGACGGTCATGGATGGAGTCTGTGTGCAGGTGCCTCTGCATGGTTTTGCTCTGGATTTGTCAGCCATGTTAAAGGCAATAAACCAGCGAACCAAAGTAGTATATCTCTGTAATCCCAACAATCCTACTGGTACTATTGTTACTAAGGAGCAGGTGGATAGATTCATGGAGGAAGTACCTGATCATGTGCTGGTAGTGTTTGATGAGGCTTATCAAGAATACGTAGATAATGCTGATTTTGTAAGCGGTTTGGATTATCTTACCACCGGTAAAAACGTTATAGTCTGCCGGACTTTTTCCAAGATTTATGGTCTGGCAGCTTTACGCATTGGTTACGCTTTTACTACACAGGCCATAGCCGGTGCCATCGAACGGGTGACTGAGCCATTTAATGTCAATTCTGTGGCCCAGGTTGCTGCCCTTGCTGCCCTGGACGATTTAGAGCATCTACAGGCCAGCCAATTCTTAAATAGACAGGGCAAGCAGTACCTGTATGAACAGTTGGAGACCATGGGGTTAAGCTATGTCCCGACCCAGGCCAATTTCATTTTTCTGGATACCGGCAAAGATTGCCGTCTGGTGTTCGATAAACTTTTGCAGAAGGGTGTGATTGTACGAACCGGTGACATTTTTGGTTATCCCAACCATCTTCGGGTAACCATAGGAACTGCTGAGGAAAATAACCGTTTCATTGAAGCTCTACAGACAGTACTGGGGAACTTGTCTTAATGGTTATTGTCCAAGGATTATATGATGCACCCGATATAATAGACAAATTGACCGATGCTCTGCACATGATCTTAACCGATCGCAGCCAACCACCTTTGTTCCTCTGTATCGGCTCCGACAGCCATATCCTCGATAGTTTTGGACCACTCACCGGCTCTTTGCTAAAGGATAAAATGCCCAACTTAAATGTTTACGGTACTTTAGCAGAACCTCTCCATGCCCGCAATCTAGTGAGCAGTCTGGACTATATTTATGCCCTTCATCCCGCCCATCTGGAAATTGCCATTGACGCTTCCGTGGGAAATGAAAGTGAGCTAGGTTTTATCCGCATTCGCCAAGGGCCATTGCTGCCCGGCAAAGCCTTTTCCAAGCGCTTGCCTCCTATAGGACATCTTTCCATCACAGGTGTAGTAGGAACCCGCGCCGAGAAACACCATCTACGCAGCAATACAGGCAGCCTGAGACCAGTATATGGAATGGCCTGGGCAGTGAGCGAAGCCGTGTGGAATTGGTATAATGGTATTGGGTATAATTGACCAACTAGCCTAGATTTACGTCATTAATCAGATATGTTATCATCAAATTTGGATCTGCCAAGAACAATCACTGATATAGATCTGTTGGCGAAATAGCTTTTTTACTGCTGTCAAAGGGACGAGGAGGATATATAGTATGAAACGACTTCTGATCGGAAATGAAGCGATTGCCAGGGGAGCTTACGAGGCGGGTGCCAGTGTAGCTACCGCTTATCCCGGTACGCCCAGTACTGAAATTGTTAGCCATTTAGCACGCTATGAAGACATTTATGCTGAGTGGGCCCCCAACGAAAAAGTAGCTTTGGAAGTAGGGATTGGGGCTTCCATAGGGGGAGCCCGAACTCTGGTAGCCATGAAACATGTGGGAATTAATGTGGCTGCTGACCCGCTCTATACCGTGGCCTACACCGGTGTAAATGGTGGCCTGGTTATTGTGTCGGCAGATGATCCCGGCATGCATTCTTCCCAAAATGAACAGGATAACCGAGGTTATGGCAAGTTTGCCAAATTGCCGGTTATTGAACCATCTGACAGTCAAGAAGCCAAGGACTATACTGCTCTGGCTTTTGAATTGAGCGAGCAATTTGATACCCCGGTGATGCTACGGGTAACTACCCGCCTATCCCACTCCCAGACCTTGGTTGAAGAAGGGGAACGGGGTGAGTTGGTATTAAAGGAATATAAAAAGAATGCTCCCAAGTATGTTATGCTGCCCGGATATGCCCGAGGGCGTCATGTGGAAGTTGAAAAACGTATGGCGGCCTTAAGTGACTACGCTGAAACCACTCCCTTGAACCGTATCGAGTGGGGTGACAAGAAGCTGGGCATTATCACCAGTGGGGTTGCTTACCAGTATGTCCGCGAGGCCCTGCCCGATGTTTCGGTATTGAAACTGGGCCTGGTAAACCCCTTGCCGAAAAACCTAATTACTTCCTTTGCCCAACAGGTAGAACGGCTGGTGGTAGTTGAAGAACTGGAACCGGTGATCGAACAGCAGTTAAAAGCCTGGGGAATTGCCGCTGAAGGTAAAGAGATATTTACTCTGTTAGGGGAATACAGTCCGGAAATGATCGCGCAGCGTTTGGCTGGCGAAGCGCTACCACCTGTCAGCGGATTGACCAGTCAGATTCCTCCCCGGCCTCCTTTATTATGCCCGGGTTGTCCTCATCGCGGTGTTTTCCATGTATTGCGTAAGCGACGGGTGACCGTCATGGGTGATATAGGTTGTTATACTCTAGGTGCCTTGAGTCCTCTGGAAGCCATGGATGCATGTGTATGTATGGGAGCCAGTATTGGGATGGCCATGGGCATGGAGAAAGCCCGCGGTGAAGAATTTGCCTCCAAGATGGTAGGTGTAATAGGCGATTCAACCTTTGTTCATTCCGGTATTACGCCCTTGATCGATATTGTGTATAACCAGGGAACTTCTACTATCCTTATTCTCGATAATGATACCACGGCTATGACTGGGCATCAGGATCATCCTGCTACCGGAGTAACCATAAAAAAGAGCCCCACTAACAAATTGGATCTTGAGGCTCTGGTACGAGCAGTGGGAATAAAGAATGTCCGGGTAGTCGATCCCTTGAAATTAGATGAATTGGATACCGTCTTGGGAGAGGAATTGGCTAGGCGTGAACCGTCGGTTATCATAGCCAAGCGGCCCTGTGCCTTAATAGACCGTACCCCGATAACTTCCACTCTGTGGGTGGACGAGGAACTTTGTAACGGGTGCAAAGCCTGTATCAGAATAGGTTGTACCGGTATTTACTTCAAGGATAACGAGAAAAAAGCGGCCATCAACCCCAATACCTGTGTTTCTTGCGGAATGTGTCCCCAGGTATGTAAAGTTGATGCCATTAAGGTAGTGGAGGGTTAGCCAATGAGCCAGATTATGAATGTGTTAATTACCGGAGTTGGGGGACAGGGTACCTTGTTGACCAGCCGTATTATCGCTCAGGTAGCTGTAGATCTGGGCCACGATGTAAAAGTTACCGAAGTCCATGGAATGGCTCAACGGGGTGGTAGTGTGGTCTCCGAAGTCCGCTATGGAGAAAAAGTGTATTCTCCCACCATTCCTAAAGGAGAAGCCGATGTACTTTTAGCATTTGAAAAATTAGAAGCAGCCCGCTGGCTGGATTATTTAAAACCGGATGGAATAGTGATCATCAATGATGAACGAGTAGACCCATTGCCGGTAATGAGTGGTAAAATGAAGTATCCAGAAGATATTATTGACAGCATTACCCAATTCAGGCCCAAAACCACGGTAGCCAATGCCACCCAAACCGCCATTGAATGTGGAAATGTCAAAGCAGCCAATGTGGTTCTGGTAGGGATTTTGAGCAAGGTTATAGGCCTACCGCCTGAAAAAGTGGAAGAAGCCATCCGCAAATTGGTACCTCCTAAAGCCCTGGAAGTAAACCTGGCGGCTTTCCGCCGCGGAGTTGAATGGTCAGTAAATCAATAGCCTAAGATCAATAATAAACACTAAAACCGTAGAATCCGCAGCGGAAACTTTAGTTTCCGCTTTTTTTTACTCTATTCCTACTCCAACACAAAATCTTCGTAGCCGAAGCTTTAGCTTAGGCTTATTTTTTCTTGAACATACCCTCGCCAGCCCCAAGGGGCGTAGCAATATACTCAAATCGTAAATACTGTTAAAGATCGATACGTCCCTTCGCTACTGGTGATGACACATAAGAAGGCTTTTGTTATTGCCTCTCTTCAGAGGAAATAAAAACAAGCAGTCGAACACTTGAGCCTATGCTTCTTGAACTACGTGCACTTTTAGCACGTGGACTAGGCTGGCTCAAAGAGTTAGACGCACTAAAAGTCGTAAAAACAATCGAGCGCGGAGGCCAATAAGGATCCTACTAAGCATTTTAATGAAATAAAGAAAAAAGACCCCGTAGGCTTTTATTAGCCCGTAGGATCCTTATTACATACAATCTGCAAGTAGTAAGCACAGTTATACAGCTTAATCTTTATTAAAGATCCAAGCCCAGCCTATATAGTTCATGTCTGCGTAGTAGGCAAAAAACGCTCCAGAGTCAATAGACACCGTGTCCAAGGCGTTGATGATATCTATTTCCTCTTGATTCCCGGTTTGCAGGGCTATACCTACATGGCCCCAGTTTTGAGTAGTTCCTCCAAGGGTTCCTTCCCAGTCATAAAATACGGCAGCACCCCGGGGAACAATTTTATCTCTGTTTGCCGCGGCATTGAAATTTGTCGCGGTGTTTTTGGCATTATCCGCCAGCTTACCGGTAAGGGTTAACCCTCCGTGCCGATACGCGTCCTGGACAAAACCCAAGCACCTGTATTCATAGTCCGTTCTTCCAATATTTTCAATCGCCCAGGCAATAGCACTTTCAACCCGGGGATCCCATTCCCCTTCAAGTTCGTAAAAGCACCTTTCATCTGCCCAGCCGCTTTTACCATGACCCTCTAATTTCCACCAGGTAATGCCGTCTTTCTCCACCGGACCGTCTACCACACGCATTCCCACATAGTCATACACAACCCCCACAGGCTGACTAGCAATACCCGGTTGAGCCAGTAGTTTCAGGTAGTAGCTGTATGTATCGTCATCCTGGCCAGCGGTTTGCTGCATATCAGGCAGCAGCTGACCCCAATCATCCAGATAATCCATGCTTATATAAACCATTACCTGACTGAGAGGCTGTTGGACGGCAGGTACAGGGGCCTCGGCGGTGGTGGTAGTGGTAATATCTATCCGCCTTAATTCTCCAGACCATTGCACGGACGCTCCTAAAGATTCGCTGATAAATCGAAGGGGAACCATGGTCCGGTTCTCCACCAGCATGGCGGGCACATCTAGAGTTCTAGCATTCCCGTTCACATATGCTGTGCTATCGCCGATGACCAATTGAACAGCTTTGTCTCCCAAAGTCAAAGTAACCTTTCTGGCAGACTCATCCCATTCTACTTGGGCCATCAAGGCTTCCCCGATGGCGCGAAAGGGCACAAGACTACGACCTTCCTTCAGCACCGGATCTACATCTGTCTGCAGAGTAGTCCCATCAAGGAAAATCTTGATAGGGGCTTGGGGGCTTGCAGCATAAGCTGGACAAGCTAGTGACAAAACCAACAACGAGACCAACAACATTCCTGAACACATCCGCACTATACGCTTCAGATTTTTCAACTAGCTCCACCTCCACAGAATTGGTGTGCGTTTATTGTCTTATTTTCACATATGCGTAATATGATTTAAAGTAAAATGTTATTATTAAAGAATTTTAATAACAGGGATGCGCAGGTATTCGTCCAATTGTTTTAGTATTAAATGTAATGGTTGATAAAGGAAGTAAAAATAGATAAGATATTTATGAACAGTCCTAGTATTATTGAGTGCTGTCATCATCGAAGAACTATTGCATATTATCAATTTTCAAGTAGGCTCCATACAAAACTGTTGACACTACTTTAAAAGGGAGGAGTTATACTTATGCAAGGAAACCCGAAACTTATTGAAACGTTGAATGCTTTGCTTGCGGACGAGCTCGCGGCCATCAATCAGTACATCGTGCATGCGGAAATGTGCGATGACTGGGGCTATGGTAAGTTACATAAAAGCTTTGAGAAGCGAGCAATAGACGAAATGAAACATGCCGAACAACTTATCGGAAGAATTCTTTTTCTCGGTGGAATACCAATCGTATCAAAACTAAGTGATATTCATATTGGAAAAGACGTTCCCAAGCAAGTAGAATTTGATCGAGCGGCAGAGGAAGGCGCAATCAAAGCTTATAATGAGGCCATAGTGTTGGCGGGTGATGTGCGTGACCATGCCACAAGGGATGTTCTTATGCAAATTCTAAACGACGAAGACCGTCATATGGATGAACTTGAGGAACTCTTAGATCAGATTGAACAGATGACTTTGCCCATGTTCTTGACAACCCAAATTGATTAAGCTTATAACAGACTTTTTAGGGGCTGTAGCAACTACAGCCCCTTTTGTCTATTAAAGTTTATAAATTTGGAACCGGTGAACTAACCTGTTAGCTTTGTAGTTAACCAGGAACATACAATGACAGTAACTGTTATCATTGTCGATGGCTCAATGACCTCATGGCCTAGGAAGCTTGGCCACATGATCCAATAAACTCCTATTAATAATCAAATAGCCCTTGATATACGTACAACTCTTATATCAAGGGTTATCATTTTCATACCAAAGGCATTCTTGATAAATTACCTTTATAATGACATCCACAGAGTAAGAATAAGGTTATGGTAGAATCCAAATAAGGGGGACAGTGGCATGCAGGCTAGAATCGATGGCATAACTCATAAAGGCGAAGGGGTAGGGAGGATTGACGGTAAAGCGACCTTTATCCCCTTAGCTATTCCTGGTGAAACCATCGAGATAGAAATAATTCAAGAACGCTCAAAATTTATTAGAGGCAGGCTGAAACAAGTGTTAGATCCATCACCTGATCGGGTAGAACCAGAGTGCCCTCATTTTCCTACTTGTGGAGGCTGCCATCTTCAACATGTCAACTATGAAAGACAGCTCCAATTAAAACACCAAATTGTTCAGGACAATTTACAGCGTATTGCCGGAATAGCAACTGAAGTAAAACCGGTAGTAGCCTCCTCCAATCGTTGGAATTATCGCAATAAGGTCACCTGGCACGTACGTGATGGGAAATTAGGTTATTACCAGGAAGGAAGCCATGATCTTCTGCCCATTTCTACCTGTAAGATAATTAGCCACCCCCTGCAGTTGATCAGCAGGGAGATAAGCTATCTTCTACAGCAGCATCCCTTATCCGGAAGCGGCGAAATTACCGTTCGTTACTCCCATAACACGGAGGATTCCATGCTTGTGCTATCCGGCTTTTCCCATATCCCTGCAGCATGGCAGGATTTAAGATCCTTATGTGCCAATGCCGTACATATAAATAATGGCCAGATGGGATTGCAGTGGGGATCTGAATATTGGCAGGAAAGGCTGGGAACCATGAAGTTCAACATTCCTGCCGCTTCCTTCTTTCAGGTCAATCATTCCCAGGCCGAACAAATCATTGCACTTCTGACCAAGAAATTAACATTAAACTCTGATATGCATCTAGTAGATTTGTATTGTGGGGTAGGAGCCTTAACATTGAACATGGCCCCCCAGGTAAAGAAGGCTACTGGCATTGAGGAATTCCCCCCTTCGATAGAATACGCCCGTCTAAATGCGGAGCAGAATGGTGTCAAAAATGCCTTCTTCTATTGCGGATCCAGCGAAACCGTGTTCCCCGATCGATCTGAACCTGTGGATGTAATAGTGGTTGATCCGCCCCGAGCCGGTTGCCATCCTGATGTGATCAAAGCCATAGTCGACCAGCAGCCAGAACAACTGGCCTATGTTTCGTGCAACCCCGGCACCTTAGCCCGTGACCTGGGGCATCTTAAGGAATTCGGATATACACCAACTCTGATCCAGCCCATAGACATGTTCCCTCAGACCTATCA